>ENA-ORTP01002793-ORTP01002793.1-human-gut-metagenome-genome-assembly--contig:-NODE-2793-length-13617-cov-4.517549_pt1 | contig 13617 bp, 7 predicted proteins | sample MGYA00241913_ERZ509190 | MGnify/ENA primary metagenome ERZ509190 (study PRJEB26280, sample SAMEA2338839) | human gut metagenome | biome: human gut; feature: human-associated habitat; material: faeces...
AGAGCATCTGGTTTACACCCAGAGGGTCGGGGGTTCGAATCCCTCAGCGCCCACATCCGATTTCTATAATGAGTGGTCTTACAAGCTGTTGTAAGGCTATTTTTTTTTATCTGTTAACTTCCTTACTTAACTTTCTTTCCCCTTTATGGCTTATTACTCAGAAAAAAAAGCTAATTTTGCGGCTCGATAATTATCTAATATACACGTATGGAACTTGATTTACTTACTGCTATCTCTCCGATTGATGGTCGATACAGAGGAAAAACAGATGCTTTGGCAGCTTACTTCTCGGAATTTGCCTTGATAAAATACCGTGTGCAAGTGGAAGTGGAATACTTCATCACCTTGTGCGAATTGCCTTTGCCGCAATTAAAAGGCGTAGACAAAAACGTATTTGAAACATTAAGAAATATCTATCGTAACTTCTCTGAAGCTGACGCGCAGCGTATCAAAGATATTGAGAGCGTAACGAACCATGATGTAAAAGCCGTAGAATATTTCCTGAAAGAAGAGTTTGATAAAATGGGTGGAATGGATGACTACAAAGAGTTTATTCATTTCGGATTGACTTCACAGGATATCAATAATACTTCCGTTCCTTTGTCTATCAAAGAGGCTTTGGAACAGGTTTATTATCCACAAATAGAGGAACTGATTGCGCAACTTCGTACGTATGCGGAAGAATGGACGGCTATTCCTATGCTTGCCAAGACACACGGTCAGCCGGCTTCACCTACTCGTTTGGGAAAAGAGGTGATGGTATTTGTATATCGTCTTGAACGCCAGCTGGCTACTTTGAAGTCTTGTCCGCTTACTGCCAAGTTCGGTGGTGCTACCGGAAATTACAATGCGCATCATGTGGCTTATCCGGAGTTCGACTGGAAAGCATTTGGTAACCGGTTTGTTGCTGAAAAACTGGGTTTGGAACGTGAAGAATATACTACGCAGATTTCTAATTATGATAATCTGTCTGCTGTATTCGATGCTATGAAGCGCATAAATACGGTAATGATCGATATGAACCGTGACTTCTGGCAATATATTTCCATGGAATATTTCAAGCAGAAGATTAAAGCCGGTGAAGTAGGTTCCAGCGCCATGCCGCACAAAGTGAATCCGATTGACTTTGAAAATGCGGAAGGTAATCTGGGTGTGGCAAGTGCCATTCTGGAACATTTGTCGGTGAAACTGCCTGTGTCCCGCTTACAACGTGACCTGACGGATTCTACCGTATTGCGTAACGTAGGCGTTCCGTTCGGACATATCGTAATTGCCATTCAGAGCTCATTGAAAGGTTTGCGTAAATTGTTGCTGAACGAAACGGCTATCTACCGCGATCTGGATAATTGCTGGAGTGTGGTAGCTGAGGCTATTCAGACAATTCTGCGCCGTGAAGCATATCCGCATCCGTACGAGGCGTTGAAGGCCTTAACCCGCACTAATCAGGCTATTACGGAAGCTTCTATAAAGGAATTTATTGAAGGTTTGAATGTAGATGAGGAAATAAAGAAAGAATTGCGTGCGATTACTCCTCATACATATACAGGAATCTAAGCTGGAAATATTAAATTTAGCTGTATAATGAAGCCAACATTTTAAATCCGGCGATTGTTAATATAGTATACATATATAATATAAGGTATAAGAGTGATAATAGAATGGCCGTGAGGCCAACGTTTAATTTTATTCGAATAAAACAATGAGTACAGAAAACGAAAATTGGCGTGACGATTCTTCCAGTGAGGAGAATTCAGGCAACAGATTTGAAAGAGAAAACAATTACAGCCGTCCGTCTTACAACCGTGAAGGTGGTGACCGACCCTATCGTCCGCGTTTTAACAGCGAGAGTGGCGAACGCCCACAGCGTGCTTACAGCAGTGATCGCCCGTATCGCCCGCGCTTTAACCCTAATGCTGAAGGTGGTGAACGTCCACAACGTTCTTATGGTGACCGCCCGTCTTACAATCGCGAGGGTGGCGATCGTCCGCAACGCTCGTATGGTGATCGTCCGTCCTATAATCGTGAAGGCGGCGATCGTCCGCAACGTCCTTCTTATGGAAACAACAGTGGTGGTGACCGTCCTTATCGTCCTCGCTATAATAGCGGTGATGGTGGTGATCGTCCACAACGTTCTTATGGTGGCTCTTCTTATGGAGGTTCTTCTTATGGCGACCGCCCGCAGCGTCCACGCTTCAATCCGGATGGCGGAAGAGGCGGATATGGTCGTCCCCAGCAGCGTCGTACGCCGGATTATGATCCGAATGCAAAGTACAGCCGTAAGAAACAGATAGAATATAAGGAACAGTTTACGGATCCTAATGAACCGATCCGTTTGAACAAGTTCCTGGCTAATGCAGGTGTCTGCTCTCGTCGTGAGGCGGATGAATTCATCACGGCAGGTGTGGTTTCAGTAAATGGAGTAGTGGTTACAGAACTCGGAACTAAGATCAAACGTGCTGACGAAGTGAAGTTCCATGATCAGATGGTGAGCATTGAACGTAAGATTTATATCTTGCTGAATAAGCCGAAAGACACTGTGACTACCTCGGATGATCCGCAGGCACGTCGTACAGTAATGGATTTGGTGAAGGGTGCTTGCGATGAGCGTATTTATCCGGTAGGTCGTCTGGACCGTAACACTACAGGTGTGTTGTTGCTGACGAACGACGGTGACTTGGCTTCCAAACTGACACATCCGAAGTTCCTGAAGAAGAAGATTTATCACGTACATACAGATAAAAATGTGACGAAAGCTGATATGGATCAGATTGCAGCCGGTATTCAGTTGGATGACGGTGAAATCCATGCAGATGCTATCAGTTATACGGATGATGTTAGACGGGATGAAGTGGGTATTGAAATTCACTCAGGTAAGAACCGTATTGTTCGTCGTATATTTGAGTCACTGGGTTACAAGGTAGTGAAACTCGACCGCGTATTCTTTGCCGGACTGACTAAGAAAGGCTTACGTCGTGGTGAATGGCGCTATTTGAGCGAACAGGAAGTAAACTACCTGCGCATGGGCTCTTTTGAGTAATTATATAATATAGAGGTTTAACACAAATTTATGGAAAAGATTAGTAGAACAAAGATTGTTGACGTGTTGAAGCGCGAAGATTTCGGCGCTATGGTCAACGTGAAAGGCTGGGTTCGTACCCGCAGAGGTAGTAAACAAGTTAATTTTATCGCCCTGAATGACGGTTCTACAATAAATAATGTGCAGGTTGTAGTAGATTTGGCAAACTTTGATGAGGAGATGCTGAAAGATATTACCACCGGTGCCTGTCTGAGTGTGAACGGTGAATTGACGGAGTCAGTAGGTTCCGGTCAGAAGGCTGAGATTCAAGCTCGTGAGATTGAAGTGCTGGGTACTTGTGATAATACATATCCTTTGCAGAAGAAAGGTCATACGCTGGAATTCCTGCGTGAGATTGCTCACCTGCGTCCCCGTACGAATACTTTCGGTGCGGTGTTCCGCATCCGTCATAACATGGCGATAGCTATCCATACTTTCTTTCATCAGAAAGGCTTCGTTTATTTCCATACACCTATCATTACGGCATCTGACTGTGAAGGTGCCGGACAGATGTTTCAGGTAACGACGAAGAACCTCTATGATTTGAAGAAAGATGAAGCCGGTTCCATCATTTATGATGACGACTTCTTTGGTAAGCAAACCAGTCTGACGGTTTCCGGACAGTTGGAAGGTGAACTTGCTGCTACGGCACTGGGCGCTATTTATACTTTTGGCCCTACATTTCGTGCAGAAAACTCCAATACTCCACGCCATTTGGCTGAGTTCTGGATGGTGGAACCGGAAGTAGCGTTCAACGATATTACGGACAATATGGATCTGGCGGAAGAGTTTATCAAATTCTGTGTGAAGTGGGCTTTGGATAACTGTGCTGACGACGTGAAGTTCCTGAACGATATGTTTGACAAAGGCTTGATTGAACGTCTGCAAGGTGTATTGAAAGATGATTTCGTACGTCTGCCTTATACAGATGGTATCAAGATTCTGGAAGAAGCTGTTGCGAAAGGTCATAAGTTCGAATTCCCGGTTTACTGGGGTGTGGACTTGGCTTCTGAACACGAACGCTTCCTGGTAGAAGAACACTTCAAACGTCCGGTGATTTTGACTGACTATCCGAAGGAAATCAAGGCCTTCTATATGAAGCAGAACGAAGACGGTAAGACTGTACGTGCCATGGATGTTCTTTTCCCGAAGATTGGTGAAATTATCGGTGGTTCCGAACGTGAAGCCGACTATAACAAGCTGATGACCCGTATTGAAGAAATGCATATCCCGATGAAGGATATGTGGTGGTATCTGGATACCCGTAAGTTCGGTACTTGTCCTCACTCCGGTTTCGGACTCGGTTTTGAACGTCTGTTGCTGTTTGTAACAGGTATGTCAAATATCCGTGACGTGATACCGTTCCCGCGTACACCGAGAAATGCTGATTTCTAATATTTCGGTATATTTATGTAAAACTCGCATAATCTTTAGGTTATGCGAGTTTTTTTATGCTCTGAATCGCTGTATTTTCAAAATAAATCTTTATATTTGAAAATACGCATTCAAGAGTGTTAACTAAAATAATACAACAATGAAAAAGCTCTATTTTTTTACCATGCTTTCAATAATGTTGTTAGCGGTAACAGGTGCGATGGCCCAAAAGAAAACTAAATTCAAGGCGGCCGATTTAAAAGGTATTTGGCAGCTCTGCCATTATGTGTCGGAATCTCCCGATGTTCCGGGAGCATTGAAACCCAGTAATACATTTAAAGTGTTGAGTGATGACGGACGGATCGTGAACTTTACCATTATCCCCGGCTCGGATGCCATTATTACAGGATATGGAATGTGGAAACAACTGACGGATGATTCTTATAAAGAAAGTATCGAGAAGAACATTCATCTTCCGATGCTGGATAATCAGGATAATATTTTGGAATTCGAGATCAAAGATAACGATTATCTCCATCTGAAATACTTTATCAAGAACGATTTGAATGGAAATGAGTTGAATGCCTGGTATTATGAAACCTGGAAAAGAGTAGAAATGCCGGCTAAATTTCCGGAGGATATTGTGAGATAAAGGGAAGATACCTTTATTGTGAGACACGGATTTTGCAAAATACTGCATGGTTGCCTGGCTATGCCTGACAACGACTTATTTTGTGAAATCCGTGCCTGTTTTTATGAAAAAGATAAAAACAAAGCACTTTTGGACAAAATCAAAGTCCGTAGAAATAGAAACGAAAATGAAAAAATAGATTTGCAAAGGTTGTGTCTGCGACTTACTCTAACTTTGTTGCCAGTAATAGAATACAGTAACAAAATAAAGTAGAACAATGAAAAACAAACTTTTACTGGCGGTAGGGAGTATTGCTCTCCTGACTGCTTGTGATGCTTCAAAAGAAAATGAAATGGAATGGTTCGACCATGCAGTGAAAACATCCGGACATCAGTTGCTCTATATGTCAGAACAATTGAAGAATGAACCGGACACCGCCTGTTTTCCCCGTTCTATCAAAGAAGGAAAGTACAGACTGGAGCACCCCACCGACTGGACGAGTGGCTTCTATCCCGGCTCCATGTGGCTAGCATACGAGTTGACAGGTGATGAAGTTCTGGCAAAAGAGGCACGCAAATATACGGACCGTCTGCAGGATATGCAATATTATACGGGTAATCACGATTTGGGCTTTATGATGTTTTGCAGTTATGGGCAGGGCATCCGTTTAAAACCCGAGCCAACGGACCGTTTGATTCTGATTAACTCGTCAGAAAGCTTGTGTTCCCGTTTTCGTCCGGAAGTCGGACTGATCCGTTCGTGGGATTTCGGTGAGTGGAGCTATCCGGTGATTATTGATAATATGATGAATCTTGAAATGCTGTTCTGGGCTTCGGAGCAAACCAATAATCCGAAATATCGCGAAATAGCCATCTCTCATGCCGACAAAACGTTGAAGAACCACTTCCGGAAAGATATGACTTCCTATCATGTGGTGAGCTACCTGGCAGATAGCGGTGAGGTGGAGTCAAAAGGAACCTTTCAGGGATATGCCGATTCTTCCGCCTGGGCGCGTGGACAGGCTTGGGGAGTATATGGATATACTATGTGTTATCGCTTCACCAAGCAGCAGAACTATTTGGATGCCGCTCATAAAATAGCGCGGTTTATTATCGATCATCGTCCGGCTGAAAATGACTATATACCTTATTGGGATTATGATGCTCCCAAGATACCGAATGAACCACGCGATGCTTCTGCGGCTGCCATAACAGCTTCTGCATTGCTGGAGTTGAGTGGTTATGGCGACAAGAAACAAGGGGAAGAATATTTTCGTTATGCGGAGCATATCCTGAAGCAGTTATCCTCTGATGATTATTTGGCCAAGGAAGGAGAAAATCATGGTTTCATCCTGTTACATTCGGTTGGTAGTTTCCCGCACGACAGTGAAATTGATACTCCGCTCAATTATGCTGATTATTATTATCTGGAAGCCTTGAAGCGCTATAAAGAACTGAAAGAAAAATCAGAAAATCAGTCTTACTAACTTGGAGGAAGACCGTTGAAGATAATCGTATTCGTTTTGAAGCCAATACCGGTCCTTTATATGAGTTAAAAAAAAGGATTCATTTATCAGATTGAATTGAAAATACTTATCTTTACGATAAATTCTTCAATATTAGCTCATGAAAGACCGACATTTGCTATTTAAGTACATATTCGGATTAACCGTTTACATCTTATTTTTTCCTTTGGCTGTATCGGCCACCGACAGCTTCATCCATTTTAAACGATTATCCGTGGATGACGGACTATCGCAAAATACTGTGCTAGCTCTGACACAAGATCATAATAATAAGATTTGGGTAGGTACCATAGACGGACTGAACTGGTATGAAGGTTCTCGCTTCGTTTCGTATTATAAAGCGCCGGATGATACGACCAGTCTGGCGAACAATCATGTCTATTCACTTCATACCGATTCGAAGGGTACGGTATGGGTAGGTACACAGGTCGGTTTATCCCGTTATAATATTGTAGGAAATAATTTCACCAATTATTCGTCACCGGACAATCAGCCGATGCAAGTATTGGCTATCGGAGAACCGGAGGAAGGTGACCGGCTTTTGCTTGCTACCAATATCGGTCTGATGGTTTTTGATAAAAAGACCGGGCGGATGAAAGTGCAGCCAGAACTTGCCGGAAAAGTGATCTATTCTGTTTGCCGGATGAATGACGGCTTCCTATTGGGTACTTCGGAAGGTGTCTATTTCTATTATGTACGTAACGGAAACGTGATCCGGCTTCTTCTTCAATTGAAAGGAGAAACGATCTCTGATATGCTTTATGACGATAAAACCGGGAATTGTTGGCTGGCTTCATTGACAAACGGGGTGTATTGTGTGGATAATAACTTTCAAATAAAACATCATTATAACAAGCAAAATACTCCTGCTTATTTCCTTACGAACTCGGTCAGGACACTGTCCGGAGATGATAAAGGAAGGGTTTGGATAGGAACTACGGAAGGTTTGCTTATCCTTGAACCGGAGACGGGAACTTTCCGTATCTGCCGTTTTTCTCCTGAAGATCCGACTACATTGGGGCATAATTCCATCCGCTCTATTTTGAAAGACAATCAAGGAGGGATGTGGATCGGTACATTTTACGGTGGGCTTAATTATTATCATCCCCTCGCTCCGGCATTCGGACGTTTGCAACATTCCGCCTGGAGGAATTCATTAAGTGATAACACGGTGAGTTGTATTGCCGAAGACCCGGATAATGGCAATCTCTGGATTGGTACGAACGACGGCGGATTAAATTATTATAACCGGAAAACCGGAGTCTTTTCATATTACCGGACGGGTACTTCCGCCAACTCTTTAAAGTCTGACAATATAAAATGTATATGGACGGACAAGGATGGAAGTGCCTATATCGGCACTCACGGAGGGGGAATGAGTCGCCTGCATCATAAGAGTGGCAGGATAGAAACATATTCCTTTCCCCATTCTACTACCCTGACTAACAGTTGTTACTCCTTATTAGACGGAACAGATGGAACGCTTTGGGTAGGCGGTATGAGCGGACTTTACCTTTTCGACAAACAGACCGGAGAACTTTCGCAGCATCCATTAGCTAAAAAGCATAAAAAGTTGGAGAATGTATTGATATATACGTTGTTCCGCGATTCGAAAGGAAGAATATGGATTGGTACGGAAGAGAGTATGTTTTTGTATGCCGGCGGGAAACTGGAAGAATTGCATCTTTCTTCTTCGGCTTATCTGCATGGGTTGATACAAGCTTTCTGTGTACAGGAAGATAGCCGTCATGAAATCTGGATCGGCTCTTCCACAGGACTATATTGCTATAAGGAAGGAGCACCGACAGCCTGGAAACACTATACGATGAAAGACGGTTTGCCGAACGACTTTATTTATAGCATACTAGAGGATGAACGGGGACGTTTATGGTTGACAACTAACAAGGGACTGGCTTGTTTCAATACGGAAGAGGGTACTTTCCTTAACTATACGAAGCAGGACGGATTGCCTCACGATCAGTTTAATTATTTCGGAGCTTGCAAAGCTCACGATGGTACCTTCTTCCTGGGGTCTCTTGGTGGCATTGCCTATTTCAAACCTTATGAATTGGGTGATAATCCATATTCTCCGGATGCGGTGGTAACAGGAGCTGTTGTCTTAAATCAGGTGATTACGGATATGAAAAGTGAACGGGTACGCTATTTTCAGGACGAGCAAGGGCGGATGCTGGGTATGTCGTTTCCTTCCGATCAGAAACTTTTTAATATCCGGTTTGCCGTTATCAACTATTTGGCTGGCAAGCGGAATCAGTTTGTTTACAAATTGGAAGGCTTTGAAACCGAGTGGAACTACTCCCGTCATGTTTCCTTTGCACGAGCGAGTTATTCTAATCTCCCGCCCGGTGAGTATGTGTTCAAGGTGAAGGCATGTAACAACAATGGAAAGTGGAGTGAAGCGACTACTGAATTTTTTGTGCACATCACTCCGATGTGGTATCAGACCTGGTGGGCAAAGACGCTTTTCATCTTCTTTTCTGTAGGGCTTCTCGTTTTTGTGATCTATTTTTTTATTGCCCGTGCCAAAATGAAGATGCAAGTCCGGATTGAACAGATAGAACGAAACAAGATAGAAGAAATCAGTCAGGAGAAAGTACGTTTTTACATGAATATGTCTCATGAGTTGCGTACTCCGTTGAGTTTGATATTGGCTCCGTTGGAGGAACTTTTGGGACAGAGTAATCTGAAAGGTACTCCAGTGCAGCAGAAACTGGATTACGTTTATAGGAACGGGCGGAAGTTATTGCACATTGTTAACCAGTTGCTGGATTTCCGTAAAGCCGAAGCAGGTGCAATGCCTATTCATGTTGCGCAGGTGGATGTAGAAGAACTGTTGCAAGATGCTTTTGCCCTGTTTAAAGAAAATGCGCAGAAGCGTACTATCAGCTTTCATATAAAATCCGATTTAGAAGGACGGTTGTTTCCGGCAGATAAGACGTATGTAGAGACAATCTTGATGAACCTGCTGTCTAACGCCTTTAAGTTTACACCGGACGGTGGAAGCATCTCGCTTTCCTTATGGACAGAGGGAGATACCTATGGTTTCACGGTAAGAGATAGCGGAATCGGTATGTCTCCAGAGCAGCTAACCCGTATTTTCGAACGTTTCTATCAGGTAGACGGTCAGCGAAAGGGAACGGGTATCGGACTGTCATTGGTGAAGATGCTTGTAGAGAAACATCACGGCACTATTACCGTGGCAAGCGAGCCTGCTCAATATACAGAATTTAAAGTCACTCTACCTGCTGACATAACTGCCTTCACGGAGAAAGAACGTGAATTACCGGCACATGAAGTCGAAACATCTGCTTCTTTCCGGGAGCTTCCGGTGGCTGATGAGTATTTCTCTGGTGATGCGTCAGTTATAGTTTCAGAAGAACTATCGGATGACGATCAGATAGAAGCCGATAGTGAGGAAGGACGTCCTACTATCCTGTTGGTAGATGACAATAAAGAAATGGTAGATTACCTAAAAGATAATTTCCGGCAGAACTATGTGACGCTTACCGCCGGAAACGGGGAAGAAGCATTGGCTATCATGAAAGAACACCGTGTAGACATTGTTCTTTCCGACGTGATGATGCCGGGAATTGACGGCATCAAACTTTGTCAGTTTATTAAGCGAAATCTGCAAACCTGCCATATTCCCGTCCTTCTGTTGTCTGCCAAAGGAAGTGTCGATGCACAGACGGAAGGTATTCAGGCTGGAGCGGATGATTACATTGCCAAACCGTTCTCTATTCACTTATTGAAAGGAAAAATTGCTAATCAACTGAAAGCACGTCAGCGGTTGAAACACTATTATTCGAATACGATTGATATAGATACTGCTAAAATGACTTCGAATAATCTGGACGAGGAATTCATGAGCAAAGCTATTCAGGTGGTAGAAGAAAATATCAGTAATGAAGACTTCACCTCTGATGAGTTGGCGAGCCAGCTTTGTATGAGCCGTTCGTCACTTTATCTCAAGATGAATTCCATATCCGGTGAACCGCCGGCAAACTTTATCCGGCGTATTCGTTTTAATAAAGCATGTAAATTGCTACTTGAAGGGCGCCACTCTATTTCAGAGATTAGTGGAATGGTCGGTTTCGGATCTTCTTCTTATTTTTCTACTAGTTTCAAGAGGTATGTAGGTTGTTTGCCATCGGATTATGTAAAACTGCATACTAAGTAACTGCCTTGCAGTTATGCATTTGTTCACCACTGAGGACGCGGAGGACACAGAGGTGAATCTTGTTCATGCCGGTACGGAAATGAATGAGATGACATGTATTCTAGGAATATTTGTACAGTATAAACAAGTTATATGACACCCGGGTCTCATTAGTGCTGACACCCGGGTGTCAGGTATATCAACACCCGGGTGTCAGTGCCATTGAGACCCGGGTGTCATACAACCTATTCATGTAGTCTGCAAATTATTTGAGTGCATGCTGTTTAGCTCGTAACCGTTCGAAAAGGAACTAAACAGAAACTAATAATCTTCATCTTTCTATCGGTTTCAGTCATTCCGTTTGGGGGCTATTTTACCCTTTTACCCTCTTTGTAGCCTCCTGTAACGCTTGTTTTGGACGAATTTTAAGTTGAAATGAACGAAAACAAAGCCCCGTTAGACAGTATCAGAGAAGGAAGAAATGAATTGAAAGTCCTGTTTCGGACGGTTTACCTACATTTGCCTACAGAAAAAACAATTATTTGATATCATGAGAAAAATAGTATTGATTTCATTTGTAATCTTATCTGCGGCTGTACAAATGACACATGCGCAAAAGCAGGCAGTCATCAAACTGACGGAGACGACATTGATGCACGAAATGCGTGCCACTCCTTATCCCCTTGATAAAGCGGTGGTAAATGATCGCGCGGTTTCTTTTCAGTGGCCGCTTCGTTCGGATATGAATTCCCAAGATAGTCCGCTGGATGGATTCGAACACAAAGTAAAGAAGATAGATAAAACAAAGATTACCTATCGGTTACGTTATTCACAGGATGCCGGATTGAAGTCGGGAGTTGTTCAGGTGGAAACTCGCTGGCCGTTCTATAATCCGGAACAACCGCTTGCGCCGGGTGTATGGTACTGGCAGTTCGGTTATGTAGAAAACGGACAAGTGACATGGGGAAGCACACAGCAAGTCACCGTGGAAGATCGTCCGGGTAAATTCTGTCCGCCTTCATTGAAAACAGTGTTGGCGAAACTACCTGCTGACCATCCGCGCGTGTGGATCATGAAGAACGAATGGAAGGACTTTATAAATCACAGCAAACAAAAGGCAGAAAGACAATGGTATCTTGAACGTGCAGATCAAGTACTTCAGACTCCAATGAAATCAGTGAAAGATATTAATGTCTCGCAGGTGAAGAATCTGAAGAACGAGATGCAGATAAATTCATACCTCACTCGTGAGAGCCGTCGCATCATCGATGCGGAAGAGGGCAATACTGAAACACTTATACGGGCCTGGTTACTGACGCAGGATACTAAATATGCTGACGAAGCTATCAAACGGGTATTTATCATGGCCGACTGGGATGAAGATAAGAATGTGAAAGGCGATTTTAATGCTTCCAGCTTATTGTCTCTCTGCTCTATGGCTTATGATTCTTTTTACGACCGGTTAAATACATCACAAAAGAAAGCATTACTGGAAGCCATCAAAAATAAAGGTGGTGAAATGTATGAGAACTTTAATAATCGGATGGAGAACCATATTGCCGACAATCATGTGTGGCAGATGACACTTCGTATTCTTACAATGGCAGCATTCAGTGTGTATGGCGATTTGCCGGAAGCCAATACATGGGTAGACTATTGTTATAACGTCTGGTTGGCACGTTTTCCCGGATTGAACAAAGACGGTGGCTGGCATAATGGCGATTCTTACTTTACGGTCAACACCCGTACATTAGTCGAAGTGCCTTACTATTATAGCAAACTGACTGGCTATGACTTCTTTTCCGATCCTTGGTATCAGGGAAATATCATGTATACCATCTTCCAGCAACCTCCTTTTTCCAAATCCGGAGGAAACGGAAGTTCACATCAGAATGTAGCACGGCCTAATAGTATTCGTATAGGATATTTAGATGCACTGGCACGTCTTACCGGAAATACTTATGCCGCTGACTTTGTACGCCGTACATTGAAAGTGGAACCGGAATATATGAAGAAAGCCTTATTGAGTAAGCCCGGTGATCTTGCTTGGTTCCGTCTGCAATGTGATAAACCTCTGCCGGAGGGCGAAGGGTTGACAGCACTCCCCGCAGGATATGTGTTCCCCGCAACAGGACTTGCCTCTTTCCAGACTAATTGGGATAGAGTGGGTGGAAATGCCATGTGGAGTTTCCGTTCTAGTCCTTATGGTTCTACCTCTCATGCACTTGCTAATCAAAATGCATTCAATACTTTCTACGGTGGGCAGCCATTGTTTTATAGTAGTGGTCATCATATTGAATTTACTGATGTACATAGTATGCTGTGCCACCGTGCCACACGGGCTCACAATACGATTCTGGTGAATGGTATGGGACAGCGTATCGGGACGGAAGGATACGGGTGGATTCCCCGTTATTACGCTAGTGAGAAAATAGGCTATGTGTTGGGCGATGCTTCCAATGCTTATGGAAAAGTAATTTCACCGCTTTGGCTGACACGTGGCGAGCAGTCCGAAGTGCATTATACACCCGAAAATGGTTGGGATGAAAATCATGTGAAGACTTTCCGTCGGCATATAGTTAATTTAGGCAAAACCGGTCTGATTTTTATTTATGACGAACTGGTGGCAGACGAACCGGTGAACTGGAATTACCTGTTACATACAACAGCAAATCCTATGACAGTGAATAAATCGAATAATCGCTTTGTACATATTCAAGCCACGAATCGGGGAGGAGCATCGGACGCTTATCTTTTCTCTACCGGAACATTACAGACTGATACGACGAGCCGTTTTTTCTATCCGGCAGTCAACTGGCTACGTGCTGATGACA
>ENA-ORTP01002814-ORTP01002814.1-human-gut-metagenome-genome-assembly--contig:-NODE-2814-length-13506-cov-6.393577_pt1 | contig 13506 bp, 11 predicted proteins | sample MGYA00241913_ERZ509190 | MGnify/ENA primary metagenome ERZ509190 (study PRJEB26280, sample SAMEA2338839) | human gut metagenome | biome: human gut; feature: human-associated habitat; material: faeces...
CGTTACTGTACACGGGTAGGCACTTTTGGAACCGAAAGTGCCGTAAGAAAACGTGCCCAGTAACACCAGAACAGGATCACACTTTTCTCTTAAACAACCGTCTCAATATTCTTAACCACAAATCCCTCTTTTTCAACCGCTTCCTGCAGCTTCGCATCGTCCACGCCATTCTCATAGAACACGCGGGCAATGCCTCTGTCTACGTCCGCATCTGCACGGATGACGCCGTTCTGGGCGGTCAGGGCTTTTTCAACGGATTTCTTGCAGTTTGCACAGTGCATACCCTCGATCCGCATGATCTTGGACGGGGTACCCGCTGTAATCGCTTTCTTGGAAAGATCTTCGCCGCGCGCACCAGCATTCCCATCGCTGCAGCAGGAACCGCAGCTTCCACCGGAGCATCCGCAGCATCCGCCGCCTTTTCCCGTGTAATGACGGATCGCCGAACGTAATGCCAGCAAAAGCAAAATCGCTACTACAATTAAAATTCCAATATCAATCGGTCTCATACGTTATCGTCCTCTCTTCTCTGACTTTTCGATGAATGGCTTCGGAGTATCTTTTTTATTTTATCATACACACGGCAGATAAAATATCCTACAAAATAAACTACCAGAAAACCAATCACACCATAAAACATGGATCCGGATGAATCTCCCATCTATGCTTTCTCCTTTTCTTTTTTGAAATCGAATAAAACTGCCTCCAAACAGCAGACTTTCATTCTGCTATCCGAGGCAGCCTTATAAAGGATTGATTTTATCACTTATGATTCCAGGCACCTGCCAATGCCCGGTCAGCGGAAACGCAAAACCACCGGCCGGACGGCAGAACCTATTTTATTTTTCATTTAGAAACTAACTTATGAAGCTGCCTCTACAGAGCTTCTTGTGTAGCTCTTCTGATCCTTGTATGGATCCGGACGGAACAGCATGAACAGCATGAGTACCAGAAGGACTGCTGCCACGATAGTCCATACGTTGAATGCAACTGCGCCAAGTACCAGACCACCTAACTGATATACAATCAGGGATACCGCGTAAGCGAAGAGGTTCTGATACAGGATAGCGAACCAGAACCATTTTCTGGACTGGAGCTGCTGTGCCATCGTTGCGATAGCTGCCAGACACGGAGAGTCAAGCAGGTTGAACAGCAGGAATGTAAAGGCTGCGATGGTTGTCGGGAACCATGTCTGGATAGCTGCTGCTACGACATCGGTCTCCTCAGACAGATCCTCGGATACATTCGCCAGAACACCCATGGTGGAAACGATAGCCTCTTTTGCCGTGAAACCAGTGATGGAAGCTGCAACCGGCTGCCACTCGCCGAAACCAAGCGGACGGAACAGGATTGCGATAGCACCACCCAGCATAGCCAGGATAGAATCTGCAGATTCTTCTACCAGACCAAATCCACCGTCTACAAATCCGAAGGAGGACAGGAACCACATAACAACGCAAGCCAGGAACAGGATTGTACCAGCCTTGATGATGAATCCCTTCAGACGCTCCCAAACATGAAGGAGAACGGTCTTAGCGGACGGAATGTGGTACGCCGGAAGCTCCATAACGAACGGAGCTGGTTTGCCGGAGAACGGTTTAGTCTTCTTTAACATGATCGCGGATACAAGAACCGCAACGATACCTACAAAGTACATGATCGGAGCCATCATAGTAGCCAGATCCATGTTGCCGCTCATATAGCCAGCCATAACGCCGCCCATCAGAGCGATAACCGGCAGTTTCGCACCACACGGAACGAAGGTAGCGGTCATGATGGTAAGACGTCTGTCGTTGTCCTGCTCGATGGTCTTGGACGCCATGATACCTGGAACACCGCAGCCAGAGGAAATCAGCAGCGGAATGAAGCTCTTACCGGACAGTCCGAAGTGACGGAATACACGGTCCATAACGAATGCGATACGTACCATGTAACCACAATCTTCCAGAATGGAAAGGAAGAGGAACAGGATAGCCATCTGCGGAACGAAACCAAGAACGGCGCCAACACCGCCGATGATACCATCCACTACAAGGCTTACAATCAGGTCAGAAGCGCCTGCTGCTGCCAGTGCATCGCCAGCCCAGCCCTGAATTGCGCCAACAAATGTATCATTGGTCCAGTCTGTTACGAATGTACCCACGGTAGTAACGGATACATAGTAAACCGCCCACATAACAAGAACAAAGATCGGAATACCAAGTAAACGGTTGGTTACGATGCTATCGATCTTATCAGAAAGACTCATTTTCTGAGCCGGTTTCTTTACGGTCTCCTCGATAACCTTCTGAATGTATACATATCTCTGGTCAGTGATAACGGACTCAGCGTCATCATCAAACTCTTTCTCCAGTTCCTTGGTGTAACGGGAGAAACGGTTGTCTGCACTAAGACCAAGCTGATCTGCAACTTTGCTGTCATTCTCGAGAACTTTGATTGCATACCATCTCTTCTCTGCATCCGGAATGCTGGACGGAAGCTCTGCCTCGATTGCGCTTACTTTATCCTCTACGCTGCTCTCGAAAATAGCACTTACAGTGCCTGCTGCATGGCTCTTTGCAACTTTGATTGCCTCTGCAATGACTTCCTTCAGACCGGTTTTCTTCAGCGCGGAAGTCTCGATGATCGGGCAGCCAAGTTTCTTGGACAGTGCCTTTACATCAATGTTAATGCCGTTCTTCTTCAGAAGATCGCACATATTTAAAGCGATAACAACCGGAATACCTGTCTCGATCAGCTGTGTGGTCAGATACAGGTTACGCTCAATGTTGGTTGCATCGACTAAGTCTACGATGACATCCGGATTCTCTTTTAAGATAAAATCACGGGTTACAACTTCCTCCAGTGTATACGGAGAAAGGGAATAAACTCCTGGAAGGTCCGTTACATTTACTTCTTCTCCCGAAGCATCTTTTAATTTACCGGTTTTCTTCTCAACTGTAACACCCGGCCAGTTACCTACGTACTGGTTAGCACCCGTCAGTGCATTAAACATGGTTGTTTTACCGCAGTTCGGGTTACCCGCCAAAGCAATATGAATTGCCATTTTTCATCCTCCTGCTTTTTTAATCAAACTTATTAAACTGTCTGAACATCTACGCACTCAGCATCAGCTTTACGAAGTGAAAGCTCATATCCACGAATCGTAACCTCTACCGGATCGCCCAGCGGAGCTACTTTTCGAATAAAAATCTCGCTTCCCTTCGTGATGCCCATATCCATGATGCGGCGTTTGTATGCGCCTTCGCCATGAATCTTGACAACTTTGACGGTAGATCCAACCTGTGCATCTTTAAGCGTCATTCTCTGTTCCTCCTAACCATTCCAATTTTTTACTCGGGATTCCGTCTGCTTTTGTACCATACAACCTGCTCCGGAATATCCCCATTCCCTTGCCTTAGACCAGAATGTGTCTTGCCTGATCCTTATTTATAGCCACTCTGGACTCCTTTACGTGAATAATCACGTCTCCGTCCAGCTGGGTTATCAATTTTACTTCGGTTCCCTCGTTAAATCCCATGGATTTTAAATGAGAACGAACCTCTGTGTTTCCGCTGATCTTTTTGATCGTATAGGCGGTTCCAACGGTTGCCATCGAAATTGGCATTGCTCCCTGCATACGATTCTCCTTCCTCTGTGTTTCCGCATTCTGCCCGTCATGATGTCTCACTTAGCGAAAACGGCTCTTTTCATCTGCTACTAATCTAATTGATTCGCGTACGCTAATTCTCATTAGTTTCTGCTAACAATTATTAGACATAGCTAATTTTCATTAGATGAGACTAATTTTCATTAGTTTTCCCTAACTCATACATAAGGTTAGCACATGCTAACTTTATTGTCAAGTTTTTTTGCCCGGTCTGGAAATAAAAAAAGGGCGTGTTTTACGCCCGAAAATTGTCAAAAATTCCCATAATTAAAAGTCATCCCACGGAGCTTTTTTGTCATAGGACAAGGTTTTCTATGACAAAAAATACAGCACCAGAAGATGCGCCGGATAATAGATATAAAAGAACGAACGGAATCTGCTCCGACCTCTGGAACCGTCATATAACAGGAGGCAGACAGCCGTGAGCGCCAGCACCCAGAGGGGTTCCTGCCACACGAATGCGCCGATGAGGACGGCGACAATCATCTTCATAAACACCCCCGCCGTTTTCTCATGAAAAAAAACGTGCCTTGGCACGTTAGTGCCTGAATTTCCTATTACACAAAAATAAAATGCCAGCACCAGTCCCATCCCCCATGCGCCGCCGTCTGCTCCCGCCGCTTCTGTCAGCGTACAGAACACTGCCGTCAGCACCAGCTTCTCCCAGATACCGTTTCCATACCGCTCTAACAGCTCCATCGCAACCAGCGCCAGAAAAAAGGTCAGGCAAACATTCTGGTGCTGTGCATCCATCCACCGTCCGGAAAATGCCAGATCATACGGAATCTCCGACACAGCCGCCGCCAAAAGCAGCCTCCGTCCATAACATCTGCGATCCCGCGTGTGAAAAAAACCTTCTACTAATAAAAAGGCGAACAATGGAAACGCCAGATCCCCAAATGTCCGGAATCCCGGAACCGGTCTGCAGATCACCGCAATGTGGTCTGCCGTCATCGCCAGGAGTGCTAAATATTTAAGGGCGGAGGCGCTGAGATGGAGGCGGGTTAAAACCGCTCTTTCCATCCCCTCTGATTTCTCATTCTGCTTTTCCTTGATTCGATCTTTTATCGCACTCTCCTCCCTTCGTTTCCTATCCATTCTATCTCTATTCCATCAAATTATACTGAACATTTCACCTGCTGTCCATCCGCACTTTTCCATTCCCTTTTTCTCCATCTCCCCTATTTTCCCATTCTCATTTTCCACTCTTTCTCCCCATCTTTTTTCTTTATTTTCTCTAATAAAAAAAGTAGTTTTTCCTTATAAATAAAGGCTTTTCGGCACTTTTCCGCATCTTTTTTACACTAATTTTACATTTTATTTGACAAACGAAAAACCGTGTTATATTCTGTAAATGGTGCTGGTGCGAGATCCTGCTGAAAAAGCAAAAATCCCGCACCGCTCTTCATTTTAAATACTAAAAAATACACGGACAAAAGAGGTAGAATCTCATGGCAAGTTTAGATGTTATTTGCATTGGCGCTATCAATTATGACTATATGTTTCACTGCACCGGACTTGATCTGGTGGAGACATCCGCCGGTGGAGGCGACGAGAACTTAAGCAACCCGATTTCCGATGTGGAAAACGATATTCAGGAGCTGGCGATAAAAGGCAAGGAGTACACGACCCAGATCGGCGGTTCCGCTTTCATCACCCTGAAAGTTGCAAAGCATATTCTCCCTAACCTGCAGGTCGCTTATGTCGGCGTGTGCGGTACGCCCAGTCCATTCGATCTGCGCTTCGGCAAGACAAATGACATTGACGCTGAGCTGGCGCACCTGGATAACCGCGACTGGCTGTTTACCACGCGCGAACGCTTCGACGATCCATATTCCAAAGCGATTGCCAAATCGATTGTCCGCCTTTATAATCACACGCGCAACTGCATTAAGATTGCGCCGTGTGCCAACAACACGCTCTTAGACCGCATCCAGGAACAGGAAGCCCGGACGGGAACCACACTGGCGGAGTACCTCGCGCAGGCCCGCTGGATCCATCTGTCATCCCTGTCTGATTTCGACCAATTCGAGGCAATCATGCAATCGGTCATCCAGGCAAAACATTTAAATCCTGCCATGAAAGTCAGCATGGATCCTGGTTTTGAGTATACATCGCTGCGCCGTGAGCGCTTACAGCCACTGATCGCATATGCCGATTATGTTTTCTTAAATAAATCCGAAAAGAAAAACCTCGGCTTCAATGCCCGCAGCGCCCGTCCGCTCTACGCGAACCTCTGTGAGTATTTTTCTGCGATCAACCCGGATCCCACCCGCACCCTCATTGTCAAGCACGATGACCGTCATGAGCTGATCCATTTTAAGGACGGCGTATGTCAGATCCGCACAATCCGCCACAAAAAGCTCTACCAGTACCAGTTAAACAACGATACCGGCGCCGGTGATTCCTTTGCCGGCGGTTTCATCAGCGGTATGCTCGATGATCGGCTCAATTCGGATATCGCTGAGCCGATCCAGCTCGGTGTTCTGGCTGCCAAGGGACGGATGCGTAGTTTTGATTATGAGAACCCGTATCTGAATATACAGAAATTGACCAATGCTTTTTTTGAAGCTCTATAATAATTTTTTTCAAGTGCTGTTAAATAGCGCAGAGTGAATTGCAGCCATCATTTCAGGAGAAAAGTACCCAAAAAACAATAAAAGGGGGCTTTTCTCCTGTTTATCCTTATATAATTATATATATAATGTCTGTACACATCTAAAAACTTCTTTCATATATTAATATCAATTTGATATTGATTTTGGAGAGCCCATGATCCGCCTCAGCCTATGTATGATCGTCAAAAATGAAGAAGCCGTTTTGACGCGTGTTTTAACATCTGCCATACAATTTGCGGATGAAATCCTCGTCGCCGACACCGGTTCCACCGATCGAACTGTAGAAATCGCCCGGCAATACACCAAACATATTTATCACTACCCGTGGAACGATGATTTCGCCGCCGCGCGCAATTTCATCTGTGAAAAGGTCTCAACCGAATACTGGATGTGGCTCGACGCCGACGATATCGTTCCCGCCGAATCGATCACAGCGATTTTAAAGTTGAAAGAAACTTTAAGCAAATCCCCGCAGCCCGATGTCGTCATGATGAAATACGTTGCCGGATTTCAGCCGGACGGTACATCTGCATTTACCTACAATCGCGAACGGATTTTGCGAACGGACCGGCATTTTCGCTGGAAAGGACGCGTCCACGAAGCCATCGCGCCGCGCGGCAGGATTCTCTATTCTCCTATTCAGATCGAACACCGAAAGCCTGCTTCTGCTCTCACCCATTCTGACCGTAATCTGAAAATCTATGAAACAATGCTTGCGGACGGCGAACTGCTCGATCCACGCCATCAATACTACTACGCCCGCGAACTCATTGACCACAAACAATATGAAAAAGCCCGCCCGGTTCTGGAACATTTTCTGAACGAACCGGCCGGATGGTATGAAAATAAGACAGATGCCTGTCTGCTTCTGGCACGCTGCCATGAAATGCTCAGAAATACGGCTGCCAGCCAGCTTTCTCTGTTCCAGAGTTTCCTCTACGACCGCCCACGTGCTAAAACTTGCTGTGAGATCGGACGGTTGAAACTTTCCCTCGGAGAAATTCCCCAGGCTGTTTTCTGGTACCAGCTTGCCCTCAAAGACCGACCAGAATATCATCCAAATGCCTTTATCGAAGCCGATTACTATGATTTCATTCCTTTAATCCAGCTCTGCGTCTGCTATGATCGGATGGGAAACTATGATAAGGCACTGTATTATCATAAGGAAACAAAAAAAATCCGCCCGGATTCTCCGGCGGTTTTGACAAATGAAAAATACTTTCAAACCATATCCTCAAACCATAAAACAAACTGATTACCTATCTTGTGACATTCTCTCCGACCTCTGCGGTAGTCTGAGCGGCGGACTGGGAGTCGTTCCATCCAGCGGCATCCACACTTCCTACATTCATTCTTACCGTCTTCCACACTTATAATATTCCACAGTTCCCAGCCCTCGATTTCCCAGCCCTTTTCTACTAATGCACATCTCTTTCATCGCACACATATACTACATCAGGATGGATGTCCTAAATCTGGAAAGGAGTTTTTTATGTTTCGTCATTCATGTAATTTTCCCTACTATTTTGATGATAGTGACTATGAAAATAACGGCTATGGGCGTTGCGGACGCGATCGCGGCTGTCCCGGTTCTTTTGAACCCTACAACTGCTGTCGTCCCGGTCCCATAGGACCACGCGGCTGCCCCGGACCGATCGGACCTGTCGGTCCCACTGGTGCTGCCGGACTCGATGGACTGGACGGCGCTACGGGTCCGGCTGGGCCGACTGGTCCGACCGGCGCAACGGGGGCTACCGGCGCTGCGGGTCCGATTGGGCCGACCGGCGCTACCGGGGCTGTTGGTCCGACTGGGCCGACCGGCGCTACCGGGGCTGTTGGTCCGGCTGGGCCGGCTGGCGCTGACGGGGCTGTTGGTCCGACTGGGCCGACCGGCGCTACCGGGGCTGCGGGTCCGGCTGGGCCGGCTGGCGCTGACGGGGCTGCGGGCGCTACGGGTCCGGCTGGGCCGGCTGGCGCTGACGGGGCTGCGGGCCCAACTGGCGCTACAGGAGCTACCGGCGCTGCGGGTCCGACTGGGCCGACCGGCGCTGCAGGAGCTGTCGGCGCTACAGGAGCTACCGGCGCAACGGGTCCTACCGGTCCCGCCGCCATCGTCACCGCCGCTGCTCCCGTCGCAGATGCAACAAGTGCTGAAGATGTCGTTGAACGCTTCAATGAACTTCTTGCCAACCTGCGTGCCGCCGGACTTCTGGCAACCGACAATGCGTAAAAGGCTGAAATTCTATGAAAAAGAATGTGCCTTGACACATTCGGGCGTCTCGCGCGGTCGCTTGCGACATGTTTCTGCTTCGCGCGAGTACGCATCCTCGCGGAGCGTTTGTTGTTTCATAGAACGAAATTTCCTATGAAACAACAGAAAAACCCCGGAAACCTTACGGTTCCGGGGTATCTCTTACGTCTGGACACAATGCGCTTCCTGGAAGCGACTTTATATTATATATATACGGTACATCTTCTTGCCTGCTGCGCATACAAGAAGCACCTTTGTTTAATTCATTGATTACTCAATGATAGTAGCAACTCTACCAGATCCTACTGTACGGCCGCCCTCACGGATAGCGAAACGAAGACCCTGCTCCATAGCTACCGGATGAATCAGCTCTACAGTCATCTCTACGTTGTCGCCCGGCATACACATCTCGGTACCAGCCGGTAACTCACAAACGCCTGTTACGTCAGTGGTTCTGAAGTAGAACTGCGGACGATAGTTGTTGAAGAACGGAGTATGACGACCACCCTCGTCTTTTGTCAGAACGTAAACCTGAGCAGTAAATTTCTTATGGCATTTTACAGAGCCCGGTTTAACCAGACACTGACCACGCTGGATGTCAGTTCTCTGAACACCACGAAGCAGAGCACCGATGTTATCACCAGCCTCAGCCTGATCAAGCAGCTTACGGAACATCTCGATACCAGTTACAACAGTCTTACGAGTCTCCTCGTGAATACCAACGATCTCAACCTCATCGTTCAGTTTCAGAGTACCACGCTCAACACGGCCGGTAGCAACAGTACCACGACCTGTGATAGTGAATACGTCCTCGATTGGCATCAGGAACGGCTTATCAGTAGCACGTACCGGATCCGGAATGTAGGAATCTACAGCGTCCATAAGCTCCATGATCTTGTCGCCCCACTCGCCGTTCGGATCTTCAAGAGCCTTCAGAGCAGAACCCTGGATGATCGGTGTGTCATCGCCCGGGAACTCGTACTCGTTCAGCAGGTCTCTGATCTCCATCTCAACCAGCTCAAGCAGCTCCGGATCGTCTACCATATCGCACTTGTTCATGAATACTACGATGTACGGTACGCCTACCTGACGGGAAAGCAGGATGTGCTCTCTTGTCTGAGCCATAACACCATCGGTAGCAGCTACAACCAGAATAGCGCCATCCATCTGAGCAGCACCAGTGATCATGTTCTTAACGTAGTCAGCATGTCCTGGGCAGTCAACGTGTGCGTAATGTCTCTTCTCTGTCTGATACTCAACGTGTGCAGTAGAGATAGTAATACCACGCTCTCTCTCTTCCGGAGCTTTATCGATATCCTCGAAGTTCTCAGCTGTGTTACCAGCTACTCTTGCAGCCAGAACTTTTGTGATAGCTGCTGTCAGGGTTGTTTTACCATGGTCTACGTGTCCGATAGTACCAATGTTACAATGCGGTTTAGTTCTTTCAAACTTTGCTTTTGCCATTTTAAGACGTCCTCCTTAATTTACACCCAATACGGGTATCTCAATTTATGTTAGGCTGACTCTAATTATATTCGATTAGAGCCGTTTTTTCAAGCCTAATATTGCTTTTCCGGGCAGATAACTGCCCGGAAAAGGCAATATAGTTACATTTTTAATTATTTCTCAGCTTTTCCAGCAAGAACTTTCTCCTGAACGCTCTTCGGAACCGGCTCATATTTCTCAAAGAACATGGAGTAGTTACCACGTCCCTGAGTTCTGGAACGAAGGTCGGTAGAATAACCGAACATCTCTGCCAGCGGAACATAAGCCTTAACCAGCTTGCCGCCGCCGATGTCTTCCATACCCTCGATACGACCACGACGAGAGTTGATATCACCGATGATATCACCCATATACTCTTCCGGCATGGTTACCTCAACCTTCATGATCGGCTCAAGCAGTACCGGGTTACCTTTACGCATAGCATCCTTGAATGCCATGGAACCTGCGATATGGAAAGCCATCTCAGAAGAGTCGACCTCATGGTAAGAACCATCGTATACATCAGCGTGAACGCCGAGTACCGGGAATCCGCCGAGGATACCTGCCTTAGCAGCCTCTTCGATACCTTCGCCTACAGCCGGGATGTACTCTTTCGGGATAGCACCGCCGACAACGCTGGACTCAAACTTGAAGGTCTCTTCGCCGTTCGGATCCATCGGAGTGAAGTGTACCTTACAGTGACCGTACTGACCACGACCACCAGACTGTTTTGCATACTTGCTGTCTACATCTACAGCCTTTGTGAAGGTCTCTTTGTAAGCTACCTGCGGAGCACCTACGTTAGCTTCAACGTGGAACTCACGAAGCAGACGGTCTACGATAATCTCCAGATGGAGCTCGCCCATACCAGCGATGATTGTCTGACCAGTCTCTTTGTTTGTATAAGCACGGAAGGTCGGATCCTCCTCTGCCAGTTTTGCAAGAGCCTCGCCCATCTTGTCCTGACCAGCTTTGGTCTTCGGCTCGATAGCGATGTCGATAACCGGCTCCGGGAACTCCATGGACTCCAGGATTACCGGATGCTGCTCATCACAGATAGTATCACCTGTGGTGGAGAACTTAAATCCGATCGCTGCTGCGATATCACCGGAGTAAACCTTTTCCAGCTCGTGACGCTTGTTGGCATGCATCTGAAGGATACGTCCAACACGCTCTTTTTTGTCCTTTGTTGCATTCAGTACGTATGAACCGGAGTTCATAACACCTGAGTACACACGGAAGTAAGCCAGCTTACCTACGAACGGGTCGGTCATGATCTTGAATACAAGAGCAGAGAACGGCTCTTCGTCGGAAGAATGTCTTACAGTCTCGTTGCCATCCAGGTCAACACCCTTGATCGGCGGGATGTCAAGCGGAGACGGCATGAACTCAATGATAGCATCCAGGAGCTTCTGAATACCCTTATTTCTGTATGCGGTACCACAGCATACCGGGATAGCCTGACACTCACAGGTTGCTTTTCTTAATACTTTCTTTAATTCATCTACAGACGGCTCTTCACCCTCAAGGTATGCCATCATCAGATCGTCATCCAGCTCGCAGATCTTCTCTACCAGCTCGGTGTGGTAAAGCTCAGCGTCATCCTTCATATCCTCCGGGATATCAAGGATGCTGATGTCCTCACCCTTATCATCATTGTAGATGTATGCTTTCATCTCGAACAGGTCGATAATTCCCTTGAAATCATCTTCCTTGCCGATCGGAAGCTGTAAACAGATAGCATTCTTACCAAGTCTGGTCTTGATCTGCTCTACACAGCCATAGAAGTTTGCACCCAGGATATCCATCTTGTTGATGAATGCCATACGCGGTACATTGTAGGTATCAGCCTGACGCCATACGTTCTCAGACTGCGGCTCTACACCACCCTTAGCACAGAATACACCTACAGCGCCGTCCAGTACACGCAGGGAACGCTCAACCTCAACCGTGAAGTCAACGTGTCCTGGGGTATCGATGATGTTGATACGATGCTCCAGAGCGCCTGGTTTCGGTTTGCAGTTTTCCTGCAAAGTCCAGTGACAGGTTGTCGCTGCAGAAGTGATGGTAATACCTCTCTCCTGCTCCTGAGTCATCCAGTCCATGGTAGCAGTACCTTCATGAGTATCACCGATCTTATAGTTAACACCAGTATAATACAGAATACGCTCAGTAGTGGTAGTCTTACCAGCATCGATATGAGCCATAATACCAATATTTCTGGTTCTCTCTAACGGATATTCTCTTCCAGCCAAAGCTTTTTCCTCCTATTAGAATCTGTAATGAGCAAATGCCTTGTTAGCCTCTGCCATCTTATGCATGTCTTCTTTCTTCTTTACAGATGCGCCTGTGTTGTTAGCTGCATCCAGAATCTCTTTTGCAAGTCTCTCTTCCTGAGTCTTCTCGCCTCTCTTACGGGAGTAGAGTGTGATCCAGCGAAGTGCGAGAGCCTGTCTTCTCTCCGGCTTAACCTCGATCGGAACCTGGTATGTGGCACCACCGATACGTTTTGCCTTAACCTCGAGAACTGGCATGATGTTGTTCATAGCCTCCTCGAATACCTCGACAGCGTCCTTGCCTGTCTCAGCTGCTACACGGTCGAATGCGCCGTAAACGATCTTCTGGGCAACTCCCTTCTTACCGTCTAACATGATGTTGTTGATTAATTTAGTAACAACCTTGTTGTTGTACAGCGGATCTGCTAATACGTCTCTTTTCTGAGTATGTCCTTTACGTGGCACGTTACTTCCCTCCTTAATATGGCTGCCTGAAACTGATTTACGCTGCAAATGCAGGCAGATTTCGTTTCCGCAGCGTTTCATTAGATCTTAGGTACTCGTGCATTGAGCACTTGGTGAGGTCTCTGCGAACCTAGCGTTCAAGCACGCCTGCGAAGCCAGCGCGTCTTCTGCGCGCGCCGCTGAGCATGGCGCTTCCTTATGCGCTTCCCTCTTCTTCTCTCTGCACGTGTCGTGCTCGGTTCTTATGATTAAACCTGCAACCTACAAGTCAATATCAAAGTCCGGCACTAAAATTCAATTGAATTTTCACCTAATTATTTCTTGTCTTTCGGCTTCTTAGCGCCGTACTTGGAACGAGCCTGCTTTCTGTTGGCTACGCCTGCTGTATCAAGTGTACCACGGATAATGTGGTATCTTGTACCTGGTAAGTCCTTAACACGGCCGCCGCGGATAAGAACAACGCTGTGCTCCTGTAAGTTGTGTCCCTCACCTGGAATGTAGCTTGTTACCTCGATTCCGTTGGACAGACGCACTCTGGCAATCTTTCTAAGAGCTGAGTTTGGCTTCTTAGGTGTAGCAGTCTTAACTGCTGTACAAACACCTCTCTTCTGAGGAGCAGATACGTTTGTAGCTCTCTTCTGTAAAGAGTTGTATCCCTTCTGCAGAGCCGGTGCTGTGGATTTCTTCTCAGATGTCTGTCTTCCCTTTCTTACTAACTGGTTAAATGTAGGCATCCTTTTCACCTCCTGTGATATTGTCTGT
>ENA-ORTP01002819-ORTP01002819.1-human-gut-metagenome-genome-assembly--contig:-NODE-2819-length-13488-cov-5.308792_pt1 | contig 13488 bp, 17 predicted proteins | sample MGYA00241913_ERZ509190 | MGnify/ENA primary metagenome ERZ509190 (study PRJEB26280, sample SAMEA2338839) | human gut metagenome | biome: human gut; feature: human-associated habitat; material: faeces...
TTTATTTTGTGTTTGTGTTGTGACGGTACTACGACGGGAGTCGTGGTACCGTTTTGGCATTTATAATATCAGGTTTGCTTCTGTTGCATGCATTGGACATTTTTGTCTGATGATACGTTATTATTTACGATTAGACGATTTACAATTTACGATTGGAATTACCTCCTACTTGCTTTAAAATCCCCATGGGCTTTTTGATTGCTCCGTTTTTTCTTAACTTTGTATCCATTATCTTTTATGTATTCAGTAATATATGTATCTGACTCTTTATCTCAACTTCGTAAAAATAGGAATGTTTACCATAGGTGGAGGATATGCTATGCTTTCGTTGATTCAGTTCGAGATTGTAGATCGGCATCATTGGTTGACGTTACAGCAATTTACGGATATTGTCGCTATTTCACAGATGACTCCCGGACCTATCGGGATAAATAGTGCCACCTATATTGGTTATTCGGTGACAGGGAGTGTTTTGGGGGGCTGTTGTTGCGACGGTTGCTGTTTGTCTGCCTTCATTTCTTATGGTATTGTTTATCTCTTACTTCTTTGTGAAATTCAAGGATAATAAATACGTTAATGCGGCAATGTCAGGTCTGCTGCCTACGTCCGTAGCCTTGATCGGAGCTGCCGCTTTGCTGCTGATGAACGGAGAAAACTTTATAGATTATAAGAGCGTTTTAATATTTATTGCTGCTTTTTTTCTTACTTGGAGATATAAAGTTCATCCGATTCTGATGATCTGTCTGGCCGGAGTGATGGGATTTATTTTGTATTAAGCAATCGTAAAAAATAGATTGTTTACCATTAACCAATGTATGCAAAATAAGGGAAAATAAAAACAATGAAAATCCATATAATTACTGATTATCAATATTTTATAAATGGATGATGATTTCTGTTGTATTCCTTAAAAATCGCTATTATTCACCATTTTTGTTACCTAAAACGATACTCATTTTCGGATTATTTCGTATCTTTGTGCATGGATATAAATCACTGATTGACAATGGGAAGAAAAAAGAAATCATTGATAGAGAAATCCCCGTTCAAGTTACGCCACCGCAAACTGGCGGACGGGCGTTTATCCCTGTTTCTTGACCGCAGTGTGAACGGCGGGCACGAGTACGAGTTCCTGCAACTCTACCTCGTGCCGGAGACATCCACCCAAGCGAAGCGGCAAAACGCGCGGACACTCCGCAAGGCGGAAGACATCCGGCGTGAGCGGGCGGAAGCACTGTTCAACGCAAAGGTGGAAGCGGTGCCGGAAAACACATCATCCGACATGCTGCTGTCCGACTGGATGGCGATTGTCCGCAAGAACCATGAGCACCGGGGAGCGCGTGACCTGAACGGTATCGACAACGCCCGCAAGAACCTGTTGAAATTCCGCGCGGATGTCAAACTCTGTGATGTGGACAAGCAATTCTATCTTGACTATATCGACTGGCTCCGCTCTTCCTGTAAGACCGCATGGGGCAAACCTGTATCTCCCAAAACGGCGCATTCCTATTATACGACTTTACGCACCGCGTTGAACGAGGCTGTCCGTGAGAATCTGATTACTTCAAACCCGTGGTACAGACTGGAGATGACCGAGAAAATCAAGGTTCCCGAGAGCAGACGGGATTTCCTGACCATCGAGGAAATAAAGAAGATGATGGCCACGCCGTTCTTTAACGAGCAGGTACGGCAGGCATACCTGTTCTCCTGTTTCTGCGGGCTGCGTATCAGCGACATCCGGAAACTGCGCTGGCGTGACCTTTCCATGTCAGGTGGACAATGGCGTGTGTCGGTGGTGATGACGAAGACCACCCATCCCGTCTATATCCCTCTTTCGTCCCAAGCCGTGAAATGGCTGCCGGAACGAGGGGACTGCACGCCCGACGGCCTTGTGTTCGGAGGACTGCCCAATGAAGGCAATCTTTGTGTCAATCTCAAGAACTGGGCGGAAAAGGCCGGGGTGAAGAAGAACGTGACCTTCCACACGGCCCGCCATTCATGCGCGGTGCTGCTGCTGACGCTCGGGGCGGACATCTACACCGTTTCCAAAATTCTCGGCCACCGTTCCGTGCGTTCCACGCAGGTTTATGCGAAAATTGTGGACAAGAAGAAAGACGATGCAATCGCATTGGTTGACAACGCATTCTAAATACATTATATATGGCAACAACAAGGAAGGCAACCAGACTCAAAGAGCCGGTGAAGGTGCGCACCAAGAAGCTCACTGACGGCTCGGAATCCTATTATCTCGACATCTACGTGGATGGCAGGCGCAGTTACGAGTTCCTGAAACTGTACCTGCTACCTGAAATCAATCCCATGATCAAGGAACAGAACCGGGCCACCAAAGCGGCGGTGGAGGCCATCAAGTCGAAACGCATCATCGAGCTGACCCACTCGAAGGCCGGACTGAAAAAGACATCCGTCCGTTCCAAAATGCTGCTGGACGACTGGATGGAAACCTATCTTGCCGAACAGGAACGCAAGGGCGCAAGAGGGTTGAAACTGTTGCGGACGGTCTGCCGTATGCTTCCCCTTTACAGGAAAAAGGTGAGGATGCGGGAAATCGACAAGGAGTGGTGTCTGGATTTTATCGACTGGATTCAGCACACCTACAAAACACGCTGGGGCAAGCCGCTTTCTCCCAAGAGCGCAGCGGACTACGTGGGCTATTTCTCCACCGCCCTCAATGCCGCCGTCCGTGCCGAGGTCATACCGGAAAACCCGATCATGACACTTGCAGCCACGGAACGCATCAAGGTGCCGGAATCCAAGCGTGAATACCTGACCATTGACGAGATAAAGGTGCTGATTGACACGGAGTGTCCCCGTGAGGACGTGAAGCGTGCCTATCTTTTCTCCTGCTATTGCGGCCTGCGGTTGAGCGACGTGTATGCCCTGCGGTGGAAAGACATCATTCTGGATGGGGAACAATACCGGATGTCAACCGTGATGAAGAAGACCACCACGCCGATTTACCTGCCGCTTTCCCGCCATGCCGTCCGCTGGCTGCCCGAGAGAAACGGCGAAGGTAACGGATCGAAAATCTTTGACGGATTGCCAGCCGAACCCAATATCAACAAGGTATTGGCCAAGTGGGTGGAGACGGCCAAGATAGCCAAGAAAATCACCTACCACACCAGCCGGCACACATTCGCCACGATGATGTTGACGCTCGGTGCAGACCTCTATACGGTATCGAAACTGCTCGGACATGCCAACGTAAAGACTACACAAATTTACGCGAAAATCGTTGACAGTAAAAAAGTCGAAGCGGTCAATCTGGTGGACAGCGTGTTTGATTAGCAGAATATTTTGAGAATCATGCCATTTCAGGCGATATTAAAATTGAGAATCGTGTCGCATTGTTCAAATATTGAGATTTGCGCGATTTCTTAATGAAAACATTTTGAGATTCGTGTTGATTATACTATCTTTGCAGGCGATTGATAACGATGCAGATATATGATATTCAAAAGGAAAATATATAATGAGCTTCTGCAATGGAAGCGGACGGACGAGGGCAGGACAGCCGTGTTGATACAAGGGGCGAGACGTGTTGGGAAATCCACCATCGCCAAAGAATTTGCGGAAAACGAATACGAGACCCATATTCTGGTGGATTTTGCCGCGTGTTCAGCAGAAATCCGGGAACTGTTCAACGATGTTTCCGACCTTAACCGTATTTTCATGCGTCTGCAACTGGAATACAGTGTCGAGTTGAAGGAACGGAAGTCTGTCATTATTTTCGATGAAGTCCAGCTTGCACCCAAGGCGAGGCAGGCAATCAAGTATCTTGTAAAGGACGGCAGATATGATTACATGGAAACCGGTTCGCTGATTTCGATCCGTAAGAATGTCAGGGACATCCTGATTCCGAGCGAGGAAGTCAAACTCCACATGTTTCCCATGGATTACGAGGAGTTCAGGTGGGCATTGGGGGACACCGCCACAATCAGGCTGCTCCAAGGATGTTTTCACGGCAGGACGTCCATGGGTGACGCCACGAACCGCAAGCTGATGCGCGATTTCCGGTTGTATATGCTTGTCGGCGGTATGCCGCAGGCTGTGGCCGCTTATCTTGAAACCAACAATCTGGAAAAGGTGGACAGTGTAAAGCGTTCCATCATAACGCTGTATGAGGATGATTTCAACAAAATAGACCCCACAGGCAACGCTTCCAAGATGTTTCGCCAGATTCCGGCCCAACTGACGAACAACGCCAACAGGTATCTGGCATGGAGCGCAACGGAGGGTACGCGTAATTCCGTACTGGCAGAGATCATTTCCGAAATCAAGGAGTCGATGGTCGTCAATATGGCTTACCATGCCAACGATCCGAGTGCGGGAATGGCATTGCATCAGGACCCCAACAAATACAAGATGTTCACGGGTGATACCGGACTGTTCGTCACCCTCGCATTCTGGGATAGGAAATTCACAGACAATACAATATATCATAAACTTTTGAGTGACAAGTTGAGCACAGACCTTGGGTATGTTTATGAGAATATGGTGGCCCAGATGTTGAAAGCCGCCGGACACGAGTTGTACTATTATACCTTCCCTACTGAAAGTGGAAAACATAACTACGAGGTGGATTTCCTGATTGCGGACGGTGACAAGGTGAGCCCTGTCGAAGTCAAATCATCCGGTTATAAGGCGCATACCTCGCTGGATGCCTTTTGCATGAAATTCTCTTCCCGGATAAGGAACAAGTATCTGGTTTACACGAAAGATCTGCGCAAGGACGGGGACGTGCTGTATCTTCCCGTATATATGACCATGTTTCTATGATTATGAATAACTGTATGCTACCCGATATTTTACAACGATTGCGTGAGGTGAACACGCTTCTCGCCACTTATAAACAAGGTGAACTGTCTTTTGAACAAGCCTTGCCGCCATCCTTGTTCTATCAGGATTTCAATGACACGAATATTCTTGTCAAGGAGGCGGCCTGTCTGGTAAGGGAGAACCCCGGACAGCTTCTGGAATTTTCTTCTTCCCTCTTTTCGGAAACGGACAGATACCTTTCGCTTGACAGGACACCGTTGCAGAAGGTGGACTTTGCAGCCCTTTTCGAGGAACACCTCAAACCTTTTGAATTCCGGTACGAGGAAACGAAAACAGTTGCCACCGAACTCTGGCGCAGGTATTCGACCATGAGTAACCGGCTGGATTTCCTACCGCTGGATTCGGAAGAATACAAGTCACTCGACGCGGAATGCAGCGCGGCAAAGGCGAGGTATGACGAAGCCCACGCGCACGCGAACCTTTTATATAAGGAGTGGCAGCAGGAACGTGACCGGTATTTCTGTGTCTGGTGCTTCAAACCGGTATTCCTTGACGTATTGGTGGAACGCCTGAAAGGAATCGCCGGGAGTATCATCTCCGACATCGGGCGCATGAAGGAGGGCAAGCCATGAACGCCTTGCTGCAAGAGACATCCTCATGGACGGACACCGTTGACCTCGCCCTGTGCCTGTTCATCTACGAGGTGTGCAACGACTACCAGTTCGACTTCCTGCCGGGTAGCGACTTTGTGAACTTCCTGAACCTGAAACCCGCTTCACGGGCCGTCACCGTGCGCCCGAAGGAGAACCTGCGCGTCTGCTACATGGTGTTCGCCATCTCGCAGAGCATCAGGCCACGGGAACGTGGAAGACTCTGGGCGGAAGAGTTCCTGAAACGTTGCGGCATATCCAAGTCGTACTACGACAAACACCGCAGCGACGTTTGCGGCAAAGGCGCTACGAAGGAGAATCAGGATTACCGCAAGGCCATCGACAAGGCCATTGAAAATGCAAAGCGGTTGAACCGTACCCCATAGCCGCCCGCCGCTTCCCCATACGATATAAAAACGACAGACCGTAGCCATGCGCTATACCGTTCATACACAACGGTATGGCGCATTTTCTTTTTCATGCACTTTCCCCATTTGTTCCCCATTGAGCCCCTCCGGGTCAAACTTAACTTTGCATCGGAAACAGAAGAAAGGAAAAGGCTGACAAACAGCGTTTTCCAGTTTCCCGAGAGAACAAGGAACAATTAAGGAACCATTAAAAATTGAACGGATATGGAAAATGAACGCAACCTGATGACCACCACGGAGGCGGCCCGGTATCTCGGGCTGAAACCCAGCTATCTCTACAAGATGATGATGCGCCGCGCGATCCCTTACTACAAGCCTAACGGCAAGCTGTGCTTCTTCGCAAGGGAAGACCTCGACGCATGGCTGAAACGGGTACGGGTGAAATCGCAGGACGAGATCGACAGCGAGGCCGCACGCTATCTGGCAGGCCGTGAGAGGAACAAATGATTTATCAACCTATCAAGCTAAAAACGTACATGGACAATCTGACGAACAAGGAGCCGGGTATCAAGGATAGCACGGTTCTGGATTCCGCGAGCAAGGAACAGAAGAAAAAAGAGAGCAGGCCCGTAATCGGCGCGAAAGCCCAGACCATTCTGGAGTTTCTGCGTGCCTGTTCGCCCTACGAGGCCGATTCCATCCGGGTGATGGTCGGCTACGGCATGGGGAAAGGTGACATCGACACGATTGAGGCTACCGACATGCTGGCCGTCAACCGCTTCCTCAACCACGGGCTCACCCGGGAGAACGGGACAAGCAGCGAGGCCGTGATGAAACACCGTCAGGAGCGCGTGCAAAGACTGATGGAAGCGGTCAAGGGTTTTGTGGACATCGGCCAGCTCTGCCGTATCAGTGTCGCGCTGATGAAAATCTCGTCCGACTTCAAGGCGGTGGAGGAAGCACGGCAGCACCTGCAATCCCAACCCACCACGAACGGAGGGAAAAACTGAAATCAAACCGGAACAGGATAGCGGATGAAACCGCAGGGGACAAGGAAAATTCCATTCACGGCATTTTACCAAAACCGTTGCAAGCCATTCCGCCGTTCCGTTCCCTTATCTCTACTAAATGATACAGGAAGACAATGAAGGACAAGGAAACATATCTTTTCAAGAAGCCACAGGGATTCCGGACAATCCGGTTCCACCTTACCGCAGAGGCCATCGAATGGCTTGCGGGAACAATGAATGATAACGGTGGCAACACTATCGGCAACCATGCGCTCTTTTATGACCTATTGGCACGGATGCGGTCACTCCCCGGCAGGGACAGTTCATTCCGCAGGCCGCAGGAACTACAGGCCGGACAGTTGCAGTTTTCGGAAACCGGCCTTACGGAGGAATGGCACATGGGGAGGAAAAAAGTCCGCAACCTACTCGCCACGATGGAGAGGCTGGGCATGATAACGGTAAGCACCTCCAAAGTCGCTTCCGTGGCCTCCATGACCTGCGTGGAGGGCTGGACCGACATGCAGGGCAGCTATGTGAGCAACCCTTGTCATACCGCCCAAATAGCATTTGAACGGCATTTGAACGACACCTGAACGGCTTTTGAACGGTATCCATCCGGCAGAAGAGACACGCCGCAGGGAAAGCAAAAACGTCTATCAGTTTCGAGATATGCCGGGGTATAACCTCCCTTCGGTCAGTCATTCCCCGGCGCTCTCGCGGCTCACTGGCAGTTCGCCGGTGGCGGCGCTCGCAAGCTCGCACCTTATTTATAACCCTTTTTAAGACAATGTTTATGACAGAAGAGAAACAGGATACACAGCATACGACCTTTCCACCCGAGGAGGAGAGGCGCACCGAGTATGTCGGCGCCAAGGTCACCCCGGGACAGAAACAACATATCCGCAGCCTCGCCGACGAGTGCGGCATGACCGTCAGCAACTACATGCTGGCAAGGGCTTTCAACTACAGGCCGAAAGCGAGGCTGACGGCAAGGCAGGAAGCCGTCATGGAAACCCTCATCGGTTGCCGGAGCGACCTTCTGAACTACACCTCCGCACTCCGCGGCATGGCCCCGGAGAAACGCAGGCAGATGTTCGGCAGCTACCCGTTCATGCTCGGATGGCTCAAGGAACTGGGCAGGCTCGCCGAACGCATCACGGGTGTGCTCGACAGGCTGCGGACGGACAACCGCCTGCCCGACGGGACAAGGAACAATGAAGACGAGGAGGAGGAACCATGATAGCGAAGGCGAAATCCATCTCCCACGGGATAAACGACATCAGCTATATCACGGGAGAGTCGAGGAACAAGAAACACCCCGAGCGCATCTTCCATGTCAAGGACAATCTGCTGCCGCCCGGTCTGGACGCCACGGGAATATGGGACTCCATGCGGCTGACGCTGGACAAGTTCAAACGGGTCAAGAACTCCGTCATCCGCATCGAGGTCAGCCCCGCACCGGAACACACCAAAGACTTCACCATCGCCGACTGGGAAAAGCTGTGGGACGACTTCATGGACGAGTTCGACAGCATCGAGCTGTACGACAAGAACGGCAGAACCTATTCCCCGAAAACCGACCTCACGGGCAGCAAGGGCACGGTGCGGCTCCATCTGGAATCCAAGAGCGGCATTCCCCACCTTCACGGCGCGTTCTGCCGCATAGACGAGCAGGGACGCATCAACAACGACCACGACATCCACCTTCGTGCGCAGCGTGCCGCCGAGCGTGTGGCCCTGAAACGGGGCTGGACCACTGCCGCAGAGGTGCGGGGTACGAACATCGGGCAGGTGAACCGGGACTGCATGGAAATCCTGCAAGCCATGGAAAGCTGGTCATGGCTCGAATACGCCGCCCGGCTCCGGGACAAGGGCTACGAGCTTTGGGAACTGCAGGACGGTAAGAACCTGTTGCGCGGTTATGTCTTGAAGAAAGGCAACGCCCGGTACAAGGCTTCCGAACTCGGCAGGGGGCGCAACCTCATGGTGAGCAAGCTCGAAAGCACGTGGAAGAAACTGCACGCGGCTCCCAAGGCAAAGGCTGTTTCAACGAGACCTGCCGCAGGCACGCCGACACCGACCACCGCCCGACCTGCACCGGTCAGGGCACAAGGAACGGTACCACCTCCGCAATATACCGACTATCGCCCCGGCACTATTCCGTACCGTATCGGCGATGACAGGGAAAGCCGCAGCTACTTCATACCCGATGAAGCCCTGAAAGTGTTCGACGACGAGTTCGACTACCGCGAGACGGCCAACAGCCGCGAGCTCACCGACAGGGCGGTGGCCCTCTTCGTGGGCATGATGTCGGCGCAGGCCGCACCCTCCGGTGGAGGTGGCGGCGGTTCCAGCGACCTGCCTTGGGGAAGACGCGAGGACGAGGATGACCGGGAATGGGCCCGCCGTTGCGCCCGGGAAGCGGAAAAGATGATCGGCAGGAAACCCAAGACCGGACGAAAACGATAAGAGACATGGGCAAGGACAGATTCGATTTTTCAGAAATAGACGCGGCGCTCCCGGCAGCCGAAAGGATGCAGGAAAAAGACCGCCTGACCGACGCGCTGGAAAACAATTACAAGGCCGTCGGCATTTTGGGTGACAAGGTGGAGAAACTCGAAAGCAGACTCTCGGAAATTTTACCCGGCCTGGACGAAGCGGTTTCTTCCCTGCGTGGAGCGAGTAGAATTACCATCAGCGAGGAATCCAGACGTGTGCTTGAACAGGAAGGTGAGGCGGTTTGCCGGAAGATGGCCGAAAGTATCAACAGGGAGAGCGCCAGACTGCTCGAACGCCTATCAATGAGAGACCGCATAATCATCTCCTCTACCGCCTTCTGGTGCATGATAGAGGTGATTGTTTCTCTTTTGGCGGCTTTCGCCTGCACCTGCATGGCCAATGCCAAGTTCATACACAGCCTCATGCTGTGGAAAGTGCTCGGTTATACGGCAGGTTTCCTTGTCGTCTGTATCGTGCTGACTGTTTTTACATACCACAAGTTAAAACGCTGACTATGGTACATTATCAATTTAAACAATATAAGTATGACTACGACAGTAAAAGTAAAATTCCGCCCCTCGACAGTCGAAGACCGTCCGGGCACTATCGTCTATCTGGTAACTCACCGCCGTATCGCCAGACAGATCACTACCGGTTACAAAGTGTTCCCCTGTGAATGGGACGAGGAACAATCCAAACCGATAGCGGCAGCCAATGACGGACGTGCAGCTATCGTGCAATCGATAATCAGGAAGTTACGTTCGGACATGGAACGCTTGTCAGCAATCATAGAACGGTTCGAGAGCCAAAGCCGTAATTATTCATCGGATGATGTGGTAGAAGAGTTCCGGCGCACCGGAAGGGAGAACACCTTTTTCATTTTCATGGAGAATGCCATCGAACGGTTACGGCAGTTGGAACACTCCGGTACCGCCAAGAATTATAGTGCCGCGCTCGGCAGTTTCAAGCGGTTCCGGAATAACGAGGACATCCGGATGGGAGCAATAGACTACATACTTATGGAGGACTATCAGGCATATTTGGCTTCGTTGGGAGTTGTACCCAATTCCATTTCCTTTTATATGCGTATTCTCCGTGCGGTCTATAACCGTGCCGTGGAGCAGGAACTGACCATAGACCGGAATCCTTTCCGCACGGTGTTTACCGGAGTGGAGAAGACACGCAAACGTGCCATATCAATCAGTGACATCAAACGAATCAGAGACCTTGACCTCTCGCTAAAACCCAATCTTGAATTTGCCCGCAACCTCTTCCTTTTTCTTTTCCTTTGCAGAGGAATGTCATTCATTGACGCGGCGTTCCTGAAGAAGTCGGACATTCGGAACGGCGTGCTGACCTACCGACGCCACAAGACCGGCCAGTCGCTGCACATAAAGGTTATCAGGCAAATAGAAGAGATAATCAACCGCTATTCAAATAAAAACTCGCCGTACCTGCTTCCGGTCATAACCCGTCCCGGAGAGGACGAGCGCAGACAGTACGAGAGTGCGTTGCGCCGCGTGAACAAGTCCCTTAAAACCATAACGGGAATGATAAGGCTGCCCGTCACGCTCACGACGTATGTCAGCCGCCATGCCTGGGCGACCATCGCCAAATCGAAGAATATACCTGTCAATGTCATCTCGGATGCGCTCGGCCATGATTCCATCGCCACCACGCAGATATACCTCGCCTCGATTGACACGTCCACTATCGACCGGGCAAATGAACTGATTATTAAGGATTTATAGGAAATTTATTTGTCAGACAAAAACATCCGTCTCTTTGTAAGAAACGGATTTCCAGCGTAAAGGTACAAAAAAATCCTGAATTGTAATGTATTGGAAAATATATTTTTCACAGTTTATATTCAAAAACATGTTTTTTGTTAATCAAAATAAGCGGGCGTTCCGTAAAATCATCTGATTACCAGTTGGCTATACAAAACATCCGTTTCTTACAAAGAAACGGATTATATATATGATGTATTAATAAATTAAGAATAGAATATGAGCGAATTAAAACCAATTGCAGCTCTATGGGACAGTGAGCATTCGGAACATCGGCGTATCTGTATGCTGATGATTACACACGCGTGCAATCTTTCATGTAGTTACTGTTATGAGAACCATAAAAGCAATCAATACATGACCGTTGAGCAAGCCAAAGATATTATATCGAAAGAAGCAAGAATGATTCTATCTTCAGATGAATATAATGAACTCCAAATCGATTTCATGGGAGGAGAACCTTTAATGAATTTCGATCTTATCAGAGATATAGTCGAATGGTTGGAATCTGGTGCAATTTCTGTACCATGGATTTGTTTTGCCACAACTAATGCAACATTACTTGATGATAAGAAAAAGGCGTGGTTTTCAGAGCATTCCGCTTCTATCTCACTTGGTGCGAGTTATGATGGAACAGGTAACATGCAAAACAAAAACAGAGGAACAGGTCACTATGAAATAGATTTGGATTTCTTTCATAACTTATGGCCGGAACAAAGTTTTCAAATGACCATATCCAAAGAAACACTGCCTAATTTGGCTGAAGGTGTTTTATATGTTCAGCAAAAGGGATATGAATTAAATGCATCTTTAGCACAAGGTTTAGAGTGGACATTGGAAGATGCATTAATATACCGCGAACAATTATGTTTGCTTAAAGAAGCATATTTAAATAATTTATCACTTGTTCCACTTAATCGTCTAACTCGTTTTATTAGCGTTTTCGATGATTCTCGGACTGACATTAAGCAAGTTCTTGGATGTGGGAGTGGTCACAATATGGTTACTTATGACCCTAATGGTAACAAATACGGTTGCCATATGTTTTCACCTATAGTCTTGGGAACAAAAGCAATCAATACTTCTGCCATTAATTGGAATGATCCTAACTTAATGGTTGATGAATATTGTACTACATGTGTATTAAGGATATTTTGCCCAACATGTCCGGGATTTAACATGAAATATCGAGGTTCACTCGCTAAAAGAGATAAGAGGTGGTGTCCAATGGTACTTGCAGAAGCTTTAACTGCATGCGAATTTCAAATAGAACGTATAGCAATGATTGACTCCCTATCAGCAGAAGATGCAGAACATGCACAAGCTGCAATTAGAGCCTACAAGATTCTGAAAGAACTTGAATTAGGAGTAAGTGAATCGCCCTATCAAATAACAAGTACATATGATGAAAAAAGATTATATTCCTCAAAGCAGATGTAGAGTCTACTGACAAAGTAGGAGTATATAGGTGTATTATGAAATGGATTTTTTGTCTGATTTTTACTTAAAAAAGGCGTAAGCCGATATAAATCAAATAATTATTAACAATTTAAATTCAGGAGGTTTTCGTATGAAAATGAATCTCGAAGCCCTTAAGGCACTGGAAGCCAAGCTTGCTGAATTCAGCAATGCTAATGGAACAATTGCGGAGCACATGGCTCAAAATTCAAACACTTGTACTGACTGCTACAGCAGTGGTGGTTGTAAAGGGAATTGCCGCAGTACCTGCGTTAGTAAATGCAAAGCAACCAGCAGCAAGTACTAATGCACATATAGGTTACTTGTTACAAAAGAAATAGGTAATCTATAAATTTATGGTAGGGAATGAATTGTAATCATTCCCTACTTATATATAAACAGTATCATCTATCCAATGGAACAAATAAATAAGACGCTTTTACTTTTAATTAGTCATTCATGTAATCTTAATTGTAAGTATTGTTATGAATGGTTCAAAGACTCACGTAGAATGTCTTGGGAACAAGCTGTCAAAATTCTTGAAAATGAATTTCAGCATGATGACGAACCTATTGAAAGCGTTGATTTACTTGGAGGTGAACCACTACTTAATTTTGAAATAATACCTAAGATCTGCAACTGGATCTGGGAAAGATTCCCAAATACTCGGATTTTTGCAAGAACCAATGGCACTCTTCTTAGCGAATCAATGAAAGAGTGGTTTAGCTCAAATAGACATCGTTTTATTTTAGGGTTGAGCATTGATGGTATGCCAGAAGTCAATTTCATAAACCGGGGAATTAGAAATATAGATATAGAATATTTCCGGCAAAATTGGCCAGATAATCCTGTGAAGATGACGATTTTCCCAAATAGTGTTCATCTTCTAGTATCCTCTCTAAAATATTTATATAAT
>ENA-ORTP01002832-ORTP01002832.1-human-gut-metagenome-genome-assembly--contig:-NODE-2832-length-13425-cov-3.508227_pt1 | contig 13425 bp, 9 predicted proteins | sample MGYA00241913_ERZ509190 | MGnify/ENA primary metagenome ERZ509190 (study PRJEB26280, sample SAMEA2338839) | human gut metagenome | biome: human gut; feature: human-associated habitat; material: faeces...
GATGTTTGCTTTCGAATGCGAACTGATTCTCGCCAAACCATCCTGGATGGCGATGCAGGGAAACATCCCGGCGAAAGAACTATTGGAAGCGGAAGGGGATGACATCCGTAAAGCCAGTTTCTTGAAAAACCCGCAGGATGTACTTGCCGTGTTCAAGCGCCCGGACTGGTCGCTCGACGAAGCCGATCCTTCTACCTCGCTCGTTTTAGCTTTAGACGGCATACAGGACCCTGGAAATCTCGGAACCATCATACGCCTTGCCGACTGGTTCGGCATCGAACATATCGTTTGCAGCCCCGACACCGCAGATGTCTTCAGTCCGAAGACTGTGCAGGCCACAATGGGCGCACTGGCACATGTAAAAGTCCATTACACGGAACTGGAAGACTACCTGAAAGCCCAGGCGGCAAGACAAATTCCGTTGTTCGGTACATTCCTCGACGGAGAAAACATGTACACAAAGGAATTGTCGGCAAACGGAATCATCGTGATGGGGAACGAAGGGAACGGAATACGTCCGCAAATAGAAAAGTTGATTAATCAAAAACTTTATATTCCAAGCTTTCCACCCGAAAGAGAAACATCAGAGTCTTTGAATGTAGCCATCGCTACGGCTGTCATCTGCGCCGAATTTCGCCGTTGCCAGGGGAATGCCGCCCAATAACAGCACACAAACAGGCGAACCCGCTTCAGCAATACCTGTAAAACCTTGACGTTCCAAGGCATCTGCCAACTGTTCTCCCGGCAGCATGTCAAAAGTGCCCTGTTCCCGCGCTTGACTCGGAATTACAAAAGATGTGTCAGAATAAGAATCCTGATGACACCGCTTGTTCTCCTGCACCCCTGCGTCAAGCGCGGGAATAGGTACAAGGATCAAGATGCCGTCATAGAACTCCGTACCCGCAATTTCCCCTTCCAAAGGGAAAATTCCGGCCAATACGCCGTTATCATTCAACTCGACATAGTGCAGCCGGTAGAACTGTCTCCAATAGATATAATGGGAAGCGATCCGGCGCATAACACTTTTTATTCCGCTGTGGATATTTTTACGGCAGACGAATCTTTTGCCATATCGGTCAGACGACCGTAATTATATTTCATAAGGTTCAGGCTGTCCAAATAAACTTTGTAGTAGGAAGAATCGGCATTGTTCATAAAGATATAACCGTACACACGTTTGACCTGTTTAGTCGGAACTGTCTTCAAAACGGTTTCATGATAACCATCACGAAGCACCTTGTCATTGACAGTCACGATCGTATCGCCCTGATCAGCACTTATGCGTATTTCCGGTTTATAGACCATCCCTTTATTGATACCCCAGACATTCATCCCCAACACAAACGTGCTGCCGGACGAATAGTTCGTTTCCGGTTTGATGTCGAACGTCACACCGTTAAACAGAGCATCGGGCTCCAACCTTAAAGAGGTGCGACGAGGCCAGATATCCACCGAATCCTGTTTGGAAACAGGTGCAGCCAAAGCCTGTACGTCGCCTAACGCTTTCTGCCGTTTATTCAAATCGGCCAGCACACGGTCATACACCTTCATATAAATATCCAGATGCCGTCCATACCAAATGAGCGAACTGTCGTACTCGGCTTGTGTGATATCGTATTTGCGGAAGATGGACTGATATAGAGCCTCCTTACGGGCATTATCGGAAAACGCCTTGCTGTCCAGGTTAATCATAGCTTCTGCCAATTGCATATCCACCTGTACAGCTTGCATTTTCTTTTCCGAAAGAATGTCATCCGGTACTTTGCTACAGGCAACCAACCAGGTTGCCAGCAACAAAACGACATTATATCTATATCTATGCAGCCTGTTCCGCATCAATTCTTTTATTTTTCTTTTGAGAGACTTGTCGACAATGTATGACGGTAGAACAGCAACAACAAAAAGACGCCTACGCAAATCGCCGAATCGGCCAAGTTAAAGATCGGACGGAAAAAGATGAACTCCTCTCCTCCCCACACCGGAATCCATTCGGGCAACACCGTCTGTATCAAAGGAAAATAGAACATATCGACCACTTTCCCGTGCAACCAACTGGCATAGCCTCCACCCTCCGGCATAAATGAGGCTACCTGTCCAAAACTATGATCGAACACCACCCCATAGAATATAGAGTCGATGATGTTCCCAATAGCCCCTGCAAAGATCAACGAGATACAGGCGATAAAGCCAAAGGCATAATTCTGTTTCACCAGCTTATACAGGTAATAACCGATAAAGCCGACAGCTATAATACGGAATACCGATAAAAACAACTTACCGATCACTTCTATCCCGAAAGCCATTCCCGGATTCTCGGTGAAGTACAAATAAAACCACGGAGTAATTTCGATACTCTCATGCAGCTGCATGTGAGTTTTAATCCATATTTTAAGAGCCTGGTCAAGAATAAGGAGCAGCATCACAATCAACGCTGCTCCCCAACCTTTGGAATATCTCATTTACTTGGCACCTCCCTGTTTAGCTTCGATACTCAACGTAGCGTGAGGTACTGCACGTAATCTTTCTTTCGGGATCAATTTACCGGTCTCGCGGCAAATACCGTATGTCTTATTCTCAATCCGGATCAATGCCGCCTGCAAGTTCTGGATAAACTTCATCTGGCGTTGTGCCAAACGACCAGCCTCTTCCTTCGATAAAGTCGCAGCACCTTCCTCCAATACTTTAAACGTAGGAGATGTATCGGCGACATCATTGCCGTCAGAATTGGTGACACCGGATCTCAACAGGTCATAATCTTTTTTCGCCTTTTCCAGCTTTTCCAATATTATGGCGCGGAACTCCTCGAGTTCGGCATCCGAATATCTTGTCTTTTCTGCCATGGTTCATTTAAATTAATAATTAACAATCAAGAATGAATAATGAATAATTCAACAATGAGAAAGATTTCCTTTTCTCTTGCCCACAAATATAAGCAATTCTTCCATTGTTCATTATTAATTATTCATTATTCATTGAATATTTATGCTTTTTCGATCCGGACCGAAAGCTTGAAGTCTTCGAAATCCATCTCGGTCGCGTCGCTGATCACATCCGTAATTTCCACTGATACAGCCAACACCTGGTTTGCGATATAGGAATTGAAGTCCTTGATCGCCTCGTCCATCCCATCGTTCGAAAGGACAGTGACGGATATTTTGTCAGTAATGTCGTAACCGCTGCTCTTACGCAGGTTCTGGATACGGTTTACCAACTCACGCGCCAGCCCTTCCTTGCGGAGGTTTTCCGTCACGGTGATATCCAGCGCCACCGTCAAGCGGCCTTCGTTCGCAACCAACCAGCCCGGTATGTCTTCGGAGATGATTTCGACGTCTGCACGTTCGATCATCGCCTCCTGTCCTTCAACGGTCAGCGTGAATGTTCCGACTTTCTCGAACGCATTGATTTCGTCCTGGCTCATCGCCTGGATAGCGGCGGCCAATGCCTTCATGATCTTGCCGTAACGCGGGCCCAGCTTCTTGAAGTCCGGCTTGATCTTCTTCACCAAAATACCGGCGGCATTATCGACAAACTTCAGTTCCTTCACATTGACCTCGTTCAAGATCAGCGCTTTCACGGCTTCGATGCTTTCCTGCTGGTGAGCATCCACAACCGGGACCATGATGGTTTGAAGCGGCTGACGCACCTTGATGTTCACCTTACGGCGCAAAGCCAGCACCATAGAAGACACATCCTGAGCCATCTGCATACGTTCTTCCAGGTCCTTGTCGATCATTGCCTCATTGCAAACCGGGAATTCGGACAGGTGGACAGATTCAACCTTTTCGCGTCCGGTAGCGGCGATCAGGTCACAGAACAACCGGTCTGCATAGAACGGCGCGATCGGAGCCATCAACTTGGCGACCGTTTCCAGACAGGTGTACAAAGTCTGGTAAGCGGACAACTTGTCGGTCGTCATACCTCCACCCCAGAAACGGCGGCGGTTCAGGCGCACATACCAGTTACTCAGGTTATCGTTTACGAAATCAGAGATCGCACGTCCGGCACGGGTCGGTTCGTATGTATCCAGGAATCCATCCACATCCTTTACCAACGAATTCAGCAACGACAGAATCCAACGGTCGATTTCGGGACGTTCTTTCCAATCCACATCCGGTTCGGAATAATCGAAACCGTCCACATTCGCATACAAGGCGAAGAACGAATATGTATTATATAATGTACCGAAGAACTTGCGGCGAACTTCTTCGATACCGTCGATATCAAACTTGATGTTATCCCACGGAGAGGCATTCGTAATCATGTACCAGCGCAAAGGATCGGAACCGTACTGCTCAATCGTGGCGAACGGATCGACGGCATTACCCAGACGTTTGGACATTTTGTTGCCATTCTTGTCCAACACCAAGCCGTTCGAAACGACGGCTTTATACGACACGCTATCGAATACCATCGTAGCAATCGCATGCAAAGTAAAGAACCATCCGCGTGTCTGGTCGACGCCTTCGGCGATGAAATCGGCCGGATAAACCTTGCGGTCGTCGAAGATTTCCTTGTTCTCGAACGGATAATGAATCTGAGCATAAGGCATCGCGCCGGAATCGAACCATACGTCGATCAGGTCGGTCTCGCGCTTCATCGGCTTACCGCTTTCGGAAACCAGAATCACATCATCCACATACGGACGGTGAAGGTCGATCTTTTCGTAGTTCTCCTTCGTATATTCGCCCGGCTGGAATTTCAATTCCTTATACGGGTTGGACTCCATCAGCCCGGCTTTTACGGATTTCTCAATTTCATTGTACAGTTCTTCAACCGAACCGATGCAGATTTCTTCCGCCCCGTCTTCGGTACGCCAGATAGGCAACGGCGTTCCCCAGTAGCGACTACGGCTCAAGTTCCAGTCCTGAAGGTTTTCCAACCATTTGCCGAAACGTCCCGTGCCGGTGCTCTGCGGTTTCCAGTTGATCGTATTGTTCAGTTCAATCATCCGTTCGCGGCAAGCGGTCGTGCGGATAAACCAGCTATCCAGCGGATAGTACAACACAGGCTTGTCCGTACGCCAACAATGCGGATAGTTGTGCACATGCTTCTCGATGCGGAACACACGGTTCTGTGCTTTCAGCATCATGCAGATTTCGATATCCAGCGTTTCGTCTTTTTCTCCCTTTGTCGCATCGTAAGCGTTCTTCACGAACTTGCCCTGCCACGGATCATAGTCGGCAGCATTCATATGCTCCTGAACATACTCGGGATCGAGGTCTTCCAGCAGATAGAATTTACCTGTCATATCGACCATCGGACGGCGGTTCCCATCTTTGTCGATCATCATCAAAGGAGGTACGCCGCTTGCTTTTGCCACACGGTCGTCATCCGCACCGAAAGTCGGAGCGATATGTACGATACCCGTACCATCTTCCACCGTCACATAGTCGCCGGTGATTACCCGGAAAGCACCTTCTCCCGGATTGACCCACGGGATCAGCTGCTCGTAATGCATGCCGGCCAGTTCCGGTCCTTTCCATTCGCCGACCACTTTGAACGGCACCAGTTTATCGCCCAGTTTATAATCGGTCAGAGCCAGATCGGCGGCTTTCGGATTGAAATACACATTCAACAAGTCCTTAGCCAAAACAGCCGTCATCGGCATACCTGTATATGGATTATAGGTCTGAACAGCCACATAAGTGAAATTTGGACCCACACAAAGAGCCGTGTTGGAAGGCAAAGTCCACGGAGTAGTGGTCCATGCCAAGAAGAACGGTTCGCCAAATCCCGCCATCTCCGGTTTCGGATCGAGAATGCGGAACTGAGCCGTACAAGTCGTATCCTTCACGTCGCGATAACACCCCGGCTGGTTCAACTCATGCGAGCTAAGCCCCGTTCCGGCAGCCGGCGAATACGGCTGGATCGTGTACCCTTTGTAAAGCAATCCTTTCTTATACAGTTCCTTCAGCAGGTACCACAATGTTTCGATATAACGATTGTCGTAAGTGATATACGGGTTTTCAAGGTCGACCCAATATCCCATCTTCTGTGTCAGATCCGTCCATTCCTTCGTGAACTTCATCACGTCGCGGCGGCAGGCGGCATTATATTCGGCCACAGAGATCTTTTTGCCGATATCTTCTTTGGTGATACCCAATGTTTTTTCAACTCCCAGCTCTACTGGAAGTCCGTGTGTATCCCATCCCGCCTTACGGTTGACAAGATATCCTTTCATGGTCTTATAACGGCAGAAAATATCCTTAATCGAACGGGCAATCACATGGTGAATACCAGGCATACCGTTTGCAGAAGGAGGACCTTCATAAAAGACAAACGAGGGATGTCCTTCGCGGATTTCAAGACTCTTATGGAAGATGTCGCCATCCTGCCATTTCTTCAGCACCTCTTTATTGACGTTCGACAAGTCAAGTTTCGAGTATTCGGCAAATTTCTTACTCATATGCGTTATATTTATCTATCTTCTCAAAAATTGCCGCAAAGGTAGTGATTTAATTCGAATTAGGCAATATGGAAACAGCAAGGACTCAAATCTCTCCGGACGTATTTCCCAGCGCCATCAATAATGCCACCACTTCCGAATAATTCTTCCGGCCGGAGGAAATGTTGTTTCCTTTCAAGAACCAGTTGTAAACGGTACTCTGGATCTCGCCTATAAATGGGCTGTACAAATTCTCCCAGTAAGCGACTTTCCGGTTGTAAAGATCTTTTACCTCGGGGGAGATCGTCTCTTTCCATTCATTAAACTCCTCTTCCGACAATAAGCCGTAGGCATTGCTCAACACATAAGGCAACAAAGCAAAATAAGCCGAAAACCGGATTTCCGGCACTCCGGAACGGGAACAGACGAGAAAACCATACAAATTCGCTTCCGCCTCGCTGGATATTCCTAACACATGCGCCATTTCATGTGCATAAGTAAACGGATACTGGACCGGGAGCAGATCAGGGTTCAGATTATATTCGGTAAAAAACGGTCCCATATACCCCAATACCCCCACTCCACTCATCAAAAAGGGCATTAACATCGGCTTCGGATGCAAATACCCGGCAGGACTGACTAAAGAGAAACGCCCGGCAATTTCATGATATTCCTTTTTCACTTCCTCTGCGACGAGGGCCTTATCTATTTTTTCGACAGGCACAAAGGACGCATTCAACGAATCTGTATAAGTGGATAAGAACGAACGAAAAGCGTCGGCTGAATAAGCCGCATACGGGATTTCCGTCCGTGTAAAAAAGTCTTTCCTGAAATAATTCAATCCCCAAGCCAGATAAAACCAGACATATATCCACAACAAATATTCGATCATCCGTCCGGCTGTCGCCCGCCAGGAACGTTTCTTCACAATGGCATAAACCAGATAAGCAAGCAAACCGGCCATACTACCGTATATCAGGCAATCACCTATCGAAAAAGAAAATAGAGAAGAAAAACAGGACAAAGCACCCGATATATAAGGATATACATTCCGGGCATACGCCTCTCCCATATCCGGCGAACGCATGGCGCACCAGATACCGGCCAGAAGGAGAGACAAGACTATCCAGCGTATATATTTCAATTTGAAATGTTTTTATTCAATAACTTCTTCACTTCCGCTTCCGACAGATTCCGGCGACAGGCATAATCTTTCATCTGTTCTTCATCAATATTACCAATCATGAAATATTGGGAATCCGGATGTGCAATATAAATGCCGCTCACCGTCGCCGTCGGATACATAGCGCCGTTTTCCGTCAACCGGACACCGATCTGTGACATATTTAACAACTTATCCAACGTGTAGTTCAAAAGCTGGTCCGGCAATGAAGGATAACCGATAGCCGGACGTATTCCCTGATATTTCACTTTATACAGGTCGGAGATGGAAAGCGATTCATCCGGAGCATATCCCCAATATTCCTTACGGACCTTTTCATGGAGATATTCGGCCGTAGCCTCGGCCAAACGATCGGTCAAGGTTTGCAACAACATGGAATTATAGGTATCTCCCTCCTGCTCGAACCGTTCTTTCAGAGATTCGGCGCCGGTACCGGCCGTCACCACGAAAGCGCCGACATAATCCGTACGCCCTTCCGATACTGGCATCACATAATCGGCTAACGACTTATAGATTCCTTCCTCTTTTTTCGCCTGTTGACGCAAAACTGGAAGCAAGACTTCACCCACACGGATATTATCCCCATCACCATTTGCCGGGAAGAAACCATAAACCGCCTTGCAATACTCGGCTTTCATCTCAACCAAGCGATCCAACAACTTAACAGCATCCTTGTATAACTGCATAGCCTCCGACGCCTTCGTCCGGTCCGCTTCCGAGAATTCGGCCAGCCAGGCGGCACGACAAGCGTCACAGCCGTGGATCTGCGCAATTTCCGAGAAACGCCCATTCAGTTTCCAGGCACTAAAAAAGAAGGTCCAATGAATATATGGAATTATTTCTTCCAAAGGAATAGAAGGAATCACCTGTACCCCGTTCCGAGCCGGGACAACCGGATTGTAAGAGGCCCAGTCGATCTCCGGACGATTCGTCCGAGCTTCCGACAGCGGAACCAGTATCTCTTTTTTCTTGTTCATGGAGGCACGCAGAGCTTCATATTCGCTGTTCAGCTGGGCAATATAAGCATCCCGCGTATCTGGGTTCAACAGTTTGGCCGCAATCAACGGGTTTTGCGAAGCATCCAGTACATGAATGACAGGATAGTCATAATGAGGAGCGATCTTAATGGCCGTATGCAACTTTGAAGTCGTGGCGCCACCCACCATTATGGGAATACTCAAGCCGGCTTTCTGCATCTCATCCGTCACATGCACCATCTCTCCGAGCGAAGGCGTGATCAAACCGGAAAGGCAGACCAGATCGGGCTTCTCTTCGATTGCCTTTTTTACAATCACGTCTGCCGGGACCATCACTCCCAAATCGATCACCTCATAATTGTTGCAAGCCAGGACGATCGAAACAATATTCTTTCCAATGTCATGCACGTCACCTTTCACTGTCGCAAACAGAACTTTTCCTGCCTTAGCAGAATCGGAAGATACCTTTTCCGCCTCGATTGCCGGTTGCAAAATGGCAACGGCCTTTTTCATCGTACGGGCAGTCTTGACAACCTGCGGTAGGAACATTTTTCCAGCACCGAACAATTCGCCTACCTTATTCATCCCACCCATCAGCGGTCCGTCGATAATATCCACCGCACGCGGATATTCCTTCAAGGCTTCCTTTAAATCTTCTTCCAAATGATCGCCGACTCCTTTTATCAAAGCGTTTTCCAGACGCTCCTTCAACGGATATTCACGCCAGGCTTCCTGCTTTTCACCTTCCCCCTCCTGCGCTTTTACATGCAGGTTTTGGGCATATGCAACCAATTCTTCAGATGCTTCCGGACGGCGTGCCAGAATAACATCTTCCAGCAACATACGGAAAGCAGGTTCGATATCTTCATAAAGTACAGACGACGAAGGATTCACGATCCCCATATCCATACCTTTGTTAATCGCATGATACAGGAATACGGAATGCATGGCCTCCCTCACGTAATTATTTCCACGAAAAGAGAAGGAAAGGTTGCTGACACCACCGCTTACCTTCGCGCCCGGCAGATTCTTCTTGATCCATTCCACGGCACGGATAAAATCAAGCCCATATCCGTTATGTTCTTCCATACCAGTGGCGATAGCCAATACATTCGGATCGAAAATGATTCCGTTCGGATCAAAATCCACTTTCTCCCGGAGGAGACGGTAAGCACGTCCGCAAACCTCGATCTTCCGTTCAAACGTGTCTGCCTGCCCCTTTTCATCAAAAGCCATTACGACCGTAGCTGCACCCAACTGTTTGATGCGAGCGGCATGTTGCAGGAAAACCTCTTCTCCTTCTTTCAAAGAAATCGAATTCACAATACTTTTACCCTGCACGCACATCAAACCTTTTTCGATCACCTCCCATTTAGAAGAGTCGATCATCACGGGAACACGGGAAATATCAGGTTCGGATGCGATCAAGTTCAAGAAAGTCGTCATCTCCTTCACGGCATCCAACATTCCGTCATCCATATTGATATCGATCACCTGCGCGCCGTCTTCCACCTGCTTGCGGGCAATTGTCAAAGCCTCTTCATAATTTTCTTCCTTGATCAGGCGCAAGAACTTACGTGAACCAGCCACATTGCATCGTTCGCCGACATTCACGAAATTATTTTCCGGCTTTACTTCCAGCAACTCCAGACCGGACAACCAAAGACAATCGGGCCTCGGAGCCGGTACATGCGGCTTGGCCCCTTTCACCAGTTCGGGATATTTGGCAATATGGGCCGGCGTCGTACCACAACAGCCTCCCAATATATTCACCAGCCCTTCGTCAATAAAAGATTTTACATGAACAGCCATCTTTTCCGGCGTCTCATCATAGGAACCGAAACTGTTCGGCAGACCGGCGTTCGGATAAGCACTTATATAATAGGGAGCATGTTTTGCCAATTCAGCCAGAAAAGGCTTCATATCGGCAGCACCGAAAGAGCAGTTCAGACCGACACTAACAATATTGGTATGTTGCACGGAAGCCAAAAACGCAAGCAATGTCTGCCCCGAAAACGTACGTCCTCCCTGGGCAGATAACGTCAGAGAAAGCATAATTGGTAAATCCTTGCCTTTTTCCTTCAACACAGCCTCGGCGGCTTCCAGTCCGGCTTTCACATTCAGCGTGTCGAAAGTCGTCTCAAACAAAACGATATCCACGCCCCCGTCTACCAAAGCGTCTACCTGTTCTTTATAGGCACTATACAAATCCAAGTAGGTGACAGCACGGTAAGCCGGATCGCTCACGTCAGGGCTCATCGAAGCAGTCTTATTAGTTGGGCCGACAGAACCAGCTACAAAGATCGTGCGATCCGGATGTTCCTTCATAAAGCCATCGGCCACCTCACGCGCCAATTTTCCGGCAGCCAAATTGATATTTCTCACCTGCCCTTGCATGCCGTAATCCTCCATCGAGATAGCATTTGCATTGAAAGTGTTGGTAGCAAAAATATCGGCACCGGCATCCAGATACTGACGGTGGATCGATTTGATCACATCCGGCCGGGTGATACATAACAGGTCGTTATTTCCTTTCAGGTCGCTCATCCAATCGGCAAACTGTTTTCCGCGATAATCTTTCTCGGTCAGTTTAAATCCCTGGACCATCGTACCCATTCCTCCGTCCAGAATCAAAATGCGTTCTTTCAGGAGATTCAAAAATATTTCTTTATCCATAAAGGTTCGTTACCGTTTAAATGCACGATCCATCTCCCGGCGGTCGTCCCGTTCCTTGATAGAGTCGCGTTTGTCATATTCCTTCTTACCTTTGGCAATAGCCACAACGACTTTGGCCAGTCCTTTATCATTAATAAAAAGACGTGTCGGAATAATTGTAAAGCCATTATTGCGGGCAGCGCTTTCAATCTTCCGCAATTCCTTTTTAGTCAGCAACAGCTTGCGGTCACGGCGAGCCGTATGGTTATTGTATGTCCCGTAGAAATATTCTGCCACATACATATTCTTCACCCACAATTCCCCCTTCTCCACAATACAAAACGTATCAACCAGACTCGCCTTTCCCAAGCGTATCGATTTGATCTCCGTACCGGTCAGCACGATCCCTGCCGTAAACGTGTCGAGCAACTCATAATCGAAAGTCGCCCGCTTGTTCTTTATCTGTATGTTATTACTAATCTTCTCTTTCATCTTATTCTCCTATCAAAAACGTAAACCGGGCATCAGCATGGAAAGAATTACCTCGATCAACCAGGGCGTCAGCAAAATCAGACCGGTCGCGGTCCCGACAAACTTCAGGCGTATCTTCTCCTCCACCTGCATATAAGGGCCGGCCCCTTCCCATACGATATAAAATGTATATAACACAAATATACGCAAAAAGAAAAACTCCGGAAGTAACATCAACACGATGTTCAATGCAAACATCAACGAAGACGAATAGCCGACAAAGCGTTGACACAGTTTCATATCCTTCTCCCGTTTGAACCATCCCTGCCAAATCTCATTCAGCAAATAGGAAGCCAGATAAAAGCCGCCGAACGCAGCGACTAATGTCCGGATAGACGACTTCAACGCCAGTTCGACATCAAACTCCTTCCGAGTGAACAGCACGCCTAAAAAAGCAGCAACCGTAACGAATCCGATGAGAGGATACACAAACCGGGATAAAAACTCATCGTCCTTTTCTTCTTTTCTCGTCAGAATATCCCACGCCTTTCCCGGCTGGGAGATGATGGCTACAACCAATTTAAATATCTCTTTATACATTTTTCAATACGCTCGTTTGCTATTTATCATTTTATTTGCCTTTTCCTGTCAAGTCTATTGTAAACACGTCGGAACTTTTCCAGTTTATCGATGCAGAATCCTTCCCGAACGAATATGCATAGTTAATCCGGAACTTCAGTTCATCCGAATGATTCTTTTCCGCCTTTTTCACCAGATCTTCGATATTGAACGCACAAGGAATAATCATCGCCTCGCCTCTTGTCGTGTCCGCCTTGATTCTGATCGTGCGGAGGTAGAGGCTATAAATATTATCGTCTCCCAACAATTTATCCGAATTATAGGACAAAGAGAAACTGTCCACTTGGTTTGCCGGGTGATTGCTTATCTCCGTGAACAGGAACAAATTGCCTCTGATATAAGCGGAACGCGCCTGGAGGGAAGAAAGCAACAGTTCGTCCTTTGCAACAATAGAGGTATCGGTCAACGTATTATAGAAGTTCCAACGATTAACCTCCGAGATCGTATTTTCATAAATAATAGCCTCGGTATAACTGGTATCCGTCCCTGCCCCCATATTGTTTGCGACCCCGTAATCGATGGAATAATCAAACAAAATACATTCTCCGTTTTCCACATTGGCATTCTGGAAGTCTTCCGAAGAGACCACTACGTCCCCCTTGGTATAAATAGCCTTACCAGGTCCGTAACCGGTCACCACTACCCCTGCCTGGTTTGCCATCGTCAATTGGGTGGCCGGGTCTCCCAAACAAGAATTCAACACAACCAAACAAAAGGCCAAAACGCCATATAATACTGTTTTTCTCATTTCCATATACAAATTTGAAGTCGTATTTATCTTCCTCTCTTTATGGAGGAAACGCACAAAGGTACGAAAAAAAGGTTTATACGACAAAAGCCGGAAGATTAATCACACTCATAAAAGGAAAGCATGAATCGAGGCGGAGCTCATCCCACCCACAGATTCATGCCTCTTTTCCTAATTATTATGGCAAAATAATTAAAAACAAGTAAATAGCTACGGGAAACGGAAATAAAGAAAGGCAAAAGCCTACGGCTTCACAGTTCTCTTCCGGCCTATCCTCGAAGCCGTCGAAAAAATATGCGTTGCAGGTCTTCTGACTTACTTCCGGTATGAGCGCCTTCCCAACTCGCGTCAGTGGCATAAAAGAATT
>ENA-ORTP01002835-ORTP01002835.1-human-gut-metagenome-genome-assembly--contig:-NODE-2835-length-13412-cov-13.461780_pt1 | contig 13412 bp, 19 predicted proteins | sample MGYA00241913_ERZ509190 | MGnify/ENA primary metagenome ERZ509190 (study PRJEB26280, sample SAMEA2338839) | human gut metagenome | biome: human gut; feature: human-associated habitat; material: faeces...
GCGAGTGACTTTTACCCAACACCGCCAGAGGCTACCGTAGCCCTGATGGATTTCTTGGATCTCCCGAAAGGTACAAAAATCTGGGAGCCAGCCTGTGGTCAGGGCCACATGGTCAAGGTAATGGAGCAAATGGGATACGCTGTAATCGGGACGGACATCCAGTTTGGAGATGATTTCCTGAAAGCCCTCCTGATGGACTGCGAATGGATTATCACCAACCCGCCGTTTTCCCAGTCAGAGCAGTTTATCGCGCGCTGCATTGAGCATGGCCTACCATTTGCGCTGTTACTTAAATCACAATACTGGCATGCGGCGAAACGCTATCCGCTGTTTAATCTGCAACAGCCTGAGGCGATTCTGCCGCTGACATGGAGGCCGGATTTCATGTTCAAGACCAGAGGGAATGGTTCGCCTCTGATGGATGTAATGTGGGTACAATGGCACCCAGACTATCACTCTACGACCCACTACGTCCCGCTTCCCAGACCAACTAAAGAAAGAATGGAGGCGCTGAAAGATGGCAAGGGCGATTGATGCCAGTGAGCTGATAGTTGAAATCCAGGTATGTAGCTGGGACAGCGAACAGGATAAGGAGCGGGCAGAGGATATTGTGTTGGGGATGCCCACCCTCACCTCGCCGAATGAGGCGCTGACGTGTGAGGGGTGCTATTGGAAAACACATGGCTCATTCGGGCAATGCTTTGACTGCGTCAGAGAAAAACAGGACAATTACCGCCGCCCGCCGGAGGGGGAAGTCGATGGAGAATGAAAAGTTATTTCTCGCTTTGAGAGCAGGAGCCAGAGCGATAGTCAACAACAAGCGACTGCATGGGGCGCTTTATTGCTGGGATATTTGGGGCGAAAATGGAGGGCCCAAAGAAATATCTTATCTGGAGGCTGCTACACTTCTGGCAGAAACCGCAGATAAGATGGAAGAACGCCCGCCGGAGGGGGAGGCGGCCCAAAATGGCTGATTGGATTTGTGTCCGCCAAAGGGCTGGACCACTGGTCAAGGAATGCCGGTACCAGCGCCCCACACTGCGGAAGGGGGACCTGCCCAGTGTACAGCGGGAAAAACAGAAGATCCTCAGCATGACCAAAGGGGCCCTATTCCGACGAACCCCGGAGGACCGTCTGGAACTGATGCTTGGCCTGTTCGGCTGGGGGGCGACGGTCTACACACTGACTTTTAATGATGCCCAGCTGCCCCACAGTTTCCAGGGGGTCCGCCAGGTTTGGCGGAACTTCCTGGGCGCTATGCGCCGGTGGCGGAAGGATTCTTTTGATTATGTCTACGCGATAGAGGGCCGCCATGGGGACAAGCGTTTCCACATCCATTTGGTTTTGCGGGATACAGATTTTACCCTGGAAGAGGTTCGCTTCCTGTGGCCCGGAGGGTTTGTGGACGGGGAACCTTTGCTCCAGGGCCCGGAGGACAGTTTCCGCCGGATGGCGCGCTACTTGGTCAAAGAACGGCATGATGGATGGGTGATCCCCTTGGGGGCTCGAACCTGGGTGGCCTCTCGGTCTCTCTATGGGAAGCTGCCGGCGGTGGAGAAATGGAGGGCAGAGGATGGCAATATCCCCGTGCCAAACCAGGCTACCTGGGCTGAGGAAAATTGCACAAGGAATCCCTTTGGCGCGTACCACTACGCTGCCTATATCACACGGTATACATACAATAACGCGCGCGTGCGCGCGCGACATAGACTTGAAATATAGGCGCTGCTTTAGACAACAGCGTAAAAAAGGAGGGAAACGTATTGCGAACCACGGAAAAACATGGTAAACTGTTGGCAGTGAGAAACGGGTGGCTTGTATGCCCTGTATGTAGACGGAACAAACGTCTTCTGCATGTGTTGCCGGAGACGACGGCAGAGAACTTGGAGGTCTTCTGCCGAGACTGCAAATCCACCCTAAAAGTTAATATTTCGATAGGCCAGAGCGTAGAACGCCGGAGCCAGTGATTACACCCTTGCAGGTGGTTACTGGTTCCGGCGTTTTTTGTTTTTCTTTGCCGGGGTCGGGCAGGGTCGACCCCTTTTCCAAAATATTCTGTAAAAACTGTCCCTTTTTCCCGGATTCCGGAACCAGCCCTCATTCCTGTACATAAGGTAAAGTAAAAAACAGTGAGGCTTTTTATGGCTGAAAACGATACGCATTACAACGACATCCCCAGAGAAAACACCCAAGCGGGAAAAGATGCAGCCCCTGCCGGAAATGACTACGGGCTGACCACGCCCCTCCCCGATTTTGAAGAAGGGGGACCCGTATATCCCGACAACATTCCCGATCAAAACGACAGCGGACGCCCGGTCATTCCTCTTCCCGACTTTGAAGAAGGAGGACCTGTATACCCGGACAGCAATATGGGGCCGGGGCCGGTCATCCCCCTTCCCTTCCCCGGCGAAGGAGGGCCTGTATACCCTGGCGGCTCATCCGGAGGGCATAACCACGGCTGGCTTCCCGGACGTCCCACCATCCCCAGTCTTCCTCCCCGTTTTCTGGGGCAGGTACGCTTTTTAAATGCCTCCTCCAATTCCTTCCCGGTTAATATTTCCATTGACGGAACCCCCTATGCCGTCAATTCCCGGTTTGGAACCATCTCCACCTATGACTGGATTTCCGACGGCTTCCATACGGTCACTGTCCGGCGAACCAACGGCCTTCGCTCCGTACTTCTCCAGCAGAATTTCCCCTTTATTGCAGGGCAGAAAGTCACAATGATTCTCACAGATTCTGCTTTCGGCGGACTGGAAATGATCCGGGTATCCGATATGGGATGTACCAATCTTCCCTCCGGTTCCGGCTGTTACCGCTTTGCCAACATGACCTACAGCGGTTCCCGTTTCGATCTTCTCCTGTACGGAGGAGAAACTGTCTTCCGCAACGTAGGCTTTCAGTCTGTTACTCCCTATAAACAGGCAATGGCAGGATCCTATCAGTTTTATATTACCAATTCCAATTCTTATACCTTCCTGAAAGAAATTCCTGTCCTTGTTCTTGGAGCAATCGGAATCGGCACCAGTCTGCCTCAGCCTCTGGTTTCCTTCCAGACCGATATTGCTTCCGGAAGAAACTATACCTCCTATCTGATTGGAAACACCTGGAGCGATTTGGGCCTCCGGGTTATGACTGTGGAGGATGAGGCTTAATCCACTCATAAAGACAGCCATCCAGAGTCCGTTTTTGTTCACTGCGGGCCCTGGACGGCTGTTTTACTTTTAAAGACGGTTCAGCTTCTTTTCCATCAATTCACTGTTGCTGCTGTAAATAACAGCATTTTCCCGGCTGATCCTTCCACTCTTGTAAAGCTGTATGAGACTGGCATCCATGGTAATCATTCCCTCTTCCTGAGCCGTAGAAATGACGCTGTCTATCTGATGAATTTTCGCTTCCCGGATCATGTTCCGGATTGCATTATTTAAAAACATAATCTCAAAAGCCGGAATCTCTTTTCCGTCTGTTGTCGGAATCAGCTGCTGGGAAATCACTGCCTGCATAACCATGGAGATCTGGATCCGGATCTGCTGCTGCTGATCCGGCGGAAAACTGTCAATAATCCGATCAATGGTATTGGCCGCGCCTACTGTATGCAAAGTAGAAATAACCAGATGGCCTGTCTCCGCAGCTGTCATCGCTGTCTTGATTGTTTCAAAATCCCGCATTTCTCCAAGAAGAATAACATCCGGCGCCTGACGAAGGGAGGCCCGCAGTCCGCTGACATAGCTGTCAGTATCTGTACCGATTTCTCTCTGAGTCACTACGCTCTTTTTATGGCGGTGCAGATATTCAATAGGATCTTCCAGAGTAATCACATGGGCATTCCGGGTTTTGTTGATTTCATCTATGACACAGGCAAGCGTTGTACTTTTTCCGCTTCCGGCCGGTCCTGTCACCAGTACAAGCCCTTTTGTCATCCTGGCCACATCGATAATTGTCCTGGGAAGATGAAGCTCTTCCGGATCCGGAAGCTCGAAATGTACCACACGAATCACTGCTGCCAGCGAGTTGCGCTGACGGAACACATTGGCACGAAAACGGGCCACCCCCGGCACTGCAAAAGAAAAATCATCATCTCCGCAGGTTGTTACCCGCTCCATGCTGCGTTCTCCTGCTACATGATACAATTCTGTAATCAGCCGGTTCATTTCCTCCTGAAAAACCTTTTCTTCTCCCTTGTGGACAATAGTTCCTCCCAGCTTAAAAGCATATGCCATGCCTGGTATCAGAAAAACATCCGATGCATGCTCCGCCACTGCCTGCTTTAAAATCTCTTCAATCATCTTCCTTCCCCTTCCCCTGAATTGCTCTTCAGATTTCCTCTTCTGTCCGTACCGGCACTTTCTGTCCCTTCTCCTCCATCAGGACAGTTCTCCTGTCCAGACAGGCATGGATCTGTCGATTTCATAGTCCTCCCGGTTATAAACATTCCAGCTCTGAATCCTGTATCCTTCTTCTCCCTCAGGCTGCAGCTCAATATGAAGAGCCTGTCCGAATTTCATTTCGATATCTGTCTGCACGAGACCATCCCGGTAGTAGCTGCCCAGTCTCTCTTTTAAATACTCATCCCGCCGGGAACCCGTAAGATTCTGCTTTTTTGCCTCCTGAAAAACCTGGTGAACCATCTGAACAAAGGCCTCGCCTGCTGCATCTGCCTCATAATAAATCTGAACTGCCTTTGCATTCTTCTCTGCCAGATTCAAATCGCCTTTCGCACTGCTCAGAGAAAGGAGCCCGAAAGCCGACAGACAGAGGATTACAAAAATTAATATCAGGGAGGTGGTTCCGATATTTACCTGTTTTCTCATTCCATCCTCCTACTCTGCCTTTTCCGGCACATATCTTGCTGCCGTCATGGAAAACAGCTGCTTCTGATCCCTCTGCCGGACAACTGTGATCTCTGCCGTCTCCAGACCATCCTTTTCCTGCTGAGACAGGACTCCTGTAAAAAATACATCGGATTCCGCTGCAGCCTGTGTCCCCTCCCGATCCAGATAAACCGTGCAGGCATATTCCCGGAAATCCCCGTCTTTTCCTGCCATTTCCGTATTGGAAGGAATCGCTCCTGCTTTTTCCTCCAGAAGCTCTCTCCCCCCGGCTTTCCATATTTCTGCCATGTTTTCTGCGATTACAACAGCCTGATTCGTATCCTGAGCCAGATGGCTCATACGATCCGCCTTCACAAAAGCCGTAACGCAAATGCCGGAACAAAGCAGGAAAAAGAAGACTGCCAGAATCATCTCCATCATAAACATTCCGGATCCGGAACCATTCTTTCTATTCATAAGCGAAACCTCCGCTTCTGACAGAGAGAACTATCCTTCCTCCTCCATCTCCAAGAGTTTCCGCCTCTATCAGACGCCCTTCTTTAGACAGACGGAGCCCGCTGCACTCCATAATTTCCAGTCCGTCATCCAGTCCCAGTCCTGTTCCCTCTCTGGTAAACAGTTCCCGGATACATCCGTCCCGATAGTAAATCCATGTATAATAGGACACCTCTCCTGACATCTGAGTCAGCTCCAGCACCGGAGTACCTTCTATCTCAATCACATCAACCGCACCGTCTCTGTCACCCTGACGTACTTTATTTGCAATATAATGCAGTGCCACGCTTTCCGTATCATTATTTTCTGACCGGCTGCTGATATTTTCATATACTCTGCTTCCAAAAAGAACAGTAAACAAAGCGCAAAGCACAAACACAAGAAACAGCAGCATGGTAAACAGCAGATTTACACCTGCCCCTGCAGTTTTCTTTTTCTGGTTCATCTACTACTCCCCCTGTTCTTCCAGCTCTGATACCGGAAACACTGTAATATCCGGCATTACATTGGATGCAAAGCCTTCATAAAATACATGATATCGCTCACGATCAATGGCTACCCCATAGTTTTCCTCCAGATATTCTACACTCGGTGGATATCTTCCCTCTATGGCATAGCACTGAACCGATGCTCTGCGCACTGCCTGAATCAGATTCCGGGCGCCCTCTTCCTCCGTTCTGCGGGATAGCTGTGATACTCCTGCCGTCATAAGGACCGCTGCTGCCAGCACCAGGGCTGCTGAACCTGCCAGGCTGAACCACATTTTAAAATCAATTCCTTTTCTCATGGCCATCTCCTAACCAATCGCTGACAGAACTCCCGCCAGGGGAAGCATCACTGACAGGAGTACCAATCCCACTGCCACTGCCAGTACTGCTACCATGGTCGGTTCAAATCTGGCAAGCATGGTATCAATCGCTGCCTCTGCCTCTTTTTCATAATCGCCGGACAGCTTCTCCATCACCTGATCCAGATTTCCGCTTCTTGCGCCTACCCGTATCATCTGAATATGAAATCCGCTGAACAGACCTGTTTTCTTCATTGCTTCATAATATCCTGCTCCACATTCCAGCTCCTCGGCGCATTCCTTCAGTTTTTCCTCTACTCTGGTGTTTTCCACCAGCTCTCCTGCCAGTTCCATGCCCTTTTCCAGTTCCATGCCGCTGCGAAGAGTTAAAGCCAGAACCGCTGTAAAACGGCGGCCTGCCACAGACAGAGCCAGTCTGCTCTTCCGCTTCAGACTCTGTGTCATCTTTTCCACCAGACGGAAGGTTTTTCCAAACCTGGAGGCAGTCCATACTGCCAGTGCCGCCGCTGCCGCCGCTCCGGAAAAAACCAGCGCACCGCCGCTGAAAATCCCCCCCAAGCCGGATAGCCGTCCTGGATAAAGGTGACATCTGTGCTCCCAGCTGTTCATATACGCCTTCAAAAATCGGCATTACTTTCGTAAACAGAACAAACAGCACTGTTAGCAGCATAAAAATCATCATAACCGGATAGGTCAGCGCATTCTGAATACTCCGCATCAGCTGAAATTCCTTTTCATAATAAACAGATAAATCCTTCATTATCTGATCCAGAGTTCCTGTCTGGTGCCCCAGCTTCGCCATTTTCACCACATAGGGCGGAAACTCTCCTGTCCGTTCCAAAGCCGCAAACAGAGGTTCTCCCAGCTCCACATCCTCAGCCAGCTCCTGAAGCAGCTTTTTTTCCTGCAAAGTTCGGGCATCCTCTGCCATAACAGAAAGTCCCTCTTCCAAAGGAACTGCTGCTGATAAAAGCAGAGAAACCTGCAGACAAAATGCCGACAGGTTCCCTGCTGAATAAATTCCGCTTTTTTTCTTTTTCTTCTCTTCCATCCTCGCTCACCTCTAATAGGAGTATTTGCTTCTGTAATTAGCCCCATCTCCGATATACTGCTTCACTGCATCCGTGTTTCCGCCGGAAGAGGCAAAGGTGGGATCCATAAGCTTCCAGCTGACTCCATCAAAATAAATAAAATTATCTACCCAGCCAATTTCCTTAATATAAACATCCACCCATGCATGATAAACATCTCCTGTATAGCCCACAACCAGTTTTGCAGGAATATCCAGGGAGCGGAGCATGGCTGTCATAACCGCCGCATAGTCAAAACAGATCCCTGTTTTTGTCGCCAAAACCTGATCCACATTGGGCAGGTAGCCAGACTGAACAGACTGAGCCTTTGCATAATCATATTTCAGATTACCAACGACATATTCATAAACAGCCTTTACCTTTCCAATCTCATCAGCTGCGCCTGAAGTCACCTGCTGAGCCAGGGAAACTGCCGCGCTGTTTTCTGAAAAATTCACATACTGATTTGGATAAAGAAACGGCGAAAACTCATCTTTCAAAGATACATTGACACTCTGGCTCAGAACCTGAGAGTACTGATTCCCTGATACCTGCTCGAAGACCTTAATTGAATAGCTGCCGTTTCCCTCAGAAAACGGAAACACCTCATAGGCATTTCTCGCATTCAGATCATACGTATAGGTCACTGCTCCGCTGGAAATCTGAACCTTGATCTTGGGGACTCCGCCGGTGTAGCGGATCATACAGTAGCCATCCCCCGCATTGGACGCATCAAGAACAGCAATCCCGTTGCCGTAAACTGAAGTTCCTGCCGCCTGAGGGGTCCTGACCTGCGCCCACACCTGTGTCTGCAGTCCCGGACAAAGGCAAAGGACTGCGCCCGCTGCCGCAGCAAGAAAAAAAACTCTGTGCTTTTTCATACTTCCCACACTCCTTTTACTACCCGGATTCCCATCTTCCGTTCTCTCCCGTTGTTGTCCGGTATCTCTATCCCATGATTCTCTGCCGGACAATCTCATAAGCCAGAACGCCGGCAGCAACCGATGCATTGAGAGAATCAATATCCCCCTTCATAGGAATAGATGCTGTCATATCGCATTTTTCCCGAACCAGTCTGCTGACTCCGCTTCCTTCATTTCCGATCACAAGGCCGATGGGTCCTTTCAGATTCATGCGGTACATCATTTCTCCGCCCATATCTGCACAGACAAACCACATGCCCTGTTTTTTCAGTTCCTCAATGGTGGTTCCCAGGTTTGTCACCTTGGCTACAGGCGTATAGTTTAACGCCCCTGCAGAAGTTCTGGCTACGGTAGCAGTCAGTCCTGATGCCCTGTGTTTGGGAATAATCACGCCGTGGGCTCCAGCCAGGTTGGCGGTACGGATAATGGCTCCCAGATTGTGCGGATCCTCAATTCCGTCCAGCAGGAAAAGAAAAGGCGGTTCTCCCTTTTCTCTGGCTGCCTCCAGCATATCCTCCACCTGGGCATATTCATAGGCTGCCGCATAGGCAATCACACCCTGATGTTTTCCTGTTTCTGACATCTGATCCAGACGTTCTCTTGGCACAAAGGAAATAATAGCGTCGTGCTTTCTCGCCTCTCTGACAATGCTCTGAACCGGCCCGTCCTTACATCCGTCCTGGACAAACAGCTTGTCAATGGTTTTTCCGGAGCGGAATGCTTCCATTACTGCATTGCGCCCTTCTATGGTCAGTTCTTCGTATCTCATGAAAATTCTCCAATCCTCTCTAATCCGTCATGTACCAGCTTTAAAAGCCGCTCATACTGCCCTGTCAGATACAAATATCCAACCAGAGCCTCAAATCCCGTAGCCATTCTGTAGTCCCGGATAGACGCATTTTTGGCAGACGAAGCGGAATGTGCATTCCGCCCCCGCTTATAAACAGCCGTTTCTTCCTCTGTCAGTTCCTCCTGAAGCGCCTGTATGATCCGGGCCTGCGCCTCTGCCTTGACCAGGCTGGCGCTTTTTTTATGCATTTTGTTCACCTGCATACTGCCGCGGTTCATCACTCTGGTACGGACCAGAACCTCGTAGACTGCATCTCCCATATAGGCCAGAGCCAGAGGAGAATAGCTGCAGATATCCACCGGCTCCAACAGAAGCGCTTCCTTCATCAGAGAGGGAATCTTTATGCTCTCTTCCATTTTACGCCCTCTCTGGTATCTTCCAGAATAATGCCCATATCCAGAAGCTTCTGACGAATCTCATCGGCAAGGGCAAAATTTCTTTCTTTTCTGGCCTGCTGTCTGGCTGCAATCATCTCTTCGATCTCTTCCTCCAGAGCATCGGCCTTTCTCTCTGTGATAATTCCCAGAACATCGCAGAGCTTTGCAATCGTATCCTTCAGATAATCCACATATGCCTTTGTGCTGGTTTCGCAGGCTGTGCTGTTGCTTAACTTAACCAGTTCAAATACTGCAGATACTGCATCAGCTGTGTTGAAATCGTCATCCATCGCTGCCTCATACTTGGCAATCAGCTCTTTCGCTGCTGCCACATCAGCCTGCTCCTTCTCTGTCAGCACATCTCCGGCTGCTTTTCCATCCAGATCTCTGAGACGATCCATAGCTGTCAGAATTCTCTCCAGACTGTTTTTTGATGCCTCCATCAGATCTGCACTGAAATTCAGAGGACTGCGGTAATGTGCACTCAGCATAAAGAAACGAAGCACCTGAAGGTCATACTTTTCACCGATTTCACGGACGGTAAAGAAATTTCCAAGAGACTTGGACATTTTTTTATTGTCAATATTCAGGAAACCATTGTGCATCCAGTAAGTGGCAAACGGCTTTTCGTTGGCTGCCTCGGACTGCGCAATTTCATTTTCATGATGGGGGAAAATCAAATCCTCTCCGCCTGCATGAATATCAATCTGATCTCCCAGATATTTTTTAGACATCACAGAGCATTCGATATGCCAGCCCGGACGTCCCTGGCACCAGGGAGACTCCCAGTATGGCTCTCCCTCTTTTTTCGGTTTCCAGAGCACGAAATCAGACGGATCCTCCTTATCCTCCTCACCGGTCACCTTCAGCTCGCGGAATCCTGACTGAAGCTCATCCAGATTCTTATGAGACAGCTTGCCGTAATCTGCAAAAGAAGAGGTACGGAAATATACAGTACCATCCTTTGCCACATAGGCATGGCCCTTGTCGATCAAGGTCTGAATCATCTCCAGCATACCGCAGATTTCCTGAGTCGCCTGAGGGTGAACCGTGGCCGGCTTAACATTCATGTCAGCCATATCCTTTTTGCATTCTGCAATATACCGGCTGGAAATCGTATCTGCATCCACGCCCTCTTCAATGGCCTTCTTGATAATCTTATCATCCACATCGGTAAAGTTGGATACGAAATTCACCTCATATCCCTTATATTCAAAATATCTCCGCACCGTATCAAATACGATCATGGGACGGGCATTTCCAATATGGATGAAATTGTAAACCGTCGGTCCGCACACATACATCTTCACCTGTCCCGGTGTCAGCGGAACGAATTCTTCTTTTCTTCTGGATAACGTATTAAAAATTTTCATAATACTGACTTTTTTCACGAAAAATAAGTACACTCCCGATACCTATTCCCGCTTTTCCTTTCCTATATTTTTCTCCCTTTTTTATGGCCTGCGCACCTGCCTCGGCGCTGCCATCAGCCTTTTCCCCCGGCGAAACAGCCTGCCTGCGCAGTTTACACCTGTCCTTCCTGACAGCAGCCAAAGCAGCCGCCTGCCGGAAGTCTGCCGTCATTGACAAAGTCCCGCATATGGGACAGCAGAGCCACAGCCTGAGCAGCAATTCCTTCTCCTGCCCCGGTAAATCCAAGCCCCTCTTCCGTAGTCGCCTTTACGCTGACCTGATTCGTCTCCAAATGAAGGGCCCGTGCAATGTTTTCTGCCATCTGCGGCCGGAACACCGCCAGCTTTGGTCTCTGGGCAATAATGGTAGAATCAATATTCTCCACCGCATACCCGGATTCCTCCAAAAGCTCTCCAACCTTTTCCAGCAGCTTCATGCTGGATATTCCCTTATATGCCGGATCTGTATCCGGAAAATGCTGTCCGATATCCCCCAGTGCCGCTGCTCCCAGAAGTGCATCCATAACAGCATGAACCAGAACATCCGCATCCGAATGACCTGCCAGCCCCTTTTCATAAGGAATATCAACACCTCCCAGAATCAGTTTCCGACCTTCTGTCAGCTTATGGACATCATAACCCTGTCCGATTCTCATTGTATTATTCTCCTTTTTTTCCTTCCCTCAGACAATAAACCGCAGTTTTCTGGAAACACACCGCAGATAAATATCTGTCTGGCAATAACAGCTTTCTCCGTCCGCATGAACCGGAAGCGGCCTGTTTACATGAATCTGTGCCTCCTTACACCGGAAAAACCTTACGCCTTTGTGGCGCCCGATTTTCCGGAACCAGGCATCTGTCAGCACAGGAAGAAGCCGAAGTCTGGATGTTCCGTGAACAACACAGATTTCCAGCTCCCCGTTTGAAGAATCCGCCCTGGGAGCAAACTGAAATCCGCCGCCCTCATAGGGATGTATATGGGAAGAGATAAAATAAATATGATTGAACTCCACCCGCCTCACTCCGTCCAGCAAAAGATAGCCGGAAGCAGGCTTCGTGGTCAGCAGCTGCTTTAAACCCATAAGGATATAAAACAGCCGTCCGAAGCTTCCAAAAATCCGCCTGCTTTTTCTGCTCATAGACAGAATCCTGTGGCAGACTGCTCCATCCAGTCCGATTCCGCTGCTGACTGCAAAACGACGGTGAACTGGTTCCTCCATCTCATACGACAAAATGCCATAGTCCAGATCCACAAACTGTCTGGGATCCATAATCCGTTTCAGACACCTGTAAGGACTCCGCGGCAGCTTCAGCCCTCTGGATAAATCATTGCCCATTCCCATAGGAATATAGCCAATCGTAATCCTGCTGCTGAAGGAAAGCCCGTTGATCACCTCATTCACCGTTCCGTCCCCGCCTACAATCACAATGGTACGCGGTTCTTTGCAGTCTTTGGAAAGCTTCTCCGCAAAACGGCAGGCATCGCCTCTGGCTTCTGTCATCAAGACCTGATATTCTGTTCCGGATCGCAAAAGCCTGCGCTCCAGTTTTCTCCATATTTTTTCGCCCTGTCCGCAATGTGCGTCCGGATTCACGATAAAATAGTACATGGAAAACCTCCCACTGTATACTATAATAGAGTATAACATAAAATCCGGAAAACAACTAAGAAAATTTATATAAACTCTTTTTTAAAAGAAAAAGACCGCAGAACCTGTTTCGCTCCGCAGTCTTTCTTATTTTAAAAATATTCAGCTCATCACTTTCTGCTCCGCAGTTTTTCTTGCTGCCGCATAATCTGTTGCATACACCAGGGGATACATCAGATACGCCAGAATCAGCGCTCCCACTACATCCAGCACAGAATGCTGCTTTAAAACAACGGTAGACATACAAATCAGAACCATAGCCGCAAAGGAGCCTCTTCTCAGCCATACCTTATCCCGCAAAGCCGCACTGTTCATCACTGAACAGTGAACTGCCACAGAATTGTATACATGGATACTGGGAAACACATTGGTAGAAGTATCTGCCACATGAAGCATGGAAACAAGCCAGCTGCAGAAATTCTTCTGGGGTTCCACCTCTATCCGAAGATCTGTTCCGTTTGGAAAAAAGGTGCAGATAATCAGGCTGATGGTCATGCCTACAAACAAAAATCCACACAGTTTGTAATAATCCTGCCGGTTTGTAAAAAAGAAATATCCAATTGCTCCCGCCACATACACGAACCAGAACAGATAAGGAATAATAAAATATTCATTAAATGGAATATAATCGTCCAAAGCTGTATGCATCACCGCGTAATCACTGATCACAGTCCGTTCCAGATAAAAAAACCACGGCAGGTACAGAAAGCCATATGACAGCACCCATACATGCCCATATTTTTTTAACAACTTTTTCACTTGACTCTCCTTTCTGCCTCATCAACTTGTTTTTTCGGATTATAGCACACAAGAGAACAGAGTACAATAAAATTTTTCTATCTAATCTATGTAATTTTTCTTAAAAATAAACATTTTTCCTGCCTCATAAAAAAGGTACTCAAACCAAAAACAAAAAAACCCTTGAAAAATCAAGGGTTTCCAAGTAGCGGAAGGGAGATTCGAACTCTCGACACTACGGGTATGAACCGTATGCTC
>ENA-ORTP01002836-ORTP01002836.1-human-gut-metagenome-genome-assembly--contig:-NODE-2836-length-13411-cov-7.143531_pt1 | contig 13411 bp, 7 predicted proteins | sample MGYA00241913_ERZ509190 | MGnify/ENA primary metagenome ERZ509190 (study PRJEB26280, sample SAMEA2338839) | human gut metagenome | biome: human gut; feature: human-associated habitat; material: faeces...
GATTTGAGAGCCGACAGGCACTCGGATTGGTATTGCATAAGGAGTGTTTCTTTAGTCATAATCAGAAGAGTTAGAAGACTTCTAATTTACTAAAAACCAACGAATTATGCAATACTTTTTATCTTTATCATCAGCAGGTTAGTACACTTTTTTCAGTACATTTCTTCATGCTTAACCATTCGTTTTGACAACATTTCAATGACCTCTTTAGTGTTTTCGAACCGACTTTTGCCGGTTCTATTGTTTAACTTTTAATTTTTCGGTAGAAATTTACCGAAGTATTGAACCGTTGCAAAGGTATTAAATAAACTAATAGCATCATTAATAAAATAGCAAATAATTATGTATCGAATTGTAAGTTTATAAAGGGCTTATATTATTAAAAAATAGAAAAAGGACAGATGATTATAGAGCGTATATCGAAAAGATAAAAAAATAAGTGATATAAAGTGTGAAAAGCAAGTGAATATGTGACAATATGTTTGTATAAATATGTAAGGTTAAAAAGTGTTTCGTTTTATCGCTTTTCCCATAAATTCAAATTATAGGTTGCTTCTACCCGTTTTTCAATATTATCGGGCAGGGCAGGGAAGAAATCAATGCCGGTAATACGCTCTACTTCATCCACACTGTTAACATACGCATCTAAAGGATGATTTCCTGATGTATTTTTATAAATAAACCCGATAGCTTTAGGCGGATTGCTGTTTGTGCAGAGTATTACTTTGAAAAAGGCTTCAGGTATGGTGATTTTATGCTTTTTACCGATAGTACGATGCTTTTGCCGATAAAGGACAGGTCCGCAAACAATATAGATTTTTCCTTCTTTCTTCGCCCATAAGCGGCAGGCTTCTTCCAACTCTTTCCAGTCGCCTCGGTTCAGATTGTGATTTTGAGGACAGATATTGGTCATGTAGAAACTTTCTATCATGGCTTGGCGGCTCCATTTGTTGTCTCCTGCGGGACAAAGATGTCCACGGTCCCAACCACTACCTTTATAGTCTTGTGTGGTGACGGCTTTACTTTTAGGCAGGTCAGGGTCAGGACGGAAGTTATTGATTCGCTCGGTATTTTCCTTTAAACGTTCGGGAGTCAGTTTCCAGGCTACCCAGTTGGCTATGCGGGTGTTGGAGTTATAGGATACGAGGTATCCGGTGCGTTGCAACAATATTTCGGGGGTAGCGGGTGCAGTGGTTTGCTTGATGTATATATCAGAATTCAGGGGAAGATTCTGAACGATGGTTTCTATTTGTTCAGTACCAGTAGCCTTTTCTTTAGAGTTCGTTGTTTGATAAGTGGTGACGATGCCGCATATGATCAGGATAATCAGGAGCGTCAGTTGTTTCTTGCTATTCGTTTGTTTTTTCTTCTTCTTTCTCATAATTGAATGGGTAAGGTGGTGCAAATTTAGATATAAATCTCGATTTATATGCCAGTGATATAAGAAAACGTCAAGTGCCCTCTATCTTTATGGTGTGGATGCCCGCAGCAGGCATGAAAACTACTTAGTAGTAATGAGTCAACTACTTATAGGTAGTCAGGCAACTCATAGGTAGTTGATAGGCTCTTTGAAGTTCGTTTAAAGGCTGCTTGATTACCTCTTTCGTTTCAACATCATTCTGATACTCATCGTAAAGATTATTTAGATATTCAATATCGACAATAAATAAAGCTGCGAATGTTTCATGTTTTGGAAACAAGTCATTATCTTTGCACTATAAATCATCAACCGATGAACATTGACAGAAATATAAAAGTGGGTTTTATGCCGGAAGCTGATGAGTTTTTGTACTCATTGCCATATAAAGTCTATCAAAAGGTAGTCTATAATATCCACAAAGTAGAACAAGGTGTATTGGATAAGGAACTATTCAAAAAACTTGATGATACTGATATTTGGGAGTTCCGTACCTTGTTCAATGGTAACATCTACCGTATGTTTGCCTTTTGGGACACTGAAACGGAAACTTTGATAATCGCCACACACGGGATAATCAAAAAAACGCAAAAAACGCCCCAAAAGGAGATTGCAAAAGCGGAATCGTTGAGAAAGGAATATTTTAATGATAAATATAAATGATAGGAATATGGCACAAGTAAGAATCACTCCGTTAAGCGAACATCTTGACCGGGCATGGGGAAAGCCTGGGACAGTTGAACGTGACGATATGGAAACCCGTTTAAAGGAAGAAGTGGATGCTTATTTCGTTGGTGAAGCCATACGAAAGGCAAGATTGGCGCAAAACCTTACTCAAGAGCAATTAGGAGAGAAAATAGGCGTTCAACGTGCGCAAATATCCCGGTTGGAGAAAGGAAAGAGCATAACGCTTGCATCCATGAGCCGTGTATTCAAGGCATTGGGTGTAGCAACCGCAACTCTTGATTTGGGAGCGATGGGAAAGGTTGCGCTTTGGTAGCAAGAATACTTACAACTATCCTCTCTCTCAGAAATTCAGCTTAGGTAATGCCTTCACTATCTCCACCGTCTGCACGCTGAGGTTGATGATACGCAACAGGAGGTTGAAGATGTACTTCTCGTTGTTGTGTTCCGCGCCCCAGTCGTTGGGGTCGTTGGTGATGCCGCTGGCGGTGTCGGTCTTCAGTTGATAGCGTTCCATCAGCCATTCAATGGCACTCTTGCCGTTCACCACATAATCATAGGCTTCAAGCGGAATATTCTCTATCACAATGCCGCGATTGTACTGAATGGCGGTCTTGTCTCCTTTGCTGACGAAACGCATTTTCTCCACCCGGTAGCTGATCTCCTCGTAGGCGCAATAGTTGACGACTACCTGTCTGGCGGGTTCAATGGTTTCGTAATTAAGGTGCAAGTCCGCCAAGTCCCTGCCCGCTTTACAGAAAGACCAGAAGTCGGCGGGCTTCTCCACCAAAGGGATGCGGGGAAGCATCTTCTTGAGGTCGGCACTAAATGCCTTGCGGTATTCGGGACTATGAAGAAAGCCATAGACGTAATAGAAAATGTCTTCTTTCGTCACCCTGCCACCGTAGAGGTTACGGGCTTGCTTCAAGATGAAGTTGCTGACGGCATCGTGGCGGATATAACGGTCGCTACGGTCGTTGCTGTCGAAAAGGGAGAACTGGGCGGCGGTGTTCTCTTCGTAGTAGTAGAGGGGGAAGCACTGACCGTTAAACATCAATTGCAAATCAGGGATACAATTGGTTATCAATACAGAAAAATCTTTGCTTGCTCCTACCCCGGATACGCAGATGACTAAGTTTTGGTGGGTGGGGGTGGGGAAAAATTGCGACCACAAACCGGGACTTTCTATAAACGGTTTATCATAATAAAGATTAGACTTGCAAAATGGGCGATATACCCCAACTTGCAATCTTTCTATATCAAAAGAATGCTGTATATTCCTTAACGCATCTCTTTTTAATGCCCTCGTCCAACTAATCTTTGAAGTTGCATCCTCCAATTCACTAATAACTTCATTCAATAAATCCGTTCTTTGTTGATTATAAAAGCCAATCATCCGTTTCATATTATCGGCTACTTTCTGTTTTGAAAAGCCATACACCCATATATCACGGTTAGTGGCAACACCTATTGCATAAGCGTTAAACCAACTTTGTGTATTCTTATCAAACTTCTTTTCCGGCTCGATAGGAATCCACGTACCAAAAGCATCATTCCGTTGGTTAATCCAATCACCATGTTCGTTTGGTGTAAGTATGCGTGAAGGCAATCTGCCTATGTTGCCAAAATCACGAATGATTTTCAGCTTTTCTTCACGACTCAGATAGTCACCTATATCATAATAATGAATGGTGGCTTTTTCTTTCTGTCCGGGGTGCTTCACTAAAATGGTGATGGCTACCGGAGTGCGGCTACCGCTTCCGAATATCTTTCCACCTTCTTTTCGTGACAACTCTCCGCTTGTCCGCTGGTTTCCCCGAAGATTGAACACATAGATAGCCGAAAATTCCTCCTCTATGCACTTACGGAAACCGTCAAGTCCATTGCTGTCTATCCAAGCCCCGTTGGTAACGAAGCCTATCACACCGCCAAAATCACGGTCAAGCTTGTCCGTGGCATAGCGAAAAGCCTTGATATAACTGTCGTAAACAGCTTTATTATTCGTTGCAGTGCTGCTCGCCACATATTTCTCCTCTATCCGCTTTTCCAGCTTGGCATACTTCAAGTTCTGCGCATTGTCGTTTGCCGACTTCTGCCCCACACTGTACGGCGGGTTGCCTATCACTACTTGAATGGGGGTGTTTTTTTGATTGTTCAGTTGATCATAGTTCTTCCTGAAGGTCTCGTCGGGCAATGTTTTCGTTAACTCCTCCTCCCCTATCTGAAACGTGTCCGTCAAGCAAATCCCCGGAAACGATGTATAGTTTCCCGCTTTGCTCAAATCGTGGAACGCATTCTCTATATTGATGCTGGCAATGTAGTAGGCCAAGAGTACAATCTCGTTGGCATGTATCTCGCACAGGTACTTCCGCTCCAAATCCTGCGGCTTTATCAGTCCGCTTTGCAGCAGGCGCACAATGAAAGTACCTGTGCCTGTAAAGGGATCTATTACATTCACATTTTCATCGCTGATGGAACGGCCGAACTCCTTGACGAGCACCTCGGACACGCTGCGCACTATGAAGTCCACCACCTCTACGGGCGTATAGACAATACCCAGTTGTTCCACCGTCTTAGGCAAGGCGGTGCGGAAGAACTTGTCATAAAGCTCAATGATAATCTTTTGTTTACCCTCGGCATTGTCCACCCCTTCGGCACGCTGGCGCACACTCTTGTAGAAACGTTCCAGTTTCTCGTTATCCGACGGGTCCATCTCCTCGTTCAGCAAGTCGAGCATCCGTTGCATGGATTGCGAAATGGGGTTGTTCTTCACAAACGAATAGTTCTCGAAAAGAGCCTCGAACACCGGGCGGGTGATGATGTGCTGTGCCAGCATGTCCACCGCTTGCGCCTTGTCCACTTGCGGGTTCAGGTTCTTCCGCAGTCCGGCAAGGAAAGCCCCGAATGCTTCGGCGTGGATACCACCGACATCCACCAAAGCCGCAATCTGCCGTTTGTGCTGTTCGTAAATCTTGGCGATGTCCTGCGCCCACTGTTCCCAATAGCGTTTGTTCCCCACCTTCTGCACCATGCGGGCATAAATCACCGTGCTGAGCTGTTCAAACTTGAGCTGCAACTGTTGTGCCACGGCCGCCGCTGCGTTTCCTCCATACGAGGTTTCACCGGAAGTGGCATCTATTGTTTCCGCACCGTTTTCTCCACTGCCAAAGGCCGTGCCACCCACTAGGATATTGTCCGGTTTCCGGCGGTTCAGTTCTATCTTGTTGACGGTGGCATTGAAGCGGTCGTCGTGCGCCCGCAAAGCGTTGAGCACCGTCCATACCACCCGAAAACGTTCGTTGTCGCCCAATGCCTCTTCGGGCTTCACGTCGGCCGGAATCACTACGGGAATGATGATGTAGCCGTACTTCTTGCCGGGCGAGGTGCGCATTACGCGCCCCACGCTTTGCACCACATCTACCTGGCTGTTTCGGGCAGAAAGGAAAAGCACGGCATCCAGGCTTGGTACGTCCACCCCTTCGGAGAGGCAACGCACGTTGCACAGTATGCGGCATTCGCGTCCGTCGGCAGGAGTGCTTTTCAGCCACGAGAGTTTGCGGTCGCGGATGGAAGCGTTCATGGTGCCGTCCACATGGTCGGCTTCCACGCTCACTATCTCGCTGCGTTCTTCCTCGCTCAGCGTATCATAGTAGCTCTCGCGGCAACCGTTCAGTTCCGTCACCGTCTGCTTGGAAATCTTGATGCTCTGGCAGAATGCCACGGCGCGACGCATCGGGGCGGGATCGGTTTCCTTCAACAGCTTACTGTCCAACAGGGTCTTCTTGGAAAGGGCATTGATGCAACCTATCAGCTTGGCGGCATCATCGGTCTTTATCTCCAGTTCATGATTGGCAAGAGCCGCTTGCAGAGCAGGGGTCACCTGGTCTTCGCCCAACGTGAGCACCAATACCTTGTAGTCGGCAAGCAACTGCTTCTCCACCGCTTCACCAAAGCCAATGCGATAGATTTCATCGCCAAAGAGAGCCGCGTCGTCCATGGAACAAAGCGTCGCCTCGCTCTCGCGTGCCTTGCTTTGCGCCGTATCGGAGTAGAGGCGCGGGGTGGCAGTCATATAGAGCCGCTTCTTGGCACACAGAAACCGACTGTCGTGTACCCGTACAAAGGCAGACTCTTCGGCATCTTTCAGCGTGACGCCCGTGGTGCGGTGAGCCTCATCGCAGACTATGAGGTCGAACTCCGCTTCCGCACCTATCTGCCGCTGCGCCTCGGCCACCACTCCGATGGACTGGTAGGTGCTGAACACCACCGTCATTCCCTCTCCCCGACCGTGCAACCGCCGAAGCTGGCTCACAATGGAAGGCACGAAAGTGGAAGCAGGCAGAGCAAGGTCTTCCACGGTGAAGCCATCGGCATCTTCCTCTTTCTTTCGCTTCACTTTGGTCACTTCTGCATCCGAACAAATACATACGGCTTGTATCGCCTCGGATGCGTCTGCCGTCCATTCCCTCAAGGTCTGCCCCAGCAAGGCAATGGAGGGAACAAGAAAAAGCACAAGCCCCCTGCCCGATGTTTCGCGTTCGGCTATGCAGAGCGAGGTATAGGTTTTTCCGGTGCCGCAAGCCATTATCAGCTTGCCGCGGTCGCGGGTGAGGAAATAGGTGTGGGCTGTTTCTATGGCTTGCTTCTGATGGTCGCGCGGCTGCTTCTTCCGTGTCTGCGCCTCGCCACCGGCAAGTCCTACTTCCATTTTCTGCCAGTCCACGGGTGCTTGCTCCAATTGCAACAGACCGATACGGCTGACCGGTGGCTGCTGGTTCTGAATGGTTTTCAAGGCTTCGCTGTTGAAGCCACCCTCGGTAGTGTCTATCCAAAGGCGATGGGTGAAGCATGCCGTCTCACCGGCTTCGTTCAGGAATGTTTTGTTGGAAGTGGAAAGAAAGGTATCTACCGCAGGCTTGTCTATCCGTGCGCCCCGGCGATAGCACTTGCACTGAATGGCCCAGTAGCCGCCGTCATGTGTCTCCGCCACAAGGTCTATGCCCGTATCTTTGCCGCCAAAGTCGGCACGCGAGGGGAACTCTTCCCACAGCCACACGTGGCTGAACAAGGGTGCATACATTGGGTCGGTCTGCAGATAGGACTGCATCAGGCGTTCAAAGCGTGTGCCTTTGTCACGTTCGGAGAAAGAGAGCGTGCGGAATCTTTCAAGAAGGGCATGTAAGTGCGTCATAGTGATTGATAGCTTTTTATGGTTACAAGCATCACTATACAATCACTGTCACGCAATAAAGAAGGGTGCGAGCCTTCTTATTGCGTTCTACGAGGTAGCGTAGGAATGGAACCTCTCCTATCTAATAAGTGCTCACACCCTATCCGGGTTATGAGCATTATCTATAATTAGATAGGATATAAGTCCATTCCTATACGGAATCCCTTACCTATTATCTTCGGTTGTTCTTATACCAATTAAAAGTTTCCTACGCTTTTAGTAGAACGCGAAATAATAGCTAATGCTTCAAAATATGTCTTTATAATATGTCTTGTTGTCCGGACAGCCTTACGCGGAGTTCAACGATTTTTCAAACATCGGTTGAACAGTGTTCAAACAGCCTTCAAACGGAGGACAAAGATAGTGTCTTTGTTTGTATTTTTAAGTGAGAATGGCGATAAATTCGAAGTCAAGTATGGTGTTTTAACTCCTGAACAGGTTTATTTCACAATCCCTTTAGACTCCCGTACGAAGTTAAGGATATTATGTATCTCATCACTCATCGGCACCTGGTCCTCAATCTTTTGCAAAGCATCCTGTATGCTGAAGTTACCTTGGTAAATCAGTCGGTAAGCATTTACAATATGACGCAGAATACGGTCCGTTACCTGGTGCTTGTGCTGTAGCACAACAGCATTAATGCCATGATAACCTGCCGGATTACCATTCATAATAACATAAGGAGGAACGTCTTTCGCAATGCGGCATCCTGACTGGATCAATACCCAGCTTCCGATGTGGCATTGTTGTTGCAAAATGACGTTACTGCTCAGAATGGTAAAGTCACTGATACGACAGTCACCGGCTATGATAGTCTTAAGTCCCAGTACGCAGTGGTTACCTATCTGCACATCATGGCAAAGGTGTACACCATCCATCAGGAAGTTCTCGCTGCCGATACGTGTGGCATCTCCTTCATGTGTAGCACGGCTTACAACTACGTTTTCGCGAATGTCATTCTCATCGCCGATGATCAGCAAACTCTTCTCACCCGTATAATGGAAATCTTGTGGGGTGGTACCGAGTACGGCGCCATGATGCACTTTGTTCTTTTGCCCTAAGCGTGTACCGTCGAGGATACGCGCACCGGACATGATAATACAGTCATCTCCAATCTCTACATCGCCTTCGATATATGCAAAAGGCTGAACCGTTACATTCTTGCCGAGCTTTGCGGCAGGATCTACAAATGCTAATGGACTTATCATAATATTTAAATTAAGGAATGAAAAAATGAAAGAATGAAAAGGCAATACCCGCGGCTGACTTTCATTTTTTCATTCTTTCATTGTTCATTATTTATTTCTGCCTCCTCCGAGCGCCTGGTACAGGCTGATAACAGCTTGCATACGGTCGAAAGTGTCGGATACCTCGGAGGTTTGTGCACTGAGGTAAGATTGCTCAGCAGACAGAACTTCCAGATACGTTGACGTGCCTAAGTTAAACAATTCTTTTGTATCTTCCGCAGCTTTACGGGCAGAATTTACCTGGATCTCACGAGAAACAGCCTTTTCGGAAGTCATCTGATATTGATATAAGGCGTTGCTCACTTCGTTTCCAGCTTTCAGCAAAGTGGTCTGGAACTGGATTTTGGATTGCTCCTCCTGTGCTTTGGCCTGTTTCAGACGGGCGATATTAGCACCGCGATAGAATAGCGGTTGTGTCAACGATCCTATGGCGGAAGCCAGTAACTTGCCCGGATTCATAATTGCAGAACCTGCACTGTTAGTCCATCCTGCCGAACCGCTCAATGTAATCTGCGGATAGAAAGCTGCACGTGCGCTGTTAGTATCGTAATAACTTGCAGCAAGAGACATCTCGGCAGCCTTTACATCGGGGCGGTTAGACAATAGTTGCAAAGGAATACCGGCTGAAAATTCTGTCGGTAATTGCTGGTTTTCCAATACACCCCGTTCTATTTCCTGTGCCGGTTGATTCAACATCAGGCAAAGAGCATTTTCTGTTTCACGAATGCTTTGGCGCATGCCCGGCAGAGATGCCAGCACCTGTGCGTAAGCTGCACGGGTTTGTTCTACTCCGGCAGAAGTCGTATTGTATATGCCTGCATCCTTCATAGCCTCTACGGTTTCCACATTCTTTTTCAGGATATCGGCTGTAGATTCTGTTATCTGCAACTGGCGGTCGAGCATCAACAATGTGTAGTACATATTGGCCACATTGGCGATTACCTGAGTTTGCACCGCTTGTTCATAGAACTGTGTCTGTTTCAGAGACACCTGTGCACCACGTTTCGGGTTCAGTATCTGACCGAACAGATCAATTTGCCAGCTTGCTGTAACAGGAAGCGAATAAGTTTGCGTAGCTTTTCCCTTATCCCAGCTGCTTACGGTTCCTTGCGGAGACAATGCAAGCGTGGGAGCATAAGCCAGGCGTGCAGACATAAGAGCAGCCTCTGCCTTCTTCACGTTCAGAGCGGCGCTGCGCAAATCAGGATTATTGGCAAGTGCTTGTTCGATGAGCGCTTGTAACTGAGGGTCGGTAAATACTTCCCTCCAAGGCAGGTTACCGAAGTTTGCAGTATCCGCTGCCAGTGTATCGTTCACAGCTGTCGTGTCGCGATACAGTCCGGCAGCCGTAATATCTTCGGGTCTGTCGTATGATTTGTAGATATGGCAACTGCTTAAAAGAGCAGTTGCACACATCAGAGTTATAATTTGTTTCTTCATAATGATAAAAATAATATTAAGTATTAAGTGTTAGGTATTGAGTATTAAGTATTGACTGGTGTATTCTGTGCCGTATGGCAATATACTTGATACTTAATACCTAATACTTATTTATACTTATTTAGTGTATTGCTCAATTTCAGGTTCTGCATCAGAGTTATCCACATCAGCCCATTCCATCGGTTTAATCTTCTCTTGCAGATATTGGAATGCAACGAACAGGGCCGGTACGATAAAGATCTGAAGAATCATACCGATTAACATACCGCCGATGGCAGAGGTACCCAGTGTACGGTTACCATTGGCACCTGCACCGGATGCCATCATCAACGGAATCAAACCGACGATCATGGCCAGTGATGTCATCAAGATAGGACGCAGACGGGCTGCGGCACCCAGTACGGCTGCCCACGTAATACTCATACCCATCTTACGACGGTCGAGGGCAAACTCAATAATCAAGATGGCGTTCTTCGCCAACAGACCCATCAACATGATTAACGCAATCTGCATATAAATGTCGTTGGACATGGACCCCATTATCATTTTCAGAATGGAGATATTACCGATGGCGCTCATACCGTTGACGAACAGGAAGCTACCCAACAGACCAAACGGAATAGACAACAGTACGGCAAGTGGCAAGATGTAACTTTCATACTGTGCACTCAGCAACAGGTAAACGAATACGAAGCAGAGAACGAAGATCAATCCTGTGGTGCTACCACTGGTTTCGGCCTCTTCACGTGCCATACCTCCCAATTCGTAAGCGAAACCGGCAGGCAGGTTCTCTTTGGCAACCTCGGCGATAGCCGCCAGTGCCTGACCGGAAGTATATCCGGAAGCTGGGGCAACCATTACTTTCATAGAAGTATACAAGTTGAAGCGGCTGATAATATCGGGTCCGTATACCTTCTTGATGGAAACGAACTGAGTTATCGGGGCCATTTCATCGCCGTTGCGCACCTTGATGCTGGACAATGATTCCAGATTCTTGGTTGCTTCCGGCTCTGCCTGAACCATTACACGGTACATCTTACCGAAACTGTTAAAGTTAGAAGCATACAGACCGCCGAAGTATCCCTGCATAGTGCTGAGGATGTCGCTCGGACTGATACCCGCTTTCTTACAGGCAGCAGCGTCGATGTCCAGCATATACTGCGGGAAGCTCGGATTGAAGGTCGTCTTTGCCGAGTTGATTTCCGGGCGTGCTTCCAATGCGGCATTATAAGATTTCACTACATCGAAGAAGTGGTTCAGGTCACCACCGGTCTTATCCTGCATATTCAACTCGATGTCGCTGGATGCAGAGTAACCAGAAATCATAGGAGGAGCGAAGAACAGTACCTGCGCTTCTTTGATAATCTTCTGTGCACGCATAAAGAGCGTGATGTAGACGATGTTTGAATTCTGCATTGTGGAACGTTCGTCCCAGTTTTTCAGCTTGATGATGATAGAACCGTAAGAAGGTCCCTGTCCGCCGATGAAGCTATAACCGGAAATCACTGTACGGGATGCAACAGCCGGCTCGGCGGCCACAAGGCTGTCTACACGGTGCAGCACCTCTTGTGCGCGTTCCTGTGAAGTACCCGGAGGCAGAGTTACTACACCCATGATGGTACCCGTATCTTCGTTAGGCACCATACCCGTCGGAGTAATCTTCATGAAGAAAATCAGTAATACGATGGAACCGGCTACAAGACCGAAACTCAACCATTTCTTTTGGATGAAGAACAATACATTATTTTTGTATTTCTTCAGCATCTTGTCATAAGCTACATTGAAGCCTGTATGGAAACGGCTGATAAATGTCGATTTCTTTTCACCATGCTCATCATGCGGTTTCAGGAAGATGGCACACAATGCCGGACTCAACGTCAAAGCGTTCAATGCGGAGAAACCGATAGCGATCGCCATCGTCAGACCGAACTGCCGGTAAAATATACCTGCCGTACCACCCATGAAACTTACAGGGATAAATACAGACATCATGACCAGCGTAATAGAAACGATGGCACCACCCAATTCACTCATGGCGTCGATGGAAGCGGCACGGGCAGACTTATACCCCTGGTCCAACTTCGCATGGACACCCTCGACGACGACTATGGCATCGTCGACCACTATCGCAATGGCGAGCACCATGGCCGAAAGGGTCAGCAAGTTGATACTGAAGCCGATTAGTTTCAGTACGAAGAACGTTGCGATCAATGCTACCGGAATAGCGATGGCAGGAATCAATGTAGAACGGAAATCCTGCAGGAAGACATATACTACGATGAACACCAGGATAAAGGCCTCGATCAATGTCTTGATTACCTCATGAATAGAGGCGAACAAGAAGTCGTTGGCACTCTGTGCAATATTGATATGCAAGCCTGCGGGCAGTTTATCGGAATAGTCATTCAACAATGTCTCCAGGTCACTGATGGTTTGTGTAGCGTTACTTCCGGCCATCTGGAATACAATACAGCTGACGGCCTTATGACCGTTTACGGTGTTATTGAAACTATAGGTCAGACGTCCCAGTTCGATATCAGCGATATCTTTCAGACGGAGTACTTCTCCGTTTTCCATTGCTTTGATAACGATGTTCTCAAATTCTTCCGACTGTTGCAGACGTCCTTTGTAACGTATTGTATATTGGAATGTCTGGTTACCACGTTCACCAAACTGTCCGGGGGCAGCCTCGATATTCTGTTCTGCCAAAGCTGCCGCTACATCATTAGGTATCAATTTATACTGAGCCATCACGTCAGGCTTCAGCCAGATACGCATGGAGTAGTCAGTACCCAACACCATCGCATCACCTACACCGGCCACACGTTTTACTTCAGGAATAAGGTTGATGTTGGCATAGTTTTCGAGGAATTCGATGTTATATTGGTCCGTCTCATCATAAATAGAGAATACCATCAACATGGAAGTCTGTCTCTTTTGTGTCGTCACACCTACCTTGGTTACTTCGGCAGGTAGCAGACCTTGTGCCATAGATACACGGTTCTGTACGTTTACGGCAGCCATATCCGGGTTGGTTCCCTGTTTGAAGTAAACGGAAATATCGGCGGAACCACTGTTGGTGGCATTGGAAGTCATGTACATCATGTTCTCTACACCGTTGATCTGGTCTTCCAGCGGTGCAATAACGGAGTTCAACACCGTTTGGGCGTTGGCACCCGTGTAGGTGGCACGCACCGATACGGTTGGCGGTGCAATGTCCGGGTATTGGGTGATAGGCAAGGTTGCCAGACCAATAAGACCCAGGATCACTATCAGCACGGAGATTACCGTAGATAGTACCGGACGATTAATAAATCTATCTAATTTCATGTTATTTAGTGATTAGGAGGGGGTGATTCGTTAATTGAACGCAGTTTGGATATTACCTTCTTT
>ENA-ORTP01002840-ORTP01002840.1-human-gut-metagenome-genome-assembly--contig:-NODE-2840-length-13392-cov-2.793357_pt1 | contig 13392 bp, 15 predicted proteins | sample MGYA00241913_ERZ509190 | MGnify/ENA primary metagenome ERZ509190 (study PRJEB26280, sample SAMEA2338839) | human gut metagenome | biome: human gut; feature: human-associated habitat; material: faeces...
TTGCAGTGACCGTATACGAGAACCAGCTGATCGCCTATTATATGGCGAAAGAGGGACTGGAAGGGGAGGCCCTTCTTTCCTATGGAGCTCTTTATCTGCCTAGGTATCTGCAGCCGGTATATGCCGCAAGGGTAGAAGAATTGCCGGTGACCGGTAATGGAAAGATTGATGTTGGAAGGCTTCCGAAGCCGGAATTACCCGACATGGAAGAAGCCCCGGCTGATGAATGGGAGGAAAAGATTCTTGCCATCTGGCAGCGGATATTAGAAAAGCCCGGCCTTGGCATTCATTCGGATTATTTCTTGTCCGGAGGGGATTCCCTGAATGCGGTATTTATGCTGACCGAGACAGAGAAAGAATTCGGGAAAGTGATTCAGATACAGGATCTGTATGTCAATAGCACGGTGAGAAGGTTTGCCTGCCTCCTTCGCGGAGCTGGTATTGAAGATAGAATCCTAAAAGGCCGCAGGATTCCGAAGGCAAGGGAGAGAGGCTGGTATCCGCCGACTCCGGTACAATCCGGATTCTTCGTAATGCACAGTCAGGATGCCACAAAGGTAGGCTACAATATGCCAGCAGCCTTCAAGGCCAGCGCCTGGCTGGACTTTGGGCGCCTGGAGCAGGCAGCGGCCCGGATGATAGAAGAGGATGAAAAGCGGAGGATGCCGGAAAAAGAAAAGACCAGAGAGCCAAAAAGGAGATGAGCAGATGGATGAAACGATCACAGCTGTCAAACAGCACCAGGGCATCCTGAACCAGAGCAGATGCCCCGAAGAAGTAAAGCAGTATGTCCAGGCCATCCCGGACGGCCTGGTCTGTGAGTGGCTCTATATCTGTGCCCTGGACGGGATGGGACTGGAACAGCTGAAAAAACTCAATGAAGCGCCGGTAAAGGAGAGCCTGAAAAAAGCAGCATTCATCCAGAAAGAGAGGCAGAAGTTCCTGGCCAGGAAATACTGGAAGGATCCGGAGACCCTGCGGCAGGTAGAGGAGCTGCGCCAGAGGGTCTCAGAGCTCCATGAGGAAAGCCGGGAACTGCGCCATGCGGTGGATACCAGCCTGCAGGAAGCCATGAAATACCAAGAGGAGGCAGCCCGGAAACAGGAAACATCCCTGTACCATCTGATAGGTGGAAAGAATGAGCAGATAAAGGAGCGTGATAAAAAGATAGAGGAACTGGAGGGGCAGCTTCGGGAACTGAAAAAGGAACAGGAGCAGATTTATAAGAAGACGGCCCCGGAGGAAAAAGACCGGGAGGAAACAGGGCACCGGGATGCCCAGCCGAAAAAGGGAAGGCTGCCCTGTCTCTTCCGAAGAGACCCCGCCCGGATCTTTATCAGAAGGTATCTGGAAAATGAAGCATACACACAGGAACAAAAGGAATATCTCATCCGGTGTCTGGAAGAGGGGGATACGGCAAAAGAAATGGAACAGTACGCCATACCTGCCCTTTCCGCTGACATGATGGAGAGACTCAGGAAGATGATCAAAAAACAGCGATAAGGAGGAAGAAAGATGATACCGCAGACAGAATATCTGGAGAGAAAAGACCATATGGAAGGATGCCAGACGAGGATGAAGGCATACCGGGGGATCTTAGAACAGAGAAAAGACAAAAAACAGGAAAGCCGGAAGGAGAAGGGGGAATAAAGGGATGGAAAGAAAGACCGGATTTGAGGAATTTGAGGAAAACGTAAAGGACAGGATCAAAGACTATCTCCCGGAAAAGTATGAAGATGCTGTCATAGAGATCCGCCGCCATGAGAAAATAAATGAAAGCTATCTGGGAATGTGTGTGTGGACCGGAGGCAATGCGGCCTCCCCGGTCCTGAACCTGGAAAAGTACTATGCCCTGTTCCAGAACGGCCTGACCGGAATGGAAGATGTAATAAGACGCATGGCAGATATCGTACAGGAAAACACGATCCTGGTGGATCTCAGCCTCGTGACGGATTATGGCAGGACAAAAGAGAATCTCTTTATCCGTGTCTGTGATGCGGCACGCAACGGGGAGCTGCTCAAAAACATCCCGCATACCCGCATCGATGACCTGGCGGTCACCTATCATATCTTAGGGAGCATCGATGCAGGCGGCATGTCATCGATGACAGTGACCAGCCAGATGATGGCTGATCTTGGCATCACGAAAGAGCAGCTCCACCAGGATGCCATGGAAAACAGCCCGCACCTGTTCCCTCCTATGATAGAAAACATAGGTATCATGATGCGTCTCATCGATATGAAAACGGCAGGACTGGGGGAAGAGGTCATCAATGAAGTAAGGAAGACAATGGATCAGGAAATGCAGATCCCAATGCTCGTTGTCACGAACAGAGAACAAATAAACGGCGCTTCCGCCCTCTTTTATCCCGGCATCCTGGATCAGGTCGCAGAGATGATGGGGGAAGGTTATTTCATCCTTCCATCCTCAGTCCATGAATGGATCGCCGTCCCTGACCGGGAAGGGCTTGATGCCAGCCAGATGCAGGCAATGATAAAGGATGCCAATCAGAATGCAGTCACACCGGATATCCAGCTGGGGGATGCAGCATACCACTATGACCCGAAAGAGCATGTCTTTGAGAAAGCGTCTGCCTATGAGGAACGTCTTAAGAGCAGAGAACAGGATATGAAAAAAGAGGAGAAGCAGAAACAGAAGGATAACGTGATCCGCCTGTCACTGTAAAACGAAAAAGTCCTGCCGTCCTTTTAAGGGCGGCGGGACACAGAAAGGGGATTTGCAATGGGAGAAGAAAAACTGGAATGGATCCCTGTCTTCTGGGAAGAGGCAGGAGAGATCCTTACGTTAGAAGAACTAAAGCAGCAGGTCCTCACCATGGAAGGGGAGTTTGTGATGACCATACCTTTGGGAGGAGAAGACTATGTCAGACAGACTTAAGCAGGTTGCGATACGCCTGGTCGAACAGCCGCCATTATACAGCGAGACCCCGATGGACGGTCCGGAAGCCGCGGTCCGGGTGATGCATGACCTCCTTGCGGATATGGACCGGGAGGTCTTCTGCATCGTGAACCTGCAGAGTGACTTAAGGCCGATCAACATGAACATCGTATCCGTCGGGGCACTGGACCACACGATCGCCCATCCGCGGGAGATCTTTAAATCGGCCATCCTGTCAAATGCCAGCAGGATTCTCCTGGCCCATAATCATCCCTCCGGTGTCCTTACCCCTTCCAATGAGGACATCCAGACCACCGCAAGGATACAGGAGGCAGGAGAACTGATGGGGATCCCGCTCGTTGACCATATCATCGTGGCAAAGGGACAGGAATATTATTCGTTTAAAGAAAAAGACGTACTGCCCCTTCCCGGGGCAAGTCTGGTCCGGAAGCTGGATGAGCTGTATTTTGCAGGTGACAAAACGGAGGAGGAAAAAGAGTATCCTCTTCTCAGGGAAGGGGAGGGGAAGGGAGCGGAAAAGGCCGGGACCGCCACGATCCCCCTCCCGGTATCCGGGAAAGACATGAAGAGCATCCTGGCATCGCTCGAAGAAGGGGTGAAGGGGATCTTTACCGGTGAGCGGTATGCTGAATTTCTTAAGACCATGTCCCGGTTCCACCGCTATTCCTTCCAGAACACACTGCTGATCGCCATGCAGCGCCCGGATGCGACTCTCGTGGCAGGATACCGGAAGTGGCAGTCCATGGGAAGGCAGGTCCGCAGAGGGGAGAAAGGGATCACGATCGTTGCCCCGGCCCCGGTAAAGAGAAAACGGGAACAGGACGTCTCCGTCCAGAACGAGAGTCCTGTCCCTGACGGGGAGGGAAAGGAGGAGGAAGCAGAGACCGTCATCCCACGGTTTAAAGCTGCCACAGTGTTTGACATCGGCCAGACAGAGGGGAGACCGGTCGAGACACTGGAACCGGAAGAACTGACGGATGCGGTAAAAGACCATGACCTGTTCTTAAAAGCTATACGGGAACTTTCCCCGGTGCCTATCCGGATGGATGAGATCGAAGGGCAGGCAAAGGGATTTTATGACACGGGAGCCAGAGAGATCGTGGTCCAAAAAGGGATGAGCGAAAGCCAGACTATCAAGACGGCCGTCCATGAGACCTGCCACGCCATGCTCCATGACAGGGAAACGATGGAAAAAGAAGGGGTACAGAAGGACCAGATGACCCGGGAGATCGAGGCGGAATCGGTGGCGTACTGTGTATGCTCTGCCTTCCGGATCGATACCTCCGGATACAGTTTCCCCTACATTGCAGGATGGAGCAGTGGACGTGATATGAAGGAACTGAAAGCCTCCATGGACACGATCCGGGAGACGGCAGGGAAGCTGATCGACGGGCTGTCTGAAAAGCTGCGGCTGTTCCTTGCAGAAGAAAAACAGCAGGCCATGGAAGAAGACCGGGACCAGGGCCTTTTCCTTCTTGAAGACATCGGAAGGACTCTGGAAGCAGCAAAAGAGAATAACCGGTATGTAAAGGATTCCCTGAAACAGCTGGGGATCCGGCAGGAGGGAAAGCCAAAGGAGGTGCCGGGCGTCAGGCCGGAACAAAAAAGAAAAGAGCACAAAACAGAGAAGGCCATTGGGAGATGATCAAAGGGAAAGGAGACCGGAAGAGATGAGGAAGATAGAAAAGACCGACCCAAAAGAACTTATGGAAAAGAGCCTTTCCAGAATGGAGGGGTACCGGAAACAGTGGGAACAGTTATGGAAGGAACGTGAGGAAAACACAGAGAAGGAGGAGAAGGGGAATGCTTGACCGATACGATTTTTTTGAATATGTGAAAAACAATATCAGGGATTATCTTCCGCCATCCTATGAGGATGCAGAGATCACCATCACACAGATCCCGAAACACAATGATGCGATACAAACATCCCTTACCATTAAAATGCCCGGGGAAAGGTTCACACCGAACATCAGCATGGAACCACTGTATGGGATGTACCGGGATGGATATTCCATGGACAGATGCACCGGCTTTCTTGCAGATGCTTTTATTGAACACGGCATACTCTCCAGAGAACAGCGAAGGAGCATGGAATCGATCTTTGATTATGAAAGTGTAAAAGGAAACCTGCAGGTACTTCTGTGTGACCCGGAAGACAACCGGAGGGTGCTGCAGGGCACGGTATACAACCGGTTTGGCGATTATGCCGCCACTTACTGTATCACGATCCCGGGACAGGATGGCGAGATCTCAAGTATCCGGGTAACAGAAGATCTCCTGTACTACTGGCAGATCGATAAAGAGACCCTTCACAGGGATGCCCTGGAAGCGGACAGGAAAAGAGGCCCGTTCCTGCTCGAAGTAAATGAATCAAACCTGTTCCTTGCATCGAACGGATTTGAAATGGAAAATCTCCTGAAAGGAGACCGGAAGCTGGATATGAATGACGGGATGCCCCATACATTTGCCCTGACTACGGAAGACAAGATAAATGGAGCCGGGATGATCCTGCAGGAAGATGTCATGAAAAAGACGGCGGAAGTCCTCGGCAGGGATTATTTCGTTCTCCCTTCTTCGATACACGAAACGATCATCGTGCCGGTGACTGGGAATATATCCGTCAGAGACCTTACTGGGATGGTGCAGCAGATGAATGAGACAGAGATCGATCCGTCCATCCGTCTGTCCGACAAAGTCCTCCATTATGATCCGGAAGGAGCTTATCTGGAAAATGCCGCCACCTGGGAGATGAGAGCAGGGAGAGCCCCGAAAAAAGAATTATCCGATGTAAGCCGGAACATGCAGGATATCGTAAGAATGTGTGCCGGTTCAAAAGGAGCCTACATTGCCCTGGAGAAATATTCCATGCCCCTTGGAAGACTGAAAGCCTTCCAGATCGAATCCAGCCTCCATGGACTTATGCAGTACATGGACTTTGAAAAGGAAGGATATGATGTGGTCTGTGATACCCGTCTTGCGGAGTGTTTCGACCTGTCCCCGGAAAAATTAAAGGGAACGGAACAGGAACAGAGAAAACAGCAACTTAAGCAGGAAGAAAAACGGATCGTTCTCTGAGAAAGAAAGGGGGAGCCAGATGGAGACGAAGCAGACGGATATCCGCCCGAAACCGGCGGAGGATACAGAGAACGTGGAAGAGAAAAAAGACCGGGAGTTCCTTAATAAAAGGGAAGACTGCTATGCCATCTACCAGATCGACGGGAGCGGAGACCGGGTCTTCTATCATTTCATGGGAATGGATTACGTGACAGAATCCGGGAGCATGATCCGGAGACAGGATTACAGGATGGTGTACAGCGATGTCCTCTTACAGGAGGACACGCTGGACTCCTTATATGAGAAATTTAACCTGCATCATCCAGAAGACTATACAGGATATTCCCTTTCGGTCAGTGATATCATCGTCATAAAAAAAGGGGATACAGCAGAAGCCTATTATGTGGACAGCATCGGATTTGAACGATTGAACGGCCATCCCCAGACGGAAGGTTGGTATTTTTCTGATCCAGCACGGACACTGAGCAATGCCATGGAACTGGAGGCAGTCGGACAGGAAGACCTTCAGAAAGGGAAGGAGCATTTCCGGAAAGAGCAGCTTGGACAACTGATCGATGAGATCGAAACCTATCTGGAGATGACTGATGCCATCAACCAGTATATCCGGGGATTCTTAAGTGAACTGGGGATCGATATGGACGACTTAAAAGAAAAAAAGACAGGGCCAAAACCGGAGATGAAAGAAAAAGAGCAGAAACCGGACAAGGGCTTTAAGATGTGAGAGAGGTGGAATCAATGAGCACAGAACATGAGGTAAAAGATGTTTTCCTTAGTATCGTCAATACGATGAAATACATGGATCCCGTACTGAAACTGACCACCCTTGGAGGCGTGATGCTGTTTCAATACTTTGCCCGGATGGTAAAAGAGAAGAAGCTGAACGCCGATGAATTTGTGGATTTCCAGTCCTTTATCAAAGCAACAGACGGCCAGTACGACATCATGAACATCCCCGCCGTGGAGGAGGAGCAGTTAGAAGAAGAGCTGAGATCCCTGGGAGTCCATTCCATGGTCCTTCCGGACCTCAACAAAGAAGACGGGATGATACAGGTGGCAGTCTACCAGCCGGACCGGGACAAGTTTGGGGCCTGGTATGAGAGATATTTAAGGAACCAGATGCAGGGCGGTGAAAAAGCCCTGCAGGAGTTAAAAAATCTCACGGCAGACCACACCAGTATTGTTTCTTTCCCGTTAGAAGGACAGGAGATGTCACTGGGAGAAGACTTTGACTCCATGGGCATCAATTATGCAAGGCTGCCAGATCTCAATGTGGGAGATGGGAGCATCCAGATGGTCATTGCCAACAGCGATATGCCAAAGGTAGAGCAGTGGTACCGGCTAAAACGAGGAGACCTGTTAAAGGACGGCGTCGTTTTACCGGATTATGATACGGTAACGATGCAGCAGTACCAGGAAACAGGCCATCAGAGCGAAGAGACCTACATAGAAAATGCATCCCCGGAGTACCAGGAAGCCAACGCAAAGTATGAGGGAAAGGAAAAAGGGGAACTGGAACAGACCGTGGAAGAACAGCAACACAAGATCCGGAGTGAAACAGCAGCATCCTTTGAAAGCTATGCCAACGATCCGGATTATATCCCCTTAAGCATCAACCACAAGACCCTGGTGGAGAATACCAGCCTTGCCAACCCGGAAGGGCTCCGGAAATGGAACCAGTTTTCCTGCCGGATCCCTGGCACCTGGGGCGAGAAAGAAAAACAGGTCATCATCCCTGTGGACCAGGTCTTCCAGATGGACGGTTGGACAGACTATATCGCTTTTCTAAAAAAAGACAAAGCCCCTCTTGTGGTTGATGCCACGTCCGGAAAAATCGATGCCATGATCCGGAAGATGACAGGGACAGAATTTGCAAAACAGTACTTTGATAAAGTCGAGAAGCAGGATCTTACACTGAAGAAAGGGGAGGTTCTGAAGAAAGACAAAGTGGTCACAGTGAAAGGAAAAGAGATTGAAAAGCTGAGGCAGCCAGCACCGCCGATGAAGGTAAAGCTGTAGAAATGGTAAAGATTGTGCCCATTCTTATAAAATGCTATAATATTTTACGTATTTTTGTTGAAGAAAATGGTCATACAAGCAATACGTGAATAAATATATTGAATGAAACAACTCGGAACGAACGAAGGAGATTGAAAATGAAAACAATTGGTTTAATAGGTGGAATGAGTTGGGAAAGTACAGTCACATATTATCAGATTGTAAATAAAACCATTAAACAGGAACTTGGTGGATTACATTCTGCAAAAACTCTTCTTTATAGTGTGGATTTTGCTGAAATAGAAGAATATCAGGCAAATGGAGAATGGGAAAAAAGTGCCGAAGTTTTGTCGGAAGCGGCGGTTAACCTTCAAAAAGCAGGTGCGGATTACATTATTATCTGTACGAATACAATGCACAAAGTTGCACCAGAAATTCAGAAACATATTTCAATTCCGATTATCCACATTGCTGAAGCGACAGCAGAGGAATTAAAGAAAAATGATATTTCCAAAGTGGGGTTGCTTGGTACAAAATATACTATGACTCAGGAATTCTATAAAAACAAGTTGATTGACGCAGGTATTGATGTGGTAATCCCAAATCGGGAGGGAGTCGAAATTGTTAATAATATCATATACAATGAGTTATGTCTTGGAATTATTTCTGAGGAATCAAAGATGAAATATCTTGCTATTATTGATGAACTTGAAAAAAATGGTGCTCAAGGGGTGATTTTGGGTTGCACTGAAATTGGTTTGCTGATTCAGCAGAAGGAAGTAAAATTGCCAGTGTTTGATACGACTCAGATTCATGCGACCAAAGCAGCTTTACTTGCTATTGAATAACAACTCGGAATTTGATGGGATGGTGATATTATGAAAAAGATAATGGCAGTTATGCTATCGTTGCTTGCTTGTACGGTTCTGCTTGCAGGGTGCAACACTTCCTCCGAAAGCAATGAAGAACAGTCCTTAAAGGTATATTCATTTAGCGGAGAAAATGAATATATTTCTGTGTCGAATGGTGTAATTATTTTAGATGGCAAAGATGAAATTTGCTATGGTGGCGATTTGAAAGTGATGTCAGACGATTTTGCTGATATTACCACATACTCAACTACCATTTATATCAATGGAAGTGAAAAAGAAACTTTGCTTTCTAATGGTGTTGATGATCAGACAGGTGGGACAATAGATGTTTCTGGAAATATTGGAAAAATTTCTGGTGACATTCTCAGAGATAGTGACGCTGATAAGTTGACTGATAATTTGTGGTTTGAATTGAAAACAACCAATTTGAGCGGAGAAGAAAACACTTATCAGGTACAATTAGAGACAACTGAAATCACAAAGGAAGTCAAAAAGTAACTTCTAAATTCCAGTTTTTAGCTCTGGATCAATCGGTATTTGAGGAGAGGATTGTGTTATGACATTAAAAGATATAAGTAGCGGTCCTGATTGGATTATATTGGGCGTTGGCATTATCTTGGCTATATTTAGTATTATTCTTCTTACAGGACATGGTGCAAATCTGATAGCTGGATATAATACAGCAAGTAAGGAAGAAAAGGATAAGTACGATGCTAAGAAACTTAGTAGAGTCATTGGAAGTGGAATGGTCGTTATAACCGGTTTGGTGTTTGTTATGGGGATTTTTGAGAATGTATTGCCAGTATCGTTTGCTACGGTCTCTTTGATTATTGTTATAATAGATATTGTAATAATGCTTGTGATAGCAAATACTGTCTGTAAGAAGTAGACAGATTCCAATTGATGATATGCTGGAGAAAAGATAAAAATAGGAGCCGATATATGCATAAAATAAAGGGATGTTTTATTTTGACGCTGCTTTTTATGATATTGTTAATAATCCTGTTTGCTGGTTACAGGTATCGAACAACTTATGCCAAAACAGAGATCATGACAGAGACATCAGAAGATAATCAATATACATTAAAAATATATATGATTGGGGAACCGGAATGGCCTTTCGGTGCTACCCACTGCCGATTGGAATTATTCAAGGATTCAAAGAGAATCATAAAGTATCCAATAGATATCTATGATGATGGGGCCATAGTGCATGAGGACAATTTTGACATAAGATGGCATGAAGATAATGTTAATGTTACTGTATCCGGCTCTGAGCAGGATGATAATAGGTACATTCTGTCTATTGACGGAACAGTAGAATAGAAGATCATCCTATTTTATGCGATTCCCTATCCTGGGATCATCCATGCATTTTCAGATCGGTAATAGGTCAGTGTTAAAGGTTTCAAACAATCATTGTCTATAACACGGCATTTGAATTCAAAAGTATTGGGAAGCTTATGATTACAGTGACAGGACTGTATTTTAAAAACCTCTCCATTGATCCTGACATATATCGGTTTGATCTGCCCGGCAGCGTCAAAAGATGCGATGACGGGAACCTGTTTCAGTTTAGCAAATGAGAAAAAATCATGTGGATTGTCCTGATGCATGAGATAACTTCCTTTCATTAATTTATACTTCTATTATACGAACTGGTGTTTGGAAAGTAAAGAGGGAAAATCAGAGAAAAAGGGAATTGTAAACTGCAAATCACCAGTGTATAATCAAAGCATGAAAGGTACTCAGATACAAAATCTGATGCCCTCAGTTAAGTGAATAATAAGTATGACAAGTCTTAGCATCCATTCAAACTTTCTCAGGGTTTACTTGTGGATGCTATTTCTTGTATTTTAAGGAGGCAAAATGACTGAAAAACGGAAAACTCCCTGGAAATTATTTTTACTGCTTCTCCTGCTGATAGAGATCCTTGCCTATTACATGGGAGGACTTTTTTTATTTGGAGACCTTACTCTGTCCAATTATAAAGAAAAATTAGCCTATATTTTCATGCACCCGATCCATAACTGGTTCAATGAAAAGACACCGTTTGCCATGGGGCTTGCCCTGATCCTCTGGCTGATGGCCGTGTCTTATTTTATTACCTATTACCGGGATTATCATTTTGACAAGGAACATGGAGTAGCAGAGTGGGAAAATATCAAAAGGGCAAATAAGAAACTGCGTGATCCTGATGAGGACAGAAATACTTATCTCAGTGAGAACATTGCCATCGGATTTGATGCACTTTCCAATATGAATCTGTTGGTCATCGGTGGATCCGGGTCTTATAAAACAACGTCTGTCCTGACACCGAATCTGCTCCGGGCCAACTGTACCAATATCATTCTGGATATCAAAGGGGATCTTCTGAAAAAACATGGAAGGTATCTGAAGGAAAAGGGAGTGACAGTCAAGGCATTAAATTTTAAATCCCCACTGGAATCGGACCGGTACAATCCATTTTTATATATCAGGAATGATTCCGATCTGATCGGATTGATCACCAATATCCAGCAGTCGGTAAAACCTCCGGATGCCATGCAGGGAGAGCCTTTCTGGGAAGACGGGGTTGGCCTTTATCTCCAGTCCATGTTTGAACATGAATGGCTGACATCAAAGGAGCAGGGAAGAAGACCGACTATGAACAACATCCTGAAACTGGTTAATATGGAAGCCAGAAAAGTGGATGACGAAGGAACGACAGAACTGCAGCAGGAGATGGATAACCTGGCATCTGTTTATGGTGACGACTATCCTCCGGTGAGGGATTACCGCAAATTAAAAGAGGGGGCAACAGAAACGGTCCGTTCCATCATCATCATGGTAAATGCGGAGCTTCGGCTGTTTGAACTTCCTGATGTAAAGAGGATCTTTGAAGATGATGATATTGATATTCCATCCCTGGGATTGGGGGTAAATGGTGATCCGGAGAAAAAAACTGCCCTGTTTCTTGTCATGCGTTCCGGTGACACATCTTATAATCTGTTCATCAATCTGTTTTATACCCAGCTGTTCCGGGTACTCAGGGATGTGGCTGACAATGAATGCAAAGGTGGAAAACTGCCGATCCATGTGCGTCTCTGGGCAGATGAATTTTATAGCGGTCCAAAGCCTGCAGATGCAGAAATGCTGTTGGGTGAAATACGAAGCAGGAACATCTCTATGGTGCCGATCTTACAGGATGTAGCACAGATCAAAACATTATATCCCCAGGAAAAATGGGAGATATTCACCTCAAACTGTGCTGCCACGATCTATCTGGGTTCTGGGCCTACTGCCCATTCCACCCACCAGTGGATCTCGGATATGTTAGAAGATATGACCATTGATACCCGTTCGGAAAGCCTGGGACAGGGGATGCACAGCAATTCCAATCTGCAGATGTCAAAGGCTGGGATAAAGCTGATGACACCAGGTCAGGTCCGAGAGATGCCAAAAACAGACTGTATCCTTTTTATCGAAGGATTAAAACCGATTTATGACAGAAAAGCCCTGCCTTTTTACACGCAGCCATGGCTGGAATCGGAGAAACTGGCAGGAGAACATGGATATACCAATCCGGTCCGGGTAATCTATAATCCAAAGAACCGTATCTATAAAACTATCCGATCCGAAGAAAAGATCAAAGCACTGACCAAAAGAGAGTTTGAATTTTTTAAAGAAGCGGAAAAAACAGATACTTCTATCAAAACTTTTGAAGTAGATGCTGAAGAATTTCTTTATCTGAACTGGCACGAGCGGCCACATCCTTCGGATGAGGAGCTGGCAGCAATGGTACGGGAAATGTCAAAAAGGGATGTAAGTGCCATGGAGGCTCCTCCGGACGTGGTAAAGGAACGAGAGCGGAAGTCCATAAATAATGCAAATCGGAGTGAACAGAAGAAAAGCAGAAATACTGTACTGAAATTCAGTACAAAAGAGAAATGGGATTTATCATCAGGATGAAGCTCCATTTTAATCTTTTCAATAGCTTCTGTGATCTCTTTGCTGCTCATCACATCCATTTCCATTTTAGCATCGTATTGCTTCAAGAACTCAATGGTAGCCTCCATGTGGAAACGTGAGTAACGATAAATAGCTGCCGGGATACGCTGTGTTTCCAATAACGAACTGACTTCCTCTTCAGATAGAGGTTCGGCACCGGAAATTGTATCAATGTTGAATGTGTAAGTGGTTTTCTTGTTTTCCTCTTTACGAGTAATTTCTACCGGGAAAGCATCTTCCAAAGAAGAGATAGGGCACAAACATTTAGGATTTTTTTCCAGAAGCTTCTTCCATATAGCCAGTTTGCGATCCTCCAAATCTTTGTATTGCGAATAAGACAGGATAAGTAAATGAATACCTTCTTCACGGTTGTCCAAATCTAAAATATACATGGCACGTTGAGAGTTCCATTTTAGACCACCATCAAAGCCTGAACCTTTAATCTTTTTCATCAATTTTTCATCACTGCCATACTTATTTTCAGCAACTTGAAGATAAGTGTCAATTAGGTCTACAGATAATCCGGCATAGCTGGAA
>ENA-ORTP01002843-ORTP01002843.1-human-gut-metagenome-genome-assembly--contig:-NODE-2843-length-13378-cov-2.945433_pt1 | contig 13378 bp, 12 predicted proteins | sample MGYA00241913_ERZ509190 | MGnify/ENA primary metagenome ERZ509190 (study PRJEB26280, sample SAMEA2338839) | human gut metagenome | biome: human gut; feature: human-associated habitat; material: faeces...
CCTTTCTCCAGAAAGGTCCCCTCCCCCACATTTTCCCTACGGGATCATCTGCCCAAGAACCGCGCCGAACTGGGCGAGAAGGGCGCTCTGGGCCTGTACCATCGAGGGGATGTCGGGACCGGCGGGGGCGTGCTGCACAAAACGTCCCGACTTGAGCTCTTCGCCGCTCTCGTTCACGAGGCTCCAGCCTGCGTCGAGGATGACGCTGCCGTTGGGCGCACCGTCAAAACGGGCGATATCCACGGCAATGCGCCACTGGAAAGGCTGCTGCGAACGCATGGGAGAGGCCAGCCCTTTGCGGGGGGTCAGGGATGCGGACACGGCGTCGCAGAGCACCCGGGTCACGCCCTCGCCGAACGGCTCGCTCCAATGGTTGAACTCGGCCAACTCGACTTTGACGTCATTGCCGTCGCGCAGGAAGAGCTGGGGCCTGTCCAGATAGCCCGGAATGGACACGGGTCCGATGGCGACGCGTGGCCCGGAGATTTTTTCTTTGCCGGACTGGACCACATTTTCCACGGGGGAGGACAGCATGTAGAAATCGGGGCGTGGGCTGCGGCCGAGGGAACAGCCGCCAGCGGTGAGCAGTCCGGCCAGCGCCAGCAGGGCCAGCAGCAGGGAAGGGGCGCGCTTTTTCATATGGCTTCCTTTTTCCTTTAAGATGGGTAGCAAATGACCATGCTCAAGCGGCACAGCGTGTTTCCTTCATTGGCATAGGCGTGTTTCCGATCCGCCTTGAAACGGATGGAGTCGCCATCGGCGATCCCCCAGCGTTCGCCGTCGAGCAGTACGGTCAGCGCGCCGGAAAAAACAGTGATGAACTCCTGCGTCCCCTCGGGGTGCGGTTCGGCGTCAAGCCGGACGCCGGGGTCCAGCTCAATGGCATACATCTCGAACCCCCGGGAACTGTCGAACGGAAAGACGGGATAATTCCTGTATTTTCCGTTTGTTTCAACAAAAGGCGTTATGGCGGAACGCGGGACGACTTCGACGTCCGTTTCCGGGCGCATCATGAGCGAAGTAAATGAAATCTTGAGCCCGTTCGCGATCTTCCAGAGCGTCGAGATGGTCGGGTTGGTCACGCCGCGTTCGATCTGGCCGAGCATGCTTTTGCTCACTCCGGAACATTTCGCTACGGCGTCAAGGCTGAGCTTCCTTTCTTCCCGCAGGCGTTTGAGGTTCTCCGCTACGATGTGGCCGATATTTTCCAAGGGCGTTATCCTGTCCATGTTTGACATTATAGTGCACAGATCGTATGCTCTATCGCACAAACTCAAAGGAGCTTCCACCATGCCGTCGATTGCCGCTTTCCTGTCCTTCGCGTGCATCATGTCCTTTACGCCAGGCCCCAACAATATTATGGCGCTTTCCAGCGCGAGTGCGTACGGGCTCCGGAAGGGGCTCCGTTTCTGCTTCGGCGTCCTGCTGGGCGTTCTGGGGCTCATGACGGCATGTGCGCTGTTTGGCGCGGCGCTGTTCCGGTTTTTGCCCGACGTGGAACCCACAATGCGTGCCGTCGGCGCGGCGTATATCCTCTGGATGGCCTTTGGTGTCTGGCGGTCGGGATCAGGAAACGAAGATTCCCGCCTTGTACCGGTCAACGGCGTCGTTTCAGGGATGCTGCTGCAATTCGTCAACCCCAAAGGCATCCTCTATGGGATAACCGCCTTCTCGTCCTTTGTGCTTCCTTACTATGATTCGTTTATGGCTTTGGCTGTTTCCATCGGCGTGCTCTCGGCTGTCGCCTATGCCGGGACATGTTTTTGGGCGCTTTTTGGAGCCGTATTCCGCCGTTTCCTCCAGAACCACCATACCGCCGCCAACGCGAGCATGGCGCTCCTGCTGGTGTGGTGTGCCGCTTCCCTGTATACCTAATTATCTCAAATGGATGTAATTCGCTTCCGCGTCCTTGGGCTCATCGCGTCATGTTTAAGGATACAGTACTGTGCCCAATCAAGCGCACAGGACTCCGCTTTCAACCCGGTCCCGCTACGATTTGAATTTCCCGACACCCTACCAGTCGAAAGTCTTTGGTAGAGGAGGGGAGGAGCCCCAATAGTTCCTTTACCGTACCTTCCCGCGCAGCACTGCTTCGGGATTGCGTTCAAGCGTGTTGGCGAACACGCGAACGGCCCGGGCCGCTTCGGTGATTTCGCGGATGGCCTGATTCAGTTCGATGACGGTCGTACTGTTTTTGCTGACCACGCCACGGGCGGAAACGACAGTCATCTCCGTCTCTTTGGCTACGTTGTCGATGCGGCTCAGGACATGCGACGCCTGTTCCAGCGCCGCGGACAGCCGCTTGTCCGTATCCTGCGCCAGCTTTGTATACGGTTCTGCAAGCCCGCGGATGCTCGTCAGCGTCTTGTCGAGGTTGGTCCCGATATCCTGAAGCTGGACCACCAGCTTGTCGATGTGGCCGATCAGCTGTTCCGTCCCAGAATTGCTCAGGATTTTTTTGACGCCTTCCGTAATGTCGAGGACATTCGAGGCGATGTCGTCATACGGCAGCGTCGTGAGCGTTTGCAGGATGTTGTCGAATTGCGACGGGATGGTGGGAATCTCGGGCACGTCGTCGTATTCTTTGACTTCCTTGATGGGATAAGGGATCTGGCTTCTGGGGTAGAAATCCATCTCGATCATGAGCTGGCCGGTGAGCAGGCTCTGGGTCGCCAGCGTTGCCCGCAGGCCGTGGCTGACCAGGCGATCGAGATATTCTTTTTTGGATATGTCGCCGTCGGAAACGGAAAACCGCCCTTCGTCCTTTTTGTTCAGTTCGATGAACACCGGCGTCTGGAACACTAAATTATCAAGGTCGCCCGTGAGCCGGATTTCGACGACGCGCCCCACCGGGACGCCGCGGAACAGGACCGGAGAGCCTACGGAAAGCCCGCTGATGGAACCGTCGAAAAAGAGCACGTAACGGCTTGTCGTCTGGAACAGCTTGCCTGAGCCGAAAACGGCGATAGCGAGCAGCAGGAGGGCTGTGGCCCCGACGACGAAGGCTCCGATGAGGGTTTTGTTGGCTGACTTGCTCATGAGCGGTATCCTTTGGAGGAGGTGGGGCAGGAGTCGGTTTTGCCGCGGTTCAGGAAACGGACGATGTCGGGGTGCGCCTGATCGCAGCGAAGGACATGGGGATCGCCGCCCGTGATCATGGTGTGGGTCGCCGCATCAAGGAATACGCTGTTGTTGCCGATGGTAAAGATGCTGTCGAGATCGTGGGTGACGACCACGACGGTCATGCCCATGTTCTCCTTGAGTTCGAGGATGAGCTCGTCCAGCAGGGCGGCGCTGACCGGGTCGAGCCCGGCCGAAGGCTCGTCAAAGAAAACGATTTCGGGGTCCATCGCCAGCGCGCGGGCGAGCCCGGCGCGTTTGCGCATACCGCCGCTGATTTCGGACGGGTAATAATCCTCGAATCCGGCAAGGCCGACGAGCGCGAGTTTGAGGGAGGTCTGTTCCCTGATCTCGGCGGAGGAAAGCTTCGTATAGCGCTGCAAGGGCAGGGCCACATTCTCGGCGAGGGTCATGGAGCTCCACAGAGCGCCGCTCTGGAAGAGCAGGCCCACGCCGCTGAGAAGTTTTTGGCGCTCGCTTTCGGTCCCGGCCCAAAAGTCCTGTCCCCTGTAGAGCACTTGCCCCTTTGTAGGCTGGAGCAGGCCCACGAGGACGCGCAGGAGCGTGCTTTTGCCGCATCCGCTCGGCCCCATGATGATGAATACGTCCTGACGGTTTATCGTGAAGTTGAGATCCTTCTGCACGACGTAGCTGCCGTAGCCGACCGTAAGGTCCCGCGCTTCGATGATGGGTGTGGAGGTATTCATATATTCAAAATATTGCAGAGGATGGTGAGGACAGCCGTGGACAGCACGATGCCCACGATGGAATAGACCACGGCCGAGGTGGTCGCCTTGCCGACTGCTTCGGCATTGCGGCCGCAGCGCAGGCCCTGGTAACAGCCGGTTATGGCGATGAGCATACCGTAGACCGCGCCGTGCACCATGCCCACCCAGAGGTTGTTGATGTTGAACCCTTTCTGGGTAAATGTATAGTATTCCATGGGATCAAGGCCGAGTATCCCGACGCCGACGATGAAGCCGCCCATGATGCCCATGAAGTCGGAATAGAGCACGAGCAGCGGGGTCATGGCGGTAAGGGCGAGGACGCGGGGCATGATGAGGTAGTCGGAAGGGGCCACGCCGAGCGTGGTGAGAGCGTCGATTTCCTCATTGACCTGCATGGTCCCGATGACGGCGGCATAGGAGGCGCCGGTGCGGCCCGCGAGGATGATGCCGGTCATGATCGCGCCCATGATGCGGGTCATGCTCACGGCCACGAGGCTGGAAACGTAGATTTCCGCGCCGAACATCTTGAGCTGGATCACGCCGACGAAGGCGAGGATCAGGCCCACGAGCAGGCTGATCAAAGAGACGATGGGCAGGGCGTCCACGCCGCTTTCCTGAACGGCGAGCCAGACGTTTCCCGACGTGCAGGAAGAGCGGCCCCGGAACAGCCTGCCGGCGCTGAGGACAAGTTCGCCGATAAAATCGAAAATGTCGTGTGCCATGCGGGGCACCGCCAATGTAAAGCCGCCGACCCGTTCGAGGAAGGTCGTCTTTTGGGCCTTACGCTGCGCGGCGGTGTTCGGGGGGACCGCAAGGGCCAGCTTGGTCAGGTTGCGGATGCCCTCGGGGAGGCGGGCGTCATCGAGCGGGATGTTGTGTTCTTTGGCGAGGGTGACGAGCCGGGTGGTGACGACGAGCACGCCGCTGTCCCATTCGCCGAGAGCCTCGCCGAGGAGTTCGACGCTGCGGGCCTCTTTGAGGAGCCTCTCCGTTTCACGCAGCGCTTCGTCACGTTCCGTAAAAAAGTTCGGCCCAAGCAGGTCCCGTTTCCACTCGCCGCTGAAAATGACGCGCAGGACGCCCTCCGAGCTCTCGGCGCGTAACGCGCCTCCGAGCGAGGCGGACGCCCTGCTTTTTGTCATCGGTTCGGCTGCCATCGTCAGGCGGGCTTGCGGCTGACGGATACTTTGGCGGGGCGCAACAGGCGGTCTTTCAGGCGGTAGCCGCGCTGGTGCAGGGTGCTGACCAGGCCGGGTTCCATGTCATCCCGCTCTTCATAGGAAACGGCATCATGGACATCGGGGTTGAAGGGCTCGCCCACTTCCCCGGCAACGTCGAAGCCGTGGTTCTTGAGCGCGTCGAGGAGCAGCTTCCGGGTCATGATCACGCCGGTGAGCAGGCTTTTACAGGTTTCGTCGCTGCCGCCGTATTGAATGGCGAGATCAAGGCTGTCCAGCGCGGGCAGGAGATCCTTGAGCACCGGCTCGCTGGCGTAGCGCATGTATTCGTCATGGTCACGCTGGATGCGTTTCTTGAAATTTTCCATCTCCGCGAGGGCGCGCAGCCGGGTTTCGTCCGCTTCGGCCTTGACCGTGCAAGTGGGGCAAATCTCTTCGCGGAACTGCTCCTCAAGCGTTTTTTCAGGGGCCTGCGCGGTTTCCGCGAGGTTCTCTTCGGTGGCGCCGTTCTGTCCCTTTTCGGTCTGGGGATCACGTGTATCGGTCATGCTAGCTCCTTAATGATCATATTCGGCGACGCGCCGTCTCCGTGACGCATCTGCCAACACTCTATATAGGACTGAACCCGTATTCGGCAACACTTACCTTGCTTCGGCAAGCCAGCAGCAGACCTCCCGGGCGCCGTCGGCCCCGGCGGATTCGATGACGGGCGGAGTCTTGAAACAGCGTTCATGCGCTTCCGGGCAGCGCGGCCGGAAGGGGCACCCCTGCGGGAGATCGCCGGGCGAGGGGACTGTGCCGGGGATGGCGTCCAGCTTCGCCGAAGGGGGCGTGTCAAGCGTGGGCGCGGAGCGGATAAGGCCCCAAGTATAGGGATGGCGCGGTTCGGCGAACAGAGCCCGCACGGGCGCGCGCTCCACGATGCGCCCGGCATACATGACGCCCACTTCGTCGGCCATTTCCGCCACCACGCCGAGATCGTGGGTGATGAGCAGAAGCCCCATGCCGCGCTCGCGGGAAAGATCGCCGAGCAGGGCGAGTATCTGGCCCTGTATGGTCACGTCGAGGGCCGTGGTCGGCTCGTCGGCGAGCAGGAGGCGGGGTTTGCAGGCCAGCGCCATGGCGATCATGACGCGCTGGCGCATACCGCCGGAAAGCTGGTGCGGGTAGTCGCGGACGCGCATGTCCGGCGCGGGTATGCCGACCAGCCGGAACAGTTCCACGGCTTCGGCGAGCGCGGCCTTCTTTGACAGGCGCAGGTGACGCATCAGCGGCTCCGCGACCTGCTCTCCCACCCGGATGACCGGATTGAGCGAGGTCATGGGTTCCTGAAAGATCATGCCGATGTCGCGCCCCCGCACGCGTTCCATCGCGGATTCGGACAATTCGGCAAGATCGCGGCCTTCAAAGAGGATGCGCCCGGCGGCGAGGCGCCCCGGTTCGGGGATGAGGCGGAGCAGGGACAGCGCCGTCATGCTCTTGCCGCAGCCGGATTCCCCCACAAGGCAGAGCGTGCGCCCCGGATGCAGCGTGAACGACACGTCGCGCACCACGTCGAACGGGCGTTCGCAGGCGTCGAACCGCACGGTGACGCCTTCCGCCTGCAACAGCGGGGCGGAGGAGGCCGGGATTGGGGAAGATGCGTTTGCGGAAAGGGACATGGGGCGCTCCAAAGAAAGTTGCGAATAAAAAAAGTATAGACGAGATGCGGGTTAAGGGCAAGAAACCGGGGATGCCGGGCAAAATGTTCTCATGCCGCAATTGACATTTATTTTCAAAAATCTATAGAAAGGGCAGATCCAATTGGTATCATAAGGGAGTGGGTATGGACGCGGAACCTGTTTTCATCACTGGAAGCGTTTTTTCGTGGGAATCCCTGCTCGTCGTGTCGATCATCGTTGCGGCGTGGTTTGTATGCCGCAGGATCAATGTCATGAAACGTCCGGTATGCAACGGCGGCTGCGCCGGTTGCCACGGGGCCCGTCAGGGCCGGGGATGTGCTTTCCCAGAGGGGCGGCGACGCCGGATGTGACGATAAAGTTGAAGCTGGGGGACAATATGTTTGGATTTTGCCATAGAAAGCGCGGAGGGCATGATTGCGCCGAAGCCCGTTCGTGCGGCGGCGAAGGCTGTCCCATCTCCAAGGAGATGCGGGAAGCCGGGCTCATTTCCCTGCGCAGGATGAAGGAGGGGCAGAAAGCCCGCATCGCTCATGTGCAGGCCAGCGGCGAGCTGGGGCGGCGCATCCGGGACATGGGGCTCATCCCCGGCGCGGAAGTGGAAGTGGTGGGGCGCGCCCCGCTGCGCGATCCGGTGGCCCTGCGCCTGCCGGGGTTCACGCTCAGCCTCAGGAACAACGAAGCCGACTACATCGTCGTCGAACCGCTGGAACAGGCGGGCTGAGGCGTCATGGATCCGCAGCTTACCATAGCCCTCGCGGGCAATCCGAATTCGGGCAAGACGACGGCCTTCAACGCGCTGACCGGTTCGCACCAGCATGTGGGCAACTATCCCGGCATTACCGTGGAGAAGAAGGAAGGCTTCATCAAGATGCCTTCCGGCCGGTGTGTGCGCTTCATCGACCTGCCGGGGACGTATTCCCTGACCGCCTACACGCAGGAGGAGACGGTCGCCCGGCATGTGCTGGCGCAGGAACGGCCCGACGTGGTCATCGACGTGCTCAATGCGGGCGCGCTGGAGCGCAACCTCTACCTGACCATCCAGCTTCTGGAACTCGGCGTTCCCGTGGTGCTGGCCCTGAACATGATGGATGAGGCCGCCAAGCAGGGCATGACCATCGATATCGAGCGCCTGTCGCAGCGTCTGGGCTTCCCGGTCATGGCGACCGTGGCCCGCACGGGCGAAGGGCTGCCCGAACTCTTGAAGGCGACGGAAGCCTATATCGAAACCAAGCGCGGCGAGCTGTGGGAGCCGCTGCATATCTCGTATGGGCCCGATCTTGATCCCGTGCTGCGGGATATGGAAGCCGCCATTGCCGAGGCCGGGCTGCTGGCTTCGGAATATCCGGCGCGGTGGGTGGCGCTCAAGCTGCTGGAGCAGGATGAGGAAATCCTCACCCGCAGCCGCGCCGAAGCCCCGGAGCTTGCCGCCGATCTGGAGCGGCAGGTGGATGAGGTGGCACGGCATTTGCGGGATACGTTGAATACGTGGCCCGAGGCCGTCATCGCGGATTACCGCTATGGGTTCATTTCTTCGCTGCTGCGGGACGGCGTGCTGGTCCGGCTTCAGGATATGCACGCGCGCATCCAGTTCTCGGACCGCATGGACAAGGTGCTGACGCATCCGTTCATGGGCCCGGCGATCATGCTCGGCGTGCTCTATCTGCTTTATACCGTTACCTTCACCATTGGGGAGATCCCGATGGGCTGGGTGGAACAAGGGTTTGCCCTGCTGCGCGAAGGCGCGGACGCCGTGCTCCCCGACGGCCAGCTCAAGTCGCTGGTGCTTTCGGGCATCATCGACGGCGTGGGAGGCGTCATGAGCTTTGTCCCGCTCATCATGCTGATATTCCTTCAAATCGCCTTTCTTGAAGATACCGGGTACATGGCGCGCATGGCCTACATGCTCGACCGTATTTTCCGTATTTTCGGGCTGCACGGCTGTTCGGTGATGCCGTTCATCGTGGGCGGAGGCATTGCTGGCGGCTGTGCCGTGCCCGGCGTGCTGGCGGCCCGCACCCTGCGGAGCCCCCGCGAAAAGATAGCGACGCTGTTGACCGTGCCCTTTATGGCCTGTGGGGCCAAACTTCCGGTTTTCATCCTTTTTTCCGGCGTCTTCTTCCCCGGTCATGAGGCGGCGGTCATGTTCGGCCTGACGCTCACCGGCTGGGTGGTGGCCCTGCTCACGGCGCGGCTGCTGCGCTCGACGATTATCCGTGGGCCGTCCACGCCGTTCGTCATGGAGCTTCCGCCCTATCGCCTGCCCACAATGCTCGGGCTGGCGATTCATACGGGCGAGCGCACGTTCGAGTATCTGAAGAAGGCTGGTACGGTCATCCTCGCCATTTCCATCATCCTGTGGGCGGCTATGGCGTATCCGCAGCTGCCGCTGGACACGCGGGCGCATTTCGCGGGCGCGCAGCAGACCATCGAAGCGAACCTTGAGGCGGCGAAGGCTTCGGGCGGCGATGTGGCCGCTCTTGAAGAGCAGCTTACGGCCTTGCACGGCGAGCGCGCGGAGCGGGCACTTCAACACTCGTTTGCAGGCCGCCTCGGCATGGCGCTGGAACCGTTGACTCGTCCCGCCGGGTTTGACTGGCGCACGGACATCGCGTTGGTGGGCGGTTTCGCGGCGAAGGAAGTCATCGTCGCCACGCTCGGCACGGCCTATTCCCTCGGCGACATCGATCCCGAAGATCCCACGCCGCTGGCGCAGCAGATCCGCAACGACGGGCGCTGGACGCCCGCCACCGCCTTGGCTCTGCTGGTGTTTGTGCTGCTGTACGCGCCCTGTCTGGTGACTGTCGCCGCTATCCGGCAGGAGACGGGTTCGTGGGGTTGGCCTGTGTTCAGTATGGTATTCAACACGCTGATCGCGTTTGGGGCCGCCGTTGCCGTGCGGCATGTGACGATGTTGTTTCTATAGGTGAAATAAAGAGAGAGGGGAGATTTTTTCGAAAAAGAGAGGTACACCCGAAACTCTTTCCCTTTTTTCACGATACATCTCCGTGTGTTGATATAAGAGCCTCTTTATTGGTTGTTTTTGTTTTGCTGATTCAAAAATGAAAATCCCCAGAGTGGGGAAGCTGATCTCTCAAGAAAACGGATAAGGGAGCATTCGTAGAAATGCTCCCTTATTTTGTAAAAAGAGCGTATTGGGTTTACATCATTGTTGCGAGGGTATAGACCTTCGCCGAAGGTATGTTCTTCTTTTTTTCGGGAAGGTACTCTTTTTACGTCACCGGACAGTTTGCTTTATGCAACTATATATTGTTGAATAAAGTGGTATTGTTTTTTGTATGCCGTTTTATTCAGCGCAGTGCCGTTTCTTTGTGAAACCTTCATTAAGAAACAGCTAGGATATTTTGCGAATAGCGCTTACGCGGATATCGAAGGCCTTTACTTGAATCACGAGGTACTCTATAGATGAAAAAGATTCTATCACGAGCCTCATACATGTGATTTTTCCGTTCAGGCTTAAGACGTTTTTCAACATTTGTGGATGGAGGTATACGATGCGAAAGGACAGGGGACAGCAGGGCTTCACGCTCATTGAAATCATTTCCGTCTTGGTCATCCTCGGCATTCTCGCCGCTGTGGCCGTTCCGAAGTACTATGACTTGCAGCAGGATGCAGCCAATAAGGCCGCTGAAGCAACAGTGGCTGAAGCGATGGCACGTTACAATTTGGTTTTTGGGCAGGAGCTCTTGAAAGGAACGTCGTGTTCAAACGCAAAAACGGCAGCAAAAAGTGCCGTGCCTTCAACGAAAGACTCTTACGGTGGTGATTGGGAAGTAACTTTTGCTGCGGGAGGTACTGGTACCAAGGCTAAGATTAAGGCTACAAGTGTGACTACAAGAGGTTCTGCCGAGAAAGAGTTTGAAGAGCCGATTTGCGAGTGAGTAGACAGTTAGTTTGGTTTTTTACTAAATAAAAAGGGGCATCTCAAAGCCGAGATGCTCCTTTTTGTTTTTTCATCCAACGGAACTCCTTCCGCGCAGCCTCCCCACCAGTCAACATTTTTGCGGGTGGGGGTCTGGGGGAAGGCGCTTTTTATAAAAAACGCCTTCCCCCAGATTCCTCCCCAAAAGGATAGTATATGGAACTCCCCCGCAAACAGACTCGACAATTGAAACTCGGCTCCGTCCGTATCGGCGGAGGTGCACCCATTGTCGTCCAGAGCATGACGAATACCGACACGCGGGACGTGGAGGCCACCCTCGGCCAGATCAAACGCTTGCACGACGCGGGCTGCGAAATCGTGCGCGTCGCCATACCCGACGAGACGGCAGCCAGGGCCCTGCGCGCCATTCATGACGTCAGCCCCATCCCGGTCATCGCGGACATTCATTTTGACTACCGTCTGGCCCTCATGGCACTGGAAGCGGGATTGGAAGGCTTACGCATCAACCCCGGCAACATCGGCGAACGCAAAAACGTGGAAATGGTGGTCGATGCCGCCAAAGCGCGAGGCGCGGTGATCCGCGTGGGCGTCAACAGTGGTTCGGTAGAAAAACGGCTGCTGGAGCAGTACGGAGGCCCCACCCCGCAAGCAATGGTTGAAAGCGCACTCGGGCATGTCCGCATCCTTGAGGAACACGGCTTTTACGATACGAAAATTTCCATCAAGTCGTCTTCGGTCCTCAATACCATTGAATGTTACCGGCTATTATCGCAACGCTGCGATTACCCGCTGCACCTTGGCGTCACCGAGGCGGGCGGCGTACTGCGCGGAGCCATCAAATCCTCGGTCGGCATGGGGGTCCTCCTTAGCGAGGGCATCGGCGACACCCTGCGCGTCTCTTTGACGGCTGCCCCGGAAGAAGAGATGACCGTGGCGTGGGAACTGCTCCGCGCCCTCGGATTGCGCCAGCGCGGGCCGGAAATCATCTCCTGCCCCACCTGCGGGCGTACGGAAATAGATCTCATCGGCCTCGCTCAAGAAGTGGAGCGCCGCCTGCGCACGGAAAACGCGCCCATCAAGGTCGCGGTCATGGGCTGTGTGGTGAACGGACCCGGCGAGGCGCGGGAAGCCGATCTCGGCATGGCGGGAGGCCGCGACAAGGGCATCATCTTCCGTAAAGGCGAAGTCATCCGCTCCGTGCGCGGGCAGGAAGCCCTGCTTGCCGCATTCATGGAAGAACTGGATAAACTGCTTGTCGAGCGACGAGACTTGTAGCTGTCCGGCGATAACAAAAGGGAGGTTGAAGCCTCCCTTTTGTTGCTCTTTCCACCATCCGGAACCGAGGTCAGGAAACGCGTTTCCCTGTGTTGTACCGATCAGGCAATGCGCGCCGCTCGCCGCTCGCCACTTTTCTCGGCTCAGTGGCTTTGAAGAGGCTCTACCTTTTTCTCCACCGTACCAGACGCAAAATACGCTCGTCGGCATTCCCTGAGAGAATCGCGTAACTCGATACCGCGACAACGATGACCATGCCGTGCACGGCGCGAGTCCAGAATCCCGACAGGCCGGAACTGACGATGCCCGCCTCGATCATCCCGACGATGGCGATGCCGATCAACGTGCCGTACAGCCTCCCGGAGCCTCCGAATACGCTGGTCCCACCGATGAACACGGCGGCGAACACCAACAGCATGTACCCGTCTCCCTGTGTGGGCCACCACGACCCCATTTCCATGCATCCGATGGCCCCGGCAAAGCCCGCTATGCCGCCCATGAGCGTGTGTACGCCAAGACGGGCCGCCGGGACGTTGATGCCGAGCCGGGATGCGATGTCCGCCTGCTCGCCCGTAAACCGGATGGCGTCGCCGAGCGGGTGGCGGTTCAGGAGAAGCCAAAGGGCAAGCGCCATTACAATCAGCCAGAGCGATTGCATGGGCAGGAAGCCGCCAAGCCTCCCTGCCAGCACGCTATGCGTGGGGCTTCCCCCCAGATCCGCCAGCCCGAGTGCGAGTCCCTGGCTCAGCAGCATGACAGCGCCGCGCCAGAAAAACTGCGTCCCGATGGTCGCTATGATGGACGGCACGCCGACATACGCGACCAGAAAGCCGTTGCAGAGACCGATCCCCAAGCCGATCAGGATGGCGACGATGACGCCGAGCCAGACCTGCCCCGTGTGTATCGCCGTGAGCGCAAAGCCGAATCCGGCTACCGCCAGCGTCGAGGGGAAACACAAATCCATCTCCCCCGCCGCGACCACCAACGTGAGCCCGAGCGCCAGAAAACCGTACAGGGGCAAGGTTGAAAGCAGGCTCTCGTACATGGGCCACGCCAGAAACGCCCGTGCGCCCGTCATCATGAACAGCGCAAGCAACGCCAAGAACAACCCCGTCAGCCACAGCTGGTTGCGTGTGCTTGCGGGCAACGCCCGCCGGATGCGCCCGCCCATCACGCACCTCTCCCTTCGGCGAGGGACAGCAGCCGTTCCGTCAGATCCGCCGGGGACGTCCCCTCGCGCCGTACTTCACCGACCGTCCTGCCCTTATCCATGAACAGGAACCGATCCGCCACATCATACGCCTGATGCACATGGTGGGACACCAGCAGCACGGAGCGCCCCTTGTCCCGCAGGGCCTGGATGAATTCCAGAACGCGTTTCACCTCTTTTAACGAGAGGGCCGTGGTGGGTTCGTCCAAGATGACCAGCCGCGCCCCGAAATACATGGCCCGCCCGATCGCCAGCGCCTGCCGCTCGCCGCCGGACAACACCCG
>ENA-ORTP01002869-ORTP01002869.1-human-gut-metagenome-genome-assembly--contig:-NODE-2869-length-13235-cov-3.281259_pt1 | contig 13235 bp, 9 predicted proteins | sample MGYA00241913_ERZ509190 | MGnify/ENA primary metagenome ERZ509190 (study PRJEB26280, sample SAMEA2338839) | human gut metagenome | biome: human gut; feature: human-associated habitat; material: faeces...
GAGGCGTTTCAATTATCTACGTCTGCAGTAAAATATAGAGCTTATAAACTAGGGTTAATATCGGAGTATATCTAATGATAGAGTATCTATACTGTCCAATATTGAAAACTCGTCAATCAGAAATTGATGCTTATGATATGTTAGCTCCAGCAGTTAAAGATGCAATATTACCAATAATCGAAATGACTGGAGCTCTAGGCTATACATATCCCAAAAATTATAAAATTGAAAAATTACGGCATACTCATAGAAGTGGCGATATATATAAAAAAATAAATAAAATATTAGACCTTGTACAAAATAGGCATTTTATTTTAGACATTACAGATGATGAAAGCCTTATGTATGATGGATTAAAAGAAGATGGGGGATTACTAGATCCTAATAATGGATATGAAAAATGGATTTCATTTTTAAATAAGGATGATAAATTTAAAAAATTAGTAATACCAACAATACAATTCGACACTAATTATAAAGAAGATTTAATTGAACAGATAAAAAAGTTAGATAATTCTTTTAAATATCTTGCTGTTAAATTACCTGCATTTACTTCATCGAAAAATGTATTTTCTTCTGATATTGTTTTCAATGAATCAATTCAGCGTATTATATCTTGGATTGCTCAATTTATCAAAAGCAGAAAACTGATATTGATTATTGATTTTGGTTATATTAAGAATTTTGATATATATGAGACTATAATAGATAAAGGAATGCAACAATTTAACAGTCTTGATATAATAAAGGCTATTGTTCCTGTATCATCAAGTTTTCCTAATTTTGTTGTTTCTGTATCAAAGCCAATTAGATCTTTTGAAAATACTATAAGTAGTGTTGTAAAAAAATATGTTCAGCATTTTGATATTCCTGTTGTACATGGAGACTATGCTGCTATACATCCTACAAAATATGAAATGGGAGGAGGAGGATGGATTCCTCGTATAGATTATGTTGTTAGAGATGAAATAGGGCAACCAGTTTGTTATGATTATGCTCGAGGAAACAAAAAGAATACAAGTTCAGAATACCCTATTTTAGCACGTCTGGTTATTGATAGTTATAATTATAAACCTATAACTGAAATTATCACAGAAGGGGACATAAGGATAAGAAATAGAGCAAATAATGGCGAAGAAGGAAAAGCGCCCTCATATTGGATTGCAGTAAGGTCAAATTTATATGTTACAGCACAATATCTCTATATTAAAAAAGTAACATTTGGGAGTTTATTCTTGTAATTGTTCTTAAATCTTCTATAGTTGTGTAATTTCCTCTATCAAGAAGAAAATATTTATATTTTGCTCCATAACGATTATTTAATGAGGTAAGTATCTGGGCTTTTATTTTATCTACGGTAAGGATATTTTGTGCATTTTTTTGCAACTGATCTAAGTCTAATTTTTTACTATTTAATAGCACTTCTAAATCTTTTTTCCACAAGAGTAAAATAAGATCATTTTTTTTAAATTTTTTAATTTTTTTAGCCTCTCTTTTTATCATTATTTCCTTGTCATATACTAATATTCCAATTTGGGACGGTAACTCTGCTAATTCTTTTGAAAATTTAAATTTTTTATCAATAACAACATAAACGAAATCAAAAATTTTTTTATAATCTAAAATTTGAGATTTTAAATTTTTTAATGAATCAAGCTCACTTTTAATTTCAAAGCCTAATAAATTATTATTGCTTATCATTATTAAATCGGCTCTACGATTTCCTTTAAAGAACGGTACTTCATTTGCAATTAAATCAGCTGTATAATTTTTAAGCCAAAAATCAATTAAAGATGTTTTCACAAATGAAGCATCATTTTTTGTAATATAATCCATCAAAATATTCCTTATAAACTTTTCTCAATTTTTCTTTAACCTGCGTTTTCTTCAAAGTTTTAACCTATTCAATAAACTTACTGAAAACTTCACGATTATAATTTAATATATATACACGTTAGAGTTTTGGGCATATCTTATTCCTTTTGATAATAATACGTTTGGGAAGCTTTTCACTACTTAACGCCTGTCCGACAAAGTCAAAAGCAATATCCGCAATATCTTTTAGCCGGTCTAACATTCCCAAAACATAGAGAGCTGTAGCATAAATTCCCATTGACACAGTCGGCCGTCCATCTTCAACGGATTTTAGCGTAACACGAGAAATACCGACACGTTCTGCCATCAGCGCTACTGGAATACGGCGGCGGATACGTGCTTCTCTTATATCTTTTCCAAGCTTTTTCAAAGCCTTTTTAACAGGTATCGGCGTAGTCAATTTTTGTCTCATGTTTCACCATTATGTAAAATATATTTTACTTTATTTGCTTTAATGTATAATATATTTTGTTTTATGTCAATGAGTTTTATTTATTAAAAAAAATTTCCACCGAGAGATAACTAATTGTGATTTAAAGGAGTTATATATAATGATTCTGATAGATTCGAGATTTTGAAGGTCTGAGGTGGCGGATTTTTGCTAAAGGTTTGATATTTTTTTTAATATTATGCAAAATCAGGGTGTTATTTCTTATATTTTTCCTCACTTTGGTTTGAATGCACAACCATTAATGAAAAGCCGGTTCTTGTGACCGGCTTTTTTTGAATTGTGCGGCTGGAGTTTAACCCGCAAAGAAGCGGGTTTACGGCAGGCGGCAGCAAGATGCGGGTATGACGATCGGCGAAGCTGATAAGCGGTGCGGAGCGACGGAGAGGGCGAATGAAGAACCGATCCTGCCCATGCGGCCGGTAAGATTTATGAGTCTGATGATTTCCGGCTCATTTTTTTATGCCTGAAAGTCTTTCTGTTCAGTCAGGCTTCAACTGCAAGGTGAATTAACTTTCTGCTTCAAATCCGTATAATTGATTATAAACGTCAAAATTAGTTTTGCCGAATTTTTGATCTTCGGCTATACTCTCCGGGAGAGAAAGGAAAAACCACTGCCGGTTCGGTTTTGTCGTGCGGTTAAGCTGCGGGGAAGGCGTAAAACGGAATATAGAATTATTCAACGTTTTTCCGAAGGACCGGAAGACAAAGCCGATGCAATGGCCGGACGGGACAGAAGCCGCAGGACGGTGCTGCCGTCCGCGGCCGGAATGAAACGGAGTTGTATTTTTACAGGTTTGCGTGGAGGAAAAGTTTTTAGGTAAAAAACTGACTTTTTATATTTATAGTTTGTGGTTTTGGTATGATAACGACAGAAGAAATAAAAGCAAAATATTGGGCTTTGGAAGTTTTAGCTTCCAATAACCAGGCGGATATGGGGAACATTTCCGGTTCATTGGAAACATCTAAAATTGATATGAATCCGCATCAAATCGAAGCGGCGTTGTTTGCCTTGAAATCCCCGTTGTCGCAAGGTGTTATTCTGGCCGATGAAGTCGGTTTGGGAAAGACGATTGAGGCAGGCATAGTTATTTCCGAATATTTTTCGCGCGGGCGAACTTCCGTTCTGGTTGTTGCGCCGGCAAGTCTTTGCCAGCAATGGCAGGCTGAAATGCAGGAGAAATTTAATTTGCCGACCCGGGTTATTGAGGCCGGGATTTATGGCAAGGCTTTGAAGTCGGAAAAGGAAAATCCGCTGTTGTTTAAAGGCGTGACGGTTTGTTCGTATAATTGTGCGGTGCAGCTGAAAGATTGCATGAAACAATATGATTGGGATCTGGTCGTTTTGGACGAAGCGCATAAGCTCCGTAATTTTTATAAAGGCAAGACCAAAACGGCTGACGGGATTAATGAGGCTTTTTACGGCAAGAAAAAGCTTTTGTTGACGGCAACACCCATTCAAAATTCTCTGATGGACATTTTTTCGCTGGTAACGATTATTGATCCGCATATTTTGGGCAATGAATATTCTTTTATGGAAAATTACCTGTATTCCGAACGGCATCATATTGAGCTGAAAGAACGTTTAAAGTGCGTTTTGCACCGCACTTTGCGCAAAGATGTTTCGGAGTATATTAAATATACCAATCGCGAGGCAATGACTGTTGCGTTTAATCCGACTCCTGCGGAAGAAGAACTTTACCGGGAAGTTTCGGCTTATATTCAGGATGTTTCAAAAATTGCCGTTACCACCCGTTATCGTACGCTGATTGTTCTGATGATACGCAAATTGATGAGTTCTTCCACCGCGGCGGTCAAAGGAACATTGGAAAAGTTGATGGAAAGGCTGTGCCGTATTGAGAAACTTGGCGGAAACACCGGTGATCTTATTGTGTTTGATGAAGATTTGCTGGAAGAATATCAGGATTCCCTGTCGGATTTTGACGATCGCTGCCGCAACGCTTATGCTAAGAATTATCCGACGGATGCTGACCTTAAAGCCGAAAAGGAATTTTTGCAGTCGTTGATTGACAAGGCGGGTAAAATCGAAGTTGACGGCAAGACGGAAAAGCTTGTCGGCGCGATCAACCGGGGATTTGAAAAAATCAGGGAAAAGGGAGGTTTGCGCAAGGTAATTATTTTTACGGAAAGCAACCGGACTTTGAATTATCTTTTCGACTATCTTTCGGCTCACGGTTTTAAGGATAAAATCATTACCTTTAACGGTCAGAACAATTCCCCGCTTTGCAATCGGATTTACAACGATTTTGTCGAAAATCACTCGGCGGAGCTGACCGGTTCGCGAGCCAACGATATGAAAAAAGCTCTGGTTGCGGCTTTCAGGGAAGAGGCGGAGATCATGATTGCCACCGAGGCGGCGGCCGAGGGGCTGAATTTGCAGTTTTGTTCGCTGCTGGTCAATTACGATTTGCCGTGGAATCCGCAAAGAATAGAACAGAGAATCGGGCGTATTCATCGTTATAAGCAAAAATGCGATGTTGTAATCATCAATTTTATCAACAAACAGAATCTTGCCGATGTGCGCCTTTATGATATTTTGCAATATAAATTTAAATTGTTTGACGATGTATTCGGTGCCAGCGACGAAATTTTGGGCACATTGTCCGACGGCGTGGATTTTGAGCGTGCGGTGGCCTCCATATTTGAATTGTGCCGGACAACCGAGGAAATTAACCGTGCTTTTGACGAATTACAGGCAAGCCTTGGCGTGAAGCGTGATGCCAAAATGGAAGAAACGCGCCAGTTGGTTCTGGAAAACCTGAACCCGACCACACAGGAAAAACTGCAGGTCATCAAGCGGCGGGTTGAAGATTATTTGGAACGCCGCAAGCAAATTTTCTGGGATTTGTCGGTTATCATGCTGGAAAAAAATCATCCTGATATGTTTATCAATCCGGCGCGGCAGGTGTTCGGCCCTTTTGAAGAACAGGTTTTTGACCGGCCGTCGGACATTGTTTTCAATAAGAATTTCAATTTCTGTCTGGATTTTTCAAGCCGCGACAATAATCGTTTTCTTTCTCCGCAGGATCGCAAAGCCGTTTGGCGGGGAGCTACGCCGTATAATCCGGACAGTGAGTTCGGGCGGATTATTTTACGGGAGGCGCTGGCGCAGCCGGTTGAGGCGTGCCATTTGCTGTTGAAGGCGGGAGACAAGTTAAAACCCGGACAACGCGGGCGGCTGATTTTGTCTTTGTTCAGGCAAAATGCGCCGGAAAAGTCTTTTCGTCTGTTGTCGGCAGTTATTGACGATCACGGCGAAGCGTTAAATTTAAAACCGGAAGACATTTTTGATAATGTGCGGAAAACGGCTGCGCCGGTTGAGATGGGGTATCAGGATTTGATTCGGCGGCTGCACGAAAGGAATATTGCCGAATATGAGAAATCCGAAAAGCACCGGGTCGATGTTTTGTTAAAAATTGAGGTAGACAAGCTTACTCGTTGGTTGGCGGATGAAAAACAGGCCATTCATCTAAAAGGCGAAAAGATGAAAAACAAGATCGGCAATCTGAAACGCCAGTTTAAGTTGGAGAAAGATTTTGCAAAAAAACTGGCTTTGGATGAAGAAATCAAACGTCTGCAAAAAGAAATGAACGATAACGAGTTCAATACTTTTGACATTGAGCGTGAGCTGGAAAAGAAATGCAACCGCCTCATCGGCGGCAAAAAGCGCAATCTGAAATTGAATTACACCATTGAACAGGTGTTTGATGTTACCTGGGAAGTAAAAAGCTGATAATTTGATGTTGGAAAATTATTGGGAAAATATTAGAATTTGCCAGATAAAACTATTGGAAAATTTAAGAGGAAAGTTTTTTTATACCTTCTTCAATATATCCTGTAAAATCCTTAGCATCTGCAAAATAGTTCCTATATGCTTCTAATATACTTTTCCTGTCGGAGCTTTTTACCAATACAATATCATCGGTTGGATATTTTTTTTCTAATATAAAGTAATGGATACCAGCAACAGGCAAACTATTAAAGCCATAAATATCAAATTTTGGTTGATCATCTTTTATTGTAAAATGTATAACTAAATTTTGTTTAAAAATTTCTGGTATTTTTGAAATGCTTTTTAACTGTTTTAGTCTTTGTAATAGATTGGTTTTTTGTTCTAATTTTTTAAAATTAGCTATAAGATCTTGGTTTGATAATGTATTTTTGCAAGATACTCTATTTTCATAAGCTCTTGCAATGATTTCACTTGCATATCTGAAAAATTCTTGCTGGTCACTATTCCCTTGACTGAATTTAGCCCTGCAATTTGTTAGATAATCTGCTACCTCAACAGCTGTTGCCCATGCGTGTTGGTATAGTACGATATTGAATTTCAACTAATAATCCATTCCATTTATCAGAGCGGTCATAACCTTTTTTACTTTGATAAGCATAAACATCATGAATGCCTCTATATCCACTTTCTTTAGGATTTGTTATATAGTCTTTGTATTGTCCTTCTTTTCTTATATGATGAAATCCAGTAGCCTTATGCAGCTTGCTTATATATTCCAACATATCCGCTTCATTTTTAAAAATTAAGCGACAGCCTGCAATATCATGCATTCTGGCTAATTGCATATCGGGAAAGCGTTCCAATTTATCGTAAATTGTATTCTTTCTTTTTAGTCTTTGTGCAAAAATAACACTATTCCCTTTTATTCTATTTCTCAAAACAACTTGCCAGGTGTTTAGGATATGAGTATGAGATGCTCTCCAATTTTCAACAATGTCTTCATCTGATGCAGAAATAAATCCATTTTCTTTTAGAGTTCGTCCGAGATTAGAGGCTGCTTTATTAATTTCTTTTTTAGAAAACTTAGGATAAATTTGTCGTCTATCTTGTTTGGGCATGGTTACTCCTCTTCTTCTTCGAACTCAAATTCTTCGTCGGTTGGGTGGTAGTTGCGAAGGTTTAGGGGGTAGCCTTCGCGGCCCCATTCGCATTTTTTGAGAATAGCGGCGGGAATTTTTTTGACCGAGATGTTAGGATATATCCTGCTGTTGCCGACGAAGGCGCTGCAACAAATCAGCAGGTTGTTGTCGCCGATTTCTTCGGCAAGGCGGTCAAGCGAACTTTCCTGCAAGCTCATGGTAGTGGTATAGATAAAGTTCTTTTCGGAAGAAAAGCCCTGCTTCCAGTAAATTTCCTTATCCGGTTTATAGCGATAGCCCAAGATTTTGCACATGGCTTCGGCCAGCATGTCGGCGTTGTATTCTTTGGAAATGATCTGTTGTCCGTATTTGTCGGTAACGATCAGGGAAGAAGCCAGTTCATAGAATTTGAAACTGCCGCCGCCCTGCCAATTAACCGCTTTGGTGATGCCGCCCTGATCTTCGCCGTCGATTACTTTTTTCAGGCGGGGCAGACAATAACTATACGCCGTTTCTTCCATTTCCACTCCAATCCAACAACGTCCCATTTTTTGTGCTACGGCGGCGGTGGTGCCGGAGCCTAAAAAGCTGTCTAAAACAAGATCGCCGGGGTTGGATGCCAATGTTAAGATCCTTTGAATTAAACGTTCGGGTTTTGGGGTATCAAACGGATTTTTTTCATCAGAAAATAAGGCCTTAATTTCTCTTTTTGCTTCCTGATTGTCTCCGCATTCATTCCTTGTCCATAAGGTGGTTGAAACTACACCATCTTTAACGTCTACTAAAAAGCGTTTGATGCGAGGAGCGTTTTCTCCAGTAGGCCCAAAATAAATTTTCTTTTCTGTTATCATTTCTTGTAATTTTTCTTTTGATACACGCCATGAGTATCCTTTGGGGGGTAAACATTTCCTTCCGGATGGAGTTGTTATTTCATATATGTTTTTTTCAATAGCAGGACCGACTGATAAATCTCCTGAAGTCCAAGGGCCTCGAGGATCATTATCTGGATTTTTATAACGGGAGTTAGTCTCTGCAGAACGAGGGAGTTTATTTAATTCAAATCCTATAGAATTTTTGCAATATACTAAAATTGTATCATGAGAACGTGAAAGCGTTTTCTTTAAATTTACAGGAGCAAAGGCTCGTTGCCAGATAACTTCATCAACAAAACATTGACGGCCGAAGATTTCATCACATAAAACCTTTAAATAATGACTCTCGTCGGCATCGATAGAAATCCATATAGAGCCACCATCATTAGAAAGTAACCTTTTCAAAATCTCCAATCTGTCTCTCATCAGAGAAAGCCAGATGGAATGTTCCAGACCGTCGTCATAATGTTCAAAAGCGTTGCCGGTGTTATACGGCGGATCAATATAAATGCACTTGATTTTGCCGCTATAGTCCTGCTCCAGAGCTTTCAAGGCCAGCAGGTTGTCACCGTGGATCAGCATGTTGTCGAAAGTCGGCTTGACCGCAGAGTCCAGCAAATCCGTCTGTTCGGCCGATCGGGAATAGGACTTTTTCTTGTCTTCCAGCAATATCCGCGGTTCCGGGTTAAATCTGTCTTCCTTCCCCGGCCATGTCAGTTCCAGTCTCTGCAATTTTTCAGTCATTTATTTGGTTCCTTTGTATTTTGAATATATTTCTCAATTTCTAATTTTATATTTTTAAATTGTTGTAAAGAGTTTTCATCAAATGTTACTTCTTCTAAGTTTAGGCCTTTTATTTTTGTTTTTAAAATATTTATTTTATCAACCAGTTCTTTTATTTCCAGTATTAGTTTGTTCGTTCTCATCAGATTAGAAATATTATTTTCAGAATCTTCGGCAATAAAATCAAAAATTCTGAGTTTTTTCATGTGCTCATCCTCACAGGAACCGATTGATTTTAACACTTCATTTCTGTGCAAAATCATTTCGTTTAATATGCGACAACCTTGTTTAATATTCACTAAGTCGATAACAAAATTACCATATGCATTTATACAAGGGGAGTATTTAGAAATATCAATATTATTCAGTATTGGAAAATCAATGAATAAACATTTGTCAATTTTATTTATTTTATCATAAGGAGTAATTTTTAACGGATATATTTTTTGACAGTTTTCAAAATTTTCTTTTAATGACAGCAGAGATTGAAAGGTTGATAGTAGTATAGATGAAAGCAAATTAAGATTATTTCTCAAATCTCTCAATTCCTTTTGTTGTTCAGCACGGCTTGCTCCAAAAAGCCAACTTAACCACCAAACCAGTAATGGAATTGCTATTGCACCGGCCGCCGGCAACCAGATATCTTTCCACCAGTTGTAAATTGAATGAGATGTTTGTGTCGGAGTATAGAACTCATAGAACAAGTAACAATACATATTGAATTATCCTATCCGAAATTTTCTTTTATAAATTTTTGCAGGCGTTCTTTGTTTTCGTTGGCTTGATCTGCTTTAAAATAGATTTCGATAAAAGTTATTTTTCGCGTTTCTTCTTCCCAGATGAAAATAACGATGCCGAACCTCTGCCTTTTAACGACTGGCAGGAAAACTTGCGCATTTTGTTGGAAGTATAGTTTTCTCCGCAAAAACCTTCAATGGGGACAAACGCCGTTGTCGGGACACCTTTTTCGTAAAACGTTTCTATCGTGTATTTTTTCATATGTCCGAAATCTTTTTCCAAAGTTCGGAATTTTTTTGACAAGGTTTTGAAATCCTTGTCAAACTCGGGAACAGTTACGTAGTTAATCATCTGCTTCGTCATACTCCCGAACAGAAGTTTCCGGGGTTCTGTAAAAAACGGCCTCGTACTCCAAAACCTCGTTCATTTCCGCGCCGATCCACGGAATGTCCTTATGTGAGAATTCCGACAGTTCTTTTCCCGTCCGGCCGGCAAGGCGTTCCAGTTCTTTGTCAATATGCGCCAGTTCCTGTCCAGAAAGCAGGGACAAGTCAGGTTGAACGCGGGGAAGATATTTGGTTTGATCATGGTTGAAATATTTGGTTTTTATTTCTTCCAAAGAACCGTCGTCTTCCATCTGTTTTATTAATTTGGCAAAATCAACCGGCGTCGGACCGTATGTGTTTTTGATATATTTCAGCCCCATCAGCTGTTCTTCATATATTTCGTAATAATCAAAATCTATGAAGTAAAGAAGCTTGTAAATTACCGTTTGCCCGACATTCGGTTTAGCGCCGACTTTGTTAAGGATATAAAGCAGAACCTGTTTGAATTTGTTGATATTTTCCTGCGGAATGTTGATGCGGATATCGGTTTTGTTTTCTTTGGGCGTGTTTCCTATAATGTTATAGGTTGTTTCCGGCGGCATTTTGTTGTCGATGAAGCATGAGTAATCGACATCAAAAAATCTGGCCAATTTTTTTATGATGTCTAAAGAAAATTTAGTTTCTTCGTTTTCGTATTTGCTTAGGGTCTGACGGCTTATTTTTAATTCAGACGCCAACTCGTCCTGAGAGATGCCTTTTTGTTCTCTCAGGCTTCTTAAAACATTTGTCATTGTCGTGCTCCTCGATATAATGTAAATATACGATATTTTATGCACAATGTCAATGTTGTTTGACACCGTTGTGTATGAAATATTTTACATTAATCTTCCTTAAAATCGCTGACGAGTTTGTCAAAACCGCGGTCGGCGACAATGGTCGTGTCGGGGATCAACAGGTAGTGCCAAGGTTTGCCGTGATGCTCCCGCTCAAACCCGGTGGCAATTTTGCACCAGTCGACGGCTGCTTCTTTTTTGGCCTGCACAACCTTGTCGCTCATCTGATTTGCCGCTTTGGTTTCGATCATGTATTTGGCGTCGACGGTTTCGACGATGAAATCCGGCAAGTAACGGTGCATTTGTCGATCGTCGTCCGAATATTTGATGTCAAAGATTTCTCCGGCGCGGTCGTTGTTGATTTTGAACCATTTTTGCACGGCCGGCGTGCGTTCCAGAATTTCCGCCAGTTCCTTTTCGGTATTGGAATCGAATTTTTGTTTAGCGAACAGGCATTTATTGAAACCGGTAAAGACCAAATTGCGGATTTTTTCCTTGTCGCGGACGAAGGCGCGGATATTTACAGGCTCCTGTCCTTCCGTTGTGCTGATTTTGTAAGAGGCGGAAGTGACCGCGGCATATCCGCTGTCTATTTTGACTCGTTTGGTCATCGGCGCTTCCCGCAGATGGGCCTTTATCTGCGTGCAGATTTTTTGCGCCAGTTTTTCACCGTGGAAGTACAGAATCTTCCGGGTGTTCAGTTCGCTGCCGGAGTAGGAAGTGATGTAATCAATCACCTGATGAATCAGCTTGTACAGCAAGTCGGCGTTTTTCTGGTATGAGATGGCCGGGTCTTCAATCAGCGGCACCAGCAGATAGTGCGTGATGTCCGAATGGCAGTCGACAAATGCGGCCTTCATTTCATCCTGTTTGCTTTTATCCATCAGTTCACCGATGATAACTGTCGGTCGCAAAGGTTGATAACCGGCAAAATCCGCGGTATCAATATCAAAATCGTCAAAAGTAAAATCACCTTCCTGTTCATACAGAATTTTTATCCGCGGGACGGAAATGTTCAGTTTGATGAAGCTTTCCGTATAGCGCTTGGCCGTTTCTTTGATGTCAACCAGCGGTTCAAGCGATAATTCGGAATTTTCCAGCCGGATTTCCTTGATTTTTTCGGTTGCGATTTCGACAATTTTGTTTTGATTGTCCGGCGTCAGCAGGTTTTCGGCGGTCAGGGCGTAGCGGCTGGTTTCGTTAATTGCCTCGCGCACGATGTTACCGATCCGTTTATTGACATCATTGTCAAAAACCGGCAGAGTACCCTGTTTGTCCGGTGCCGGCCGGGTGACGACGATGTGACCTTTTTTCACTTCTTCGTCCAGTTTACTGGTGTTGTCTTCCGCCTTTTTTCCCGTCAGGCCGCTGTCCGTGTTGTCGATATATTCCTGCTGAAACTCAAATTGCTCCGCCTGAGCGGCATTAATGATGTCCGAGAATTTGTCGTGCGCAATCACATGCAGGCGGTCGATGCCGTCAATGCCGGTTCGTTTTCCGAACGGCAGACGCAGACCGCGGCCGATCGTCTGTTCGACCAGAATTTTGGAATCGGCGGTGCGAAGCGGCACAATAGTATAAAGGTTGTTGACGTCCCAGCCTTCGCCCAGCATATTGACATGGATAACGATTTCGGTCGGTTCATCGGCGTTTTCGATTGCCAGCAGCCGTTGCAGAACTTCGTCTTTCAGTTCGCCGTTTTGTTTGGAGTTGACGACGATAACCTTGTCTTTATAGCGGCCGCCTTCAAAATCGTCGCTTTTTATTTTTGCCTCGATGCTTTCCGCATGGTCGATGTTCTGGGCAACAATCATCATAAAAGGTTTGACCAGTTTGGCCTTCTTGTTGTCGGCATAAACCTGCAATTCCGCCTTGATGCTTTCGTGTACTTTGATGCCGTCTTTGATTTTCAGATTTTCCAACGCTTCGGAATTGCTGCTTCCGTACAGGTCGCGGTTAAAATCCAGGCGGCCGACGACTGCCGGTTTTTTGACGTAACCGTCGCAAATGGCGTGTGCCAGATTGTATTCATAGGCAATGTTGCGGAAGGGTTTGCCCTTGGCACCGACGGATTTTGCGGTGGCCGTCAGTTCAATCCCCAAAACCGGGTGCAGTTCATTGATGGCGGCCATGCCGGCGTTGGCCCGGTAGCGGTGCGCTTCATCCATAATCAAAACCAAATCCTTTAAACCGGAAAGATAGTCGAAATAAGACTGTCCCAGATATTCGGCCATTCGGCGGACGCGCGGCATGCCGCGTGCGTCTTTGTCGGAATCAATCTTGGAAATATTGAAGATGTTGATGCGGACACGGTTGTCATTCGGGTTGTCAAACAAACCGCCGACCTGATGATAGTCGTCGCCGGTGATGATCTGCGGAACGTCAACCAGCGCTTTCAACCCGGGAAAAACATATTTTTCGGTATTGGGCGTGAAGTCAAGCCCCGACCCCGTCAGGTCCTGAATAT
>ENA-ORTP01002891-ORTP01002891.1-human-gut-metagenome-genome-assembly--contig:-NODE-2891-length-13161-cov-3.412330_pt1 | contig 13161 bp, 8 predicted proteins | sample MGYA00241913_ERZ509190 | MGnify/ENA primary metagenome ERZ509190 (study PRJEB26280, sample SAMEA2338839) | human gut metagenome | biome: human gut; feature: human-associated habitat; material: faeces...
GGGTGAACCGAACGGAGGCGGGGAACGGCAGCGGTAACAAACCGCTCGTCTATCTAAAAAACGGCAAGCAAAAACGCCAGCTCCCCACAAAGGGATACTGGCGCGACAAGAAAACCTATGATTATACTGGTTTACGCAGATTGATAATACCGATATAAAAACATAATGCCCCGGTGGTGGGGCAAGGCTTTTTTTAACTGATGTAACTCATGGGTACTGTGAACCACTAACGCAGACATGACGGCATCCTCCTAAAATGCCGCCCCTGCTGATTGCATGAGGGTCGTCGGGTTTCTGCTTTTCGCAAAAAGAAACGGCGGCTCTGTTTTTTCAAAGCCGCCTCAAAAGCGCATAACAATATAGTCACTGTACGACGGCTTTTTTTCTTTTGCCATCGTGCGGCAACTCTTACTCTTTTTTCTTATCTTAACAGCTAATTCTCACAGAAATGTCACCAACATACTCCATCTGAATAAAATAATAAGCTGGAATCTCACAAATCTACGAAATTTGTCATTTTTAGAAAAGCCGAGAGGGAATAAACCTCCCGGCTTTCATTCAATTCATGCAGCTTTTAATCTGTTCTATCATCTTTGCAAAGACCTTCATGCTTACTCCGATGTCCTCAGCCGTTCCACCACAGTTCCCTTATTAAAGAAGTGGAGAACGATCAGCGGAATGACCGCAGCCAGCAGCAGATAAAGCACACCAATGACCAGAACCGGAACCAATGTAATATTCAGAGTAAAGAACCACATGGAAGGGCCATTCAATGCGCTCTTTAGCACTGTGACAGCCAAGATTGCTGCGACTGCTCCGCCGATAATGTCTGCGCCTGCGGCATAATAGATGCCCTCATAGACCATCAGGCGGCGAAGCTGCTTGCCGGTCATACCGATGCTTTGCATGGTGGCGAACTCATGGCGGCGGGTGATGATGTTGGTAATGATCATGTTAGTAAAGTTGATCAGTCCTGCAAAGGCCATGATGCAGCCAATCAGACCGCCGATAACCAGAATCATGCTGCGTACTGAATCAAGCTGCTCTTTCAACAACTTGGTGGAAGTATAGGCAACCGAAGAATTTTCGCTCACATAGCTGCTCAAAAATTCTTCCATCTGCGGCTGCAAGGCTTCATCCACATTGAATCCATAAGTCAGCAGCGTGGGAGCGTCATAGATTTCCTTAAATACAGTGTCCGGCAGATATACAAAAGGAGCATCAGCGGCGATGTGCGCCTGGGCGGTGGTGCCTGTCGGCGTTTCGGTTTCTGTTCCCACGAGAATCGCTTTTGCAAGGATGGTGCTGGTTTTGACCAGTTCCCCATCTTTGTAGAAGGAAATGCTCTCTCCAACCTGTAACTGATCGGTCAGCGGAGTGTTCCTTGGTTCCTCTGTCAGTTTGTCCATGGGGCAGCCAATAATGACATATTCTCCGGTAGCCATTTTCTGCGTTAGGGTTTCAGCATCTTTTTCGCCTTCAAAAATACGCATATCCGCCCAGAAATTTTCGGAGGCTCCCATCACATTACCAAAATAGCGCCTTTCGGTATCAGAACTGGTGTATAAGCTGTATCCCTGATAGCTTTGATTTACGACGCCTTCTTCCTCATGGAATAGCTCTATGCCGCTTAAATCTTCAAACCCATAGTCAACCAGCACATTTCTATCGTCTTTTGTATTTCGGTAAAGATAGCGTTCATCCTCAACTCCGGGCTGTCCGGCAATCAGATCCACTGCCTGCTGTGAGAGCGTATCTTCATGGTGCTGAACGCTTTCCATTACATTAAATGCGGCGGAGTTATAGACATTAAAATCTGTTCTGGTGACACGGTTTACCCACTTTTCTTCATCAAGGCTTTGCGTCACGATGATGATAGAGTTAAACAGGACAATGCACAGAAGCAGGGAAATAATGATAAACGCTGAACGCCGACGATTGCGCCCCAGGTTGGAAAAGGCCATGCGGGACAGCTTTACTCCATTGGTACGCTTGGCACTTCTCTTTTTATAGGCGTTCTGCTCGGTGTAGCGGATCGCCTCCAGAGGAGAAATCTTTGCCGCCTTTTTTGCAGGCTTCCGGGTGCTGATAAACACGGTCAAAATTGTAAAGAGAGCGGCGATAACAAAGATCAGAGGCGAGGTCGATACGGATGTACCCACCATAGAGTATTCAAGGTTAATGATCTCTGTCACGATAGGAAGCAGCACCCAACCGGCAAAGAAACCAGCAATCAGACCAATAGGCAGTCCGATCAGCGTGAGCCAGACCGCCTGACGGTTCACAATGCCCTTGATCTGCCGTGTGGAAGTGCCAATCGTCCGCAGCAGGCCGTATTGACGAACATCCTGCATCACAGAAATATCAAAGATATTGTAGATCAGCAGGTATCCGCACACGACAAACATCAGGATAAATACAACAGCAAACACGATGGACTCTGATGAAGTCAATCCCTGGGACATTTGATTTTCTGAGGCGAGAATGAAATTGTCTGCGCCCATATCCTCTGGATTGCCGCCAATGGAGTAAACGAACTCATTCAACTGCTGCTGAACATTTGCTTTATTCTTCAGCACGACATCAGAAAAAGTAACGCCGGACATTTCATGGTCTACCGCATAAGTGTTCTGAACCACATCGGGGTTTTCCTTTATAAACTGCTCCGGAACAGTCGCAACGCTCACAGAGTCATTGCTTGCTTCCCACCAGCCGGAAAGCACCATATCATAATGATAAGTTTTCCCCCGCAGTTCAAATTCCAACGGAACCTCTGCGCCGATCTCAGGTTCTACACCCAGCGCCTTCAGCGCCAGATCCGTGGTGGCGATCTCATTCGCTTTCTCCGGTGCCGCTCCGTGAGTAGGCACACAGAAGGTCAGCTCCTGCTGCACACTGTCCGCGTAATTGATCTCAATGGAATGGCTGGAAGTATTGCTTGCATAGCCAATGATACGCCGGTGGCCTGCCTGCTCCACAAAATCGCTGTTTACAAGCTGCTCGTACTGTTCCTCCGTCATATATCCTAAAGTGCCATCTGCCTTGCTGCCTTTCTGCATTTGTAGAGAGAGCTGGATGGAGGACGCCATATTGAACGCCAGGGAAGTGATAGAGGTAAATAGGAAAGCAGTAAGGATAATTGCCAACAGTGCAGCCAGATTGCGGACCTTATTCTTCTTAAAATAGCGTTTGGATAGCTTGGTAATCACTTTGGAATTATTGTTGCCAAATAAAATATCATTCATGTTGTTCACCACCTTTGCCTTTATTCATTTACCCGAAGCCGTTCTACGACACTTCGACTGTTAAAGAGCCGGAGTGCGACAACGGGAACGATAAACGCCAATGCCAAAAACAGAATCAGCATAACCAACGCCGGGAGCAGGGTCATCTGGAATGTCATCATATTGTATTGTGCGTCTACCAGTACCTTTACCAAGGTTAACCCCAAGAATCCAGATGCAGCTACTCCAACGATTCCAGCCCGAAGCACATAAGAAAGACTTTCCAATATCACCATTTTCCGAAGCTGTTGGTTGGTCATACCGATGCTCTGCATGGTGGCAAACTCATGCCGGCGGGTAATGATATTGGTCATAACCAGATTGATGAAGTTGATCAGACCAACCAGGGCAAATACTGTACCAATCATTCCACCGATCAGTAGGGTCACATTTTTGATACTGGTTATAGTGGCCCGTAAACTTCTGGTAGATATATACCCAACATCATCCTTTTGTGATAGATAATTTTCCATATCCTGCCGATATTCCTCTTCAACATCAAACAACAGAGCATATAAAGTTGGGTCCTTATAAATTTCTTTGAAATGTTCCTCCGGCATATAGATCAATGGCATACCAACATCTGAAATCATAGTTTTTCCAAATATATTCACACTGACTTCTGTCTTTGTAATAGCCGCTTTGGCTATGATAGGGCATTTCTCTGTTGGCACTCCGTTTTCATAAAACTGAATCGTATCTCCGACTGACAGCCCTGCATACATACTACTGTCAGTGCCGCCTGTTATCTCGCCACGATCATCATACATGGCAACTAAAATGACGCCATTTTCATTCCGCAACTTTTTCTTCAAGATTTCCAGATTTGTTTCTCCCTCTACAATATCCATCTTATCTAGTAAACTTTCAGAGAAACCAAACACATTTCCTAAAGGCAGGTCATCCGGAGTTAAGGCTGTGAAATCTGTCATTTCTCCATTTTGATGCATCCCCAAATTGATATTGTCAGGGAAAGCGTAGCTATACCGATTTGTATTATCTACGGAATACGGAACTCCCCAATCACAGGCAATATGAGCATCTTCATAAGTATTGCGATACAGTTTTGCCTCATGAGTGATTCCAGATCTCTCCTCAATATCAGCTATTATCTGATCTGACAGCCCACTATCGTGTCTCATGAATCCATCGCCAGTTGCACTATCGGGATTATAAACCGCAAAGTCACTTCTGGTCTGTGATTTGATAAAAACATTTTCATCAAAGCTGCCTGTAAAAATAAAAACAGAGTTCAATAAAACAATACTTAAAGTCAGCGATACAACAATGAACACAGTTCGGCGTTTATTTCTGGTTGTATTGGCAGTTGCCATACGGGAAATAACAGAACCGCGGTGAGAAGTTTTTCTTTTTACAGAAAAATGCTCGTGTTCTACATAGCGTACCGCTTCAATAGGAGAAACGCGGGATGCTTTTTTCACAGATTTTCGCGTACTAATAAACACAGTAATGCCGGAAAACAAAATGGAAATGATAACGATGGCAAGGTATGGAAGAGAACCAACCTCAATATTTCTGGCACCGTAATCAAATGCGAATACCTCAATAGCAGCAGGAAGAACGCCCCGCCCAACCAGAAGTCCCACAAGCAGCCCCACTGGTGTTCCGATCAGGAATAGGTACAATGCCTGCCAGTTGACCAAGCACTTGACCTGTTTGGAAGTTGTTCCCACAGTCCGCAGCAGGCCATACTGCCGAATATCGTTGGTAACTGCAATCTCAAATACATTGTAAATCAGCAGATACCCACAGAACATGAACAGAATGCCAAATACAATCGTGGCAAGAACAACAAACATATTGCTGTCATCCGAAAAATCCATATATGTGCTGACACGCACAAAGTTATCTGCATTCACATCGTCAGGATTGCCGCCAATATTGCGAACCAATTCTTCAACTCGTTCCTTTGCCATTTCAGTATCTTTCATAATGGCATCTGCGGTATATGCTCCACCACCATTTCGATCTTCGGGAAAAGTATTGAAGATCTCAGAGTATTCGGAGACAAATGCATCTGACACAATGACGAATCCAACTCCGTCTCTGGATGTATCATAGATACCAGATACCACCATATCAAAATGGTATTCCTGTCCGTCAACCTTAAATTCAACTGGAAGTTTGGCACCCACTTTTTCTTCGATTTCCAAGTCCTTTAGTACATTGGTCGTCACTAAAACTTCATTTGCAGCTTTCGGAGCAGAACCTGTGTGTGGGATGATAAAACGAAGTTCCTGCATAGTCGAATCAGCATAATCAATTTCTACTGGAAGCCGATTGGTATTGGTCATTCTTTGCACTGGTCTCCAGCATCCGACAGACTCAAACATGGAATCACTTTTTAACTGTTCAAATTGTTCCTCCGTCATAAACTGGATTACGGTATCTGCCTGAGTACCAAGCAGCTTCTTTTGGCTGTATTCCATCGTGCCTTTTGCTCCAAGGCCAATCGTCAGCACAGAGGTGAAGAGAAAAGTTGTTAAAGCAATCGCAATCACAGCAATCACATTCCGCATTTTGTTGCTGCGGAAGCTGCGGTTTGCCAGCTTTTTGATGACAGCCTTGTTGTTATTGCCAAATAGAATGTCATTCATAGTCCCGCCCCCTTTACTGCACGATCTTACCATCCTCGATCCGAATAATGCGGTCGGCAAGCTGGGCGATCTCATTATTATGGGTAATCATAACAAGGGTTTGTTTGAATTTATAGCTGCTTGTTTTCATAAGACTTAATACATCTACACTCGTTTTACTGTCCAGGTTGCCGGTAGGTTCATCCGCCAGCACAATCGTTGGACGGGCAGCCAATGCACGAGCGATTGCTACTCTTTGCTGCTGGCCGCCGGAAAGATTATTGGGCATACTGTTCATTTTATCTTTCAGCCCTAAAAATCCTACTACTTCGTTTAAGAAGTTAGTATCCACTCTGCCTCCGTCCAGTTCCACAGGCAGCACAATGTTTTCAAAGACATTCAGCACCGGCACCAGATTGTAGTTCTGGAAGATGAAGCCAATCTTTCTTCTGCGGAAGATGGTAAGCTGCTCGTCTTTCAATGTAGAGAGGTCGCGCCCATCCACAATGACCTTGCCGGAGGTAGGTACATCCAGTCCGCCGATCATGTTTAGCAGAGTGGATTTGCCGCTGCCGGAGGTTCCAACAATCGCTACAAATTCCCCTTGCTCAACAGAGAGGTTCACACCATCCAGGGCCTTGGTGATATTCGGCTTTGTGCCGTAGTATTTTTTCAGTTCAGTCGTTTGCAAAATGCTCATAGAGAACACCATCCTTTCTTTCAGTTAGCCCCATTGTAACAAACAAACCTCACAGAAATGTCACGAGCCACAAAAAATTTCCGCTAAATTCGTCCCCAAATGTCACAAGTTCGTGACATTTGAAAAACCGGGAGAAAAATCCCCCGGTTTTCCGTGTCCCACAGCCGCATACAGTGGCGTAGGAAATATTCACTTGATATAGCTACTTCTGTTATTCATTTACCCGAAGTCGCTCTACAACACTCCGATTGTTAAAGAGCCGGAGTGCGACAATAGGAACGATAAATGCCAGTACCAGAAAGAGAACCAGCATAATCAGTGCCGGCAGCAAGGTCATCTGGAATGTCATCATCATACTGGTAGGACCGTTTTCTACAAAAACCCTTAGCAATGTCATGCCAAGTGCCGCCGCAGCTAGTGTACCGACAATCCCTGCCAGTAGCACATAGGAGAAGCTTTCAGAAATCATCATTTTTCGGAGCTGCCGGTTCGTCATACCAATGCTTTGCATGGTGGCAAACTCATGACGGCGGGTAACGATGTTGGTCATAACCAGATTGATGAAGTTGATCAGGCCCACCAAAGCAAATACAGCACCTATCATTCCGCCAACCAGCAGGACAACATTTTTAATGCCTAAAACATCAGCTTTCAGCGTTGTAATAGAATTATAGGAAACATCGGTGTCCCGCATCAGATAGTTCTCCATATCCTGCTGATACTGTTCCTCTACATCAAAGAGGAAACCGTACAAGGTAGGGGTTTCATAAATCTCTTTGAACTTATTTTCTGACATATAGATCTTTGGTCCACCAACATCTGTTGCAATATTAGAGCCACCGCCAGTCAAGGTCATTTCATTGCTCGTAACAGCAGCTTTTGCAATCACTGTAAACTCCTCAGTCGGAGCTCCATTTTCATAAAACTGAATGGTGTCTCCAACCGACAGGCCAAAATAATAGGTATTATCTGCACCACCGCTTAATTCTCCCTTATCGTTATAGTGGCTTACTAAAATTACATTGTTGCCATTCCAGAGTTTTTCTTTCAGGACAGACACATCGCTTTCACCCTCAACAATGTCCATCTTGTTCAGGAGATTTTCAGAGAAACCATACACATTTCCAAGTGGAAGGTTATCCGCAGTCAACGCAGCATAATCCCCTCCATACTCAATCCAGCCGAGATTTAATGAATCAGGAAGTACATAGGCATATTTATCCCTATTATCAATCGAGAAAGAAGACCCCCAATCACAGGCAATATGATCATCCTCAAAAGTGTTACGGTATAGGCGGACTTCGTTCATTACACCTGGCTGCTGTTCAATTTCCTCTACCGATTTTTCTGAAACAGTACAGCTGTGTCCAAATTCATCTCCCCATGCGGCTTGAATGTCCGGGTTGTAAACCGCAAAGTCACTTTTGGTATGGGTTTTGATATAAACATCTTCATCAAAGCTGCCGCTGAAGATAAATACCGAGTTCAGAAGGACGATGCTCAAAGTCAGGGAAATCACAATAAAGACTGTCCGGCGCTTATTGCGCTGAAGGTTGGCCTTCGCCATGCGAGGAATAACTGCTCCGGTATTTGTCTTTTTTCGCTTTATGGAAATAGTGTCTTGCTCTACATAGCGGATAGCCTCGATAGGTGACACACGGGAGGCTTTCTTCACCGACTTTCTGGTACTGATATAAACCGTAAGTCCTGAGAACAGAATCGCACCTGCAATAATGCCCAAATATGGAAGTGTGCTGACCTCAATGTTTTTACCACTATAATCGGCTGCAAACATCTGGAGTGCCGCAGGAAGAATACTGCGTCCGAGCAGGATGCCAAAAAGCAGACCGAATGGCGTACCGATCAAGAACAAGTACAGCGCCTGCCGGTTGACCAAACGCTTGATCTGCTGGGAAGTAGTCCCCACTGTCCGTAGCAGGCCATACTGCCGAATATCGTTGGTAACTGCAATCTCGAATACATTATAGATCAGCAGATACCCACAGAACATGAATAGGACGCCAAATACACCTGCTACCAGCCACATGATAGAGCCGCCGCTGTTGTTGGAGAGGAAAGTGTTGGGGGCTACACGGATATAATTCTCAGCACTTCTATCGTCTGGATTGCCACCAATGCTGCGGACAAACTCCGAGATGCGCTCCTTTACCATGGAGCTATCCCGCATGATCACATCAGCATCATAAATGCCACAACCTTCACGCCCTTGGGCAATTTCGTTCATCATCTCCGGATTTTCTTCCATGAAGGCTTTGGAAACAATGACTGATTCCGATTTTTCGTTTGGTGTGTCATAAATACCGGATACAATCATATCAAAATGATACATCTGGCCGCTTTGACGATTCTTAAATTCGATAGGAATTTCTGCCCCAATTTTTTCTTCGATGTTTAGATCCTTCAGTATATTGGCAGAGACCAAAACCTCATTTGCTTTTTGGGGCGCAGAACCTGTGCGCGGTGTCTGCATCCGAAGCTCCAACTGAGGCTGATCTGCGTAATCAATTTCCGCAACCATACGGTTAGTGTTGGTCATGATCTCAATCGGAACCCAACAGCCTACCTTTTCAAACATGGAGTTTTCTTTTAACTGCTGGAATTGTTCTTCAGAAAGACCCTGTACCAGCGCATCCGCACCAGTGCCAATCATCTTTGCCATGTTGTATTCCAGCGTTCCCTTGGCTCCCATGCCAATGGTCAGGACTGCCGTAAAGAGAAAGGTTGTCAGGGCAATCGCAATGACCGCAATCACATTCCGCATTTTATTGCTGCGAAAACTGCGGTTTGCCAGCTTTTTGATGACAGCCTTGTTGTTATTGCCAAATAGAATGTCATTCATAGTCCCGCCCCCTTTACTGCACGATCTTACCATCCTCGATCCGAATAATGCGGTCGGCAAGCTGGGCGATCTCATTATTATGGGTAATCATAACAAGGGTTTGTTTGAATTTATAGCTGCTTGTTTTCATAAGACTTAATACATCTACACTCGTTTTACTGTCCAGGTTGCCGGTAGGTTCATCCGCCAGCACAATCGTTGGACGGGCAGCCAATGCACGAGCGATTGCTACTCTTTGCTGCTGGCCGCCGGAAAGATTATTGGGCATACTGTTCATTTTATCTTTCAGCCCTAAAAATCCTACTACTTCGTTTAAGAAGTTAGTATCCACTCTGCCTCCGTCCAGTTCCACAGGCAGCACAATGTTTTCAAAGACATTCAGCACCGGCACCAGATTGTAGTTCTGGAAGATGAAGCCAATCTTTCTTCTGCGGAAGATGGTAAGCTGCTCGTCTTTCAATGTAGAGAGGTCGCGCCCATCCACAATGACCTTGCCGGAGGTAGGTACATCCAGTCCGCCGATCATGTTTAGCAGAGTGGATTTGCCGCTGCCGGAGGTTCCAACAATCGCTACAAATTCCCCTTGCTCAACAGAGAGGTTCACACCATCCAGGGCCTTGGTGATATTCGGCTTTGTGCCGTAGTATTTTTTCAGTTCAGTCGTTTGCAAAATGCTCATAGAGAACACCATCCTTTCTTTTTGATAAACCCATTGTAACGACCAAACCTCACAGAAATGTCACGAGCCACAAAAAATTTCCGCTAAATTCAGCCCCAAATGTCACGAACCTGTGACATTTCAATTTTCGAGGTGTGCTTGCTCTACTTTCGGAGCAGGAAAACAGAAAAGGTTGAACCTTTCCCAACCTCAGACGCTACCCGGATATAACCGCCCTGCAAGGTCACAATCTCACGGGCCAGATACAGACCGATTCCAATACCGTCCACATCATGCACCGCATCTTCCCGATAAAACCGCTTGAAAATCGTCCCCTGGTGCTGCTCTGAAATGCCGATGCCGGTATCGGCAATGTCGATCTTCACATACATTTCCCAGCCTTCCACCGACACACGGATCTGCCCGCCTGCCGGGGTGTATTTCACAGCATTATCCAGAATGTTGAACAGGGCTTCGCTTGTCCATTTTCTATCATGGCGTGCATCCAAATGCTCCGGGCATTCCACCTGCACATCTATCTTTTTCTTTTCGGCATTGAGCAAAATCCCGCCCAGGGCAGCGGCAAGGGTATCATAAACCGGCTGCTGTTTTTGCTCCAGCGAAATGACTCCCGTTTCCAGGCGGGAGGTTTTAATCATGGCTTGCATGAGGAAGTCCAGCTTATCAAGCTGGCTGACCTGGGCTGTCAGAAATTCCTTTTGCTTCTGCGGAGGAACCTCATTTTCAAGCAGCGTGTTGTTGATCATCTTCAAGTTGGCAATCGGTGTTTTAACTTGATGGGAGATGTCAGAGATCAGCTCTTGCAGGTCAGCCCGTTCTTTTGCGATGCTGTTTTTATTTTCCTGCATAACCTCGTACAGCCGCCCCAGCCGATAGTTGATTTTATAAAACAGGCTTTCTTCGCAGGCCGTCTGCTTCGGCTGCATATTTTCGGAGAGCATATCATCCATCTGACCACAAAAGGCATCGGAGAACTGAACCAGCTTCCGGCGGATCAGCGCCACAAAGAAGATGACGCAGAGCAGCACAAAGAGGCTGAACAGGAACACACACCGGACAGCAATTATATTCCGGGTCAGTAGATAAACAGTGGTGCAGACTGCGCCCACTGCCAGCAGCAGAAGCGTTCCCAAAAGGATGCAGGCTTTGTTGATGGAGAGTTTTCGCATATTCATTTCGGTGTCCCTCCAATCCACATATAGCCCATACCGTACACCGTCTTGATGTACTGGCGGCCCTCCGTTTCAATTTTGTTCCGCACCCGGCTGATGGCCGCAGTCAGGGCGTGTTCATCCACAAAGTTCCCATCGGCATCCCACAGTTTTTCAAGCAACACCTGTCTGGTCAAAACATTCTGCGGGTTTTTGGTCAGGATTTTCAGCAACCGGTATTCTAATGGAGTGAACACCAGTGGCTTACCGGACAGGGAAGCAGTCATCTCTGAGAAATTGATGGACAGCGCACCATCCTCATAGCTATCCCCGCCGCCAGACTGTTTTGCCAGCCTCCCCAGCACCACAGACAGCTTCTTTTGAAAGACGCTCATGGGAAATGGCTTGGTCACATAGTCCTCTGCGCCCAGCTCATAGCCTTTGAGCATATCGCTCTCCATATCATTTGCGGTCAGGAAGATCACCGCCGTATCCGGCCGGCGCTCCTTTACCTCACGGCAGAAATCAAAGCCATTCCCATCCGGCAGGTTTACATCCAGTACGATCAGGTCATAGTCCTGCCTGGTCAGAAAGTTGCTGGCTGCTGATTTTGTCAATGCAGAGTCCACGACATAGCCCGCGGTATCCAGGTTATAGCACAAAGTATTATTCAAAAGTCGGTCATCCTCGACTACTAAAATTCGCATTGTATCACACTCCTTCATTTTTAGTGTAGCATCCAAATGTCACAGAAACCTCACGAGAGGATTATTTTTTTGTATTTTTGAAACGACGGTCTGCCGGTTTCTCCGCATCCTTGGGAATCAGCCAAATGGTAGCCATCTTTACAGCGCCGGGGATACGCCCACCGGCATACAAATAATTGATCTGACTTGGGGTAACATCCCATTTTTCACTTGCTTCTTTCAAGGTCATATACTCCATAACGCACCTCCACATGGTACATTATAGTTCTGTCGCTCGAACAAAGCAACGAACAGAATATGAATTATTATATAAAAGCTCTTGTTTGACTGTTCGGGTGCATGATATAAAAAACACCGGGTGTAGGACCGATAAGGTCACACCCGGCGCTATTATGCTATTTCTCAATTTTATACCCCACCCGAAAAACAGTCTTGATATAGGTGGGGTGCTTTGGGTCAGGCTCCAGCTTGTTCCGCAGACGCCAGATCGTGTTGTCCACGGTGTTAGTGCCTAATTCATAGTCCTCACCCCAGGCTGCATTATAGAGTTGCTCTCGGCTGAACACACGTCCAGGACAACGGGCCATGCAGTAAAGGATAGAGAACTCTCCATAGTTCAGGCAGATCTCCACACCGGCCTTCGTAACTCGCCGCTGCTCTGGGAATATCTCAATATCTCCCAGAGTCAGGGCAGAGGGATCAAGGTCAGCAGCATGGAGAGCCTGAACATCTTTTCCCTGTAAGGCACCCAGGATGGAACGAAAGACACTTCCATCTGGGTCAGAAGTTCGTATGACTATAATCTCCTTCATGTGGTTCCCTCCCTAGGCCACCGATTCTGCTCTGGGAAAAAGAAAAGCGGCGGACTTGCTCAAAGCCGCCGCTTCGCACATAGGCGTGTCAAAAGGGCTGATGTACGACGGCTTTTTCTGTTTGCCGTCGCCCGGCAGAATTTATAGATATTTTCTTTTTAGTCCTTCAATTTTTCCAGTCTGAATTTCTAAAATATGTGCTTGAATTTGCTCTATTGGCCAATCCCACCATTTCATTTTCTGCAAAGCTGCTATATCATCATCTGAAAAACGTTTCCGTATAGTTTTGGCGGGGACTCCCCCGACGATTGTATAGGGCGGTACATCCTTTGTCACAACAGCGCAAGAAGCAATTATCGCACCGTCACCAA
>ENA-ORTP01002893-ORTP01002893.1-human-gut-metagenome-genome-assembly--contig:-NODE-2893-length-13145-cov-3.007945_pt1 | contig 13145 bp, 14 predicted proteins | sample MGYA00241913_ERZ509190 | MGnify/ENA primary metagenome ERZ509190 (study PRJEB26280, sample SAMEA2338839) | human gut metagenome | biome: human gut; feature: human-associated habitat; material: faeces...
CAAATCAAAGCTTTTTACCACGCCGTTGGCGATGGTGCTGCGTATTACCTTTGCCGCCAGAAGTCCCTGGGGCTCTAAATCGGCTGTATACTTGGCACTGCCTGTGACTTTATCAAATGCGTCAACGCGGGTCATGTTATTGCCAATTCCCATGGTGTGCTCTACCTCCTTATCTTGAATGCGCAAACGCCTGTATTCCAGGAGTCTGCATTATATGCTGCATGTTTTAAATTAATACATATTTAAGTACAAATAGTACCGCCAATACATACATCAGATGGCTGATTTTCTTCTCCTTTGCACGGCCGGTTGCCACGTTGATAACCACGTAGGAGATAACGCCCATTGCAATGCCTTCGGAAATGCTGTACATGAAGGGCATTGCGATGATGGCAACGTATGCGGGAATGGCTTCTGTGAAGTCATCAAAGTTAATCTTTGTAATAGAGGTCAGCATCAGAAAGCCTACTACTACCAGAGCCGGAGCCGTTGCAAAGGACGGGATGGCCAGGAAAATCGGGGACAAGAACAGGGACAGTCCAAAAAGGATTGCAGCTACAACTGCGGTAAGTCCCGTACGTCCGCCCTCTGCCACGCCGGATGCACTCTCTACAAATGTGGTAGTGGTGGAGGTACCAAGCATAGCGCCTACAGAGGTTCCGATGGCGTCGGATAACAGGGCGCCGCGGATCCTTGGGAGCTTTCCATCCTTATCCAGCATATCTGCCTTGGAAGCCACGCCAATGAGGGTTCCAAGGGTATCAAACAGGTCTACGAACAGGAATGCAAACATGACTACAAAGAAATCCAGGGATAAAATACCAGAAAAGTCCATCTGCATTAAGGTAGGCGCCAGACTGGGAACGCTGATTCCATTGGAAAAATCAGGCAGCAGACTGTACATGCCAATCTCATGATTTACCTGATAGATTCCAAGAAGCTGGCAGAGAATGCCAAGGCTCCATGTGATCAGGATACCCCAGAGGATGTTTCCTTTTACGCCCTTTACAACCAGAATACCTGTAACCAGAATACCCACCAGAGCCAGAACGACTGTGATCCCTTCACTGTTAAACAGACCATTTGCTACGGAGCTTTTAAAAGAATACACGCCTACCAAAGTCGCGCTGTCTACTACAATATGCGCATTCTGCAGGCCGATAAATGCAATGAAAAGTCCGATACCCACAGATACCGCATGTTTTAAATTCATAGGGATGGCATTGAAAATCGCCTCGCGTACATTTGTCAAAGACAGAAGAATAAATACGATACCTTCAATAAATACGGCTGCCAGAGCGGTCTGCCAGCTATACCCCATCTGCAAAACAACAGTATAGGAAAAATACGCATTTAAGCCCATACCGGGAGCAAGTACAAAGGGATAGTTGGAAAATGCCGCCATTAAGAGCGTCGCGATCAGGGCTGCCAGAGCGGTAGCGGTAAATACAGCGCCGCTGTCCATTCCACAGGCGCTCAGTACGCTGGGATTAACTGCCAGAATGTAGGCCATTGTCATAAAAGTGGTAATTCCTGCGATGACCTCTGTTTTTACATCTGTCTTATTTTCCTTCAGGTGAAATATTTTCTCCAGATCCATACAAGTTTCCTCCTACTTTTTCATTCCATGTTCCGTTTTGCCGCTCTTTTATGAAAAAGAAACAGCCCGGATTTCCTGCAGCTGTGTATCTATCAGGCCACAGGTATTTAAACGCAGCTTTGGAATTACGGGAAGGCTTACAAATGCCAGAGTCATAAAGGGATCGATCCCCTCTCTGACACCCAGACCGGCCGCCAGTCTCTTAAGCTCCTCCAGCTTTTCATCTACTGCTTCTGCTGCCATTGGGTTCATCAGTCCGCCGATTGGAAGAGGAAGAAGCCCCAGTACCGCTCCGTCCTTTACTACGGCAATCCCTCCCTGCGCCTTTCTCACCGTCTCCGCGGCCAGAGCCATATCCCGGTCACTGACGCCGGCTGCAATGAGGTTATGGGAATCATGCGCTACACTGGTCGCCACTGCTCCGGCCTTTAAGCCATAGCCTCCCAGAAATCCAATCCCCTTATGTCCGGTTCCTTTATGGCGTTCCAGAACAGCCAGCTTTATAATATCCTCCTGAGGATTTACCCCGGGAGCAAAGCCAGGAATCTGTACCCAGGCTGCATTCCGCTCCTTTGTCAAAAGTTCTCCTGGTGTAAGCTCAATCACCCGACAGTAAGCCCCCTCCGGCTCCAGCCTGAAATCCTGCTCACAAACTTCCTTCATATGGAAGGAATGATGCACACGGTCAAAGGACGGGCTTTCGGATTTCTCTCTGCGCTTCTCTTGTGAGATCAGCTCTCCCATCTGCGCCGCCAGCTTCCCGTTTTTATAGACCTGCACTGCTTTTATCTGCTCCAGATCCTCTAAAACCACCAGATCTGCCCGATAGCCCGGCGCTACCGCCCCATTTTCACGAAGACCAAAATACCGGGCCGGATGAAGCGTTGCCATCTGAATCGCTGTCACCGGATCTGCTCCCAGCCGGACTGCTTTTCGGATGATCCCATCCATATGGCCCTTTCTCTGCAGATCTCCCGGATGTTTATCATCCGTAACAAACATACATCGGTTTGCATAAGGCTGCTTGCATAATGAAATAAGTCCTTCCAGATTTCTGGCTGCTGTCCCTTCACGCACCATGATCCACTGTCCCCGCCGGAGCTTTTCCAGCGCTTCTTCTACTTCAGAGCATTCGTGATCTGAAGCCACTCCCGCAGCGCAGTAAGCATTTAACTGATATCCTGAAAGTCCGGGAGCATGGCCGTCAATCCGTTTTCCCCTGTCCGAACAGTCCTTAAGCTTAGCCAGAACGCCTTTCTCTGCCCTTACAGTACCGGGAGCATTCATCATCTCTGCCAGCCCCAGCACCCTGGGATTTTCATAGTAGGCTCTCAGATCCTCTGCACGGAGCACAGCCCCGGACTCCTCTAAATCGGCTGCCGGTACGCAGGATGGAAGCATAAAAAACACATCCAGCATCAGATTTTCTGTTTCATAAAGCATGTAATCGATTCCCTCTGTGCCTGCCACATTGGCAATCTCGTGGGGATCTGTAATCACTGCCGTGGTGCCGTGGGGCAGGACCGCCCGTTCAAACTCAGCCGGCCTTACCATAGAACTTTCCAAATGAATGTGGCCGTCTATAAAGCCTGGGCAGATAATCTTTCCTGACAGATCCACCTCCGTTTCTCCCTCATAGGAACCGACTCCTGCGATGTATCCAGCTTCTATTGCCACATCGGCTTCCTCCAGCTCCCCGGTAAATACATTCACTACCCTGGCGCCCTTTAACACCAGACCTGCCCTTTTTTCACCCGAAGCCGCCAGAATCCGCTCTCTTAAGGAGCTGCTGTCCTGTCTACTGCTCTTTCCTTCCATGAAGCTCTGTGCCTCCTTTCTGCGCTCTGAAACACCATTTTCCAGATTTTTACTCTCTATCCGCACAAAAAAACCACCGCTGCCTTCATGCTTTCACAGACACTCCCGCTGTGAAAACTTATAGACAACTATTTGCGGTAGTTGGTAGAAACGCTCAACTAATTATGAGCATATATAAGCTTTGTCAAAATTCAACTATTCACGTTCCATTTCTTTTATTTTTTTAATCATATCACACAAGTATTGTATTGTCAACTTTTAAAAATACCGGAATTTTCCGTTTATTACGAATCATTCCGGTCGATTGACTGATTATCATTCCATCAGTCGGTCTGGATACAGAATATCATAGCTGACTGTCTGATAAAACCCTTTACAAATTGACGAATAATCCTTTCCATATACCCCCATAAGATGCATCATTTTTGTTACAGCCGACTCCAGAGTCATATCATACGTTTCAATCAATCCAAAATCCCGTTTCACCTTTTTACCTACTTTATATACCTCCATATTGCTCCCCTCGTTTACAACCTGCGTTGCAATCACAACGATCTTTCCTTTTTGCCTCCAATGTCTCATCTGACTGTAAAATTCATCTCTGAGAGATTCTGGTATTCCTCCTACGCCAAAACTTTCAATAAGCAGGCAATCATACTGCTCGAATAAATATCCTAAAAGTGCAGGGCGACTCCCCGGAAGAAGCTTTAATATTGCAATGCTGTCATTCATGGCTTCATAAAAATGAACGCTCAGGTTCTCCTTCTCCTGAAATACAAAACGTATAATTCTGCCTTCCCGAATAGATGCCATTATCGGAAAATTAACACTGGAAAATGCATCATAACTGTGAGCGCATGTTTTTTTGCTCTTGTCCCTGCAATTACACATCCGTCAAAAACCACCGTCACCCCACAGGATTTTTCATCACACACATAATATATACTGTCTGTCAGATTAGTTTTTGCATCTGTTATATCCAGACAAATCGGCTTTTGAGAACCTGTGAGAACAATCGGCTTGGGAGAATTCTGTATCATATAGGAAAGCGCGGCAGCTGTATATGCCATTGTATCTGTTCCATGAAGAATAACAAAGCCGTCATATGAGTCGTAATTCTTCTTTATTGACTGCAGAATCATCTGCCAGTAAAACGGTGTCATATCCGTACTGTCAATATTACATACCTGCATAATCTTAATATCGCAGATTCTTTTAACTGATGGTATATACTTTAAAATATCATCTCCCTCTAATCCCGGAGCAAGCCCCTCTTTCCCCTAAGTAGAGGCAATCGTGCCGCCCGTACAAAGCAATAAAATTTTTTTCTTATCCATCTTTCACTTCCTCTATATCTATCGGCTTTTAATAAAATCCCCCATAAAAGTTTTCAGTAGGGATAACATTAATAATTGCCTTGGAGTCCATCCTGCGTACCACATCTGCAATATCCTGTATCTCATAAGCAGTGATTACTATGTGAAGCAAATTTAAATGCCTGTAAGCTTCCCGGTTCTTTTCATCTAAAAACATTCTGCCGGATTCCTAATGACTCCGGCAGAATAATATATTGCATTAGATATTTTCAAGCTTATAATGATCGCGCACGCCATCCAAAATCTTACTTCCCACTTTCGTGTGGAACAGAGGATCCTTGGGAATGTCTGGGTTAATTCCCAAGTCCTGAGGTGCAAGGCAGGCCACAATCTGCATTGGAATTATATATTCCCATGAAGAAAACAACGGATCTTCCACAAAATTACAAATCAGATTTTTACTGTTCTGCTCCACAATTCCCTCGGGAGATCCAATCAAATAATTGTGAGGAGTCCATTCCTTCAAAACCTCAATCAACCGCAGTGTTCTGGGCTTATAATCCCCTTTAGATGCCAGATAAAAAATATGGGTGCTTTCTGTTACAGAATTATAAATACCATGGAAAAATTCTTCAATATCATATCCCGTTACACCCTGACGTACGGTTTCAAGTATTTTTAATGCGCCCTCCAATACGTCGGCATACATGCCGTCATATCCCACAACAATAATCCTTTTTGCGGGAAGAAATTCATCCCTAATCCTTCCATACCATTCCACAGCTGCCTTTGTCACATTTCCCAGATTGTCAATTACACGGTACATACGCTCAAAATAAGCCTCTGCTTTCTCCTTAGATACAATACCTTTTTCCAAAGCCAGTTCTGTCAGCATCATCATCAGCGTAACCGTCGTACCTGCATATCCCTTGGTTTTAGCTCCGCACTGTTCATTTCCTACCTGAATTAATGTTCTGGTATCTGCGTGTTCAAAGATAAGAGCTGACGGATTTTCTGAAACAGCCGCTGTGTAAAGCCCCTGCTTCCTTGCGGCATCCAGACCAGCTACCGTAGACAGGCTTTGTCCTCCCTGAGACATACCAATCACAAGAGTGTGTTTATTAAATACTTTTTCACTACGTTCAAACTGAGTGGGATACATACAAAATACCTTCATCCCCAGCAGTTCTTCCAGATAATTCTTTGCAGATAATCCTGCATGATAGCTGGTGCCGGACCCCAATACATAAATCTGCTGGATATCCTTATCCTTAGCATATGCTGTAAACTGCTCTGTGATTTCTTTACGATTGCAAATGATATTGCGAAGTACCTCCGGAGTTTCGCAAATATAACTGTACATTCTGGACTCACTCATTAGAAAATACCTACGACAGAACCAGCAATTCCAAAGAGAATAATTCCCCAGAGAACAGTGGTCGTCTTTATTCCTTTCTGTAATAATTTGTAAATAACAAATGTTAATCCTAACGGAAGAATATTTGGAAGAATGCTGTTAAATATATCCTGAATCACAACATCTGCTCCATCCATACTGATTACCAGAGGCGTAGAAAGCGCGACCATGGATGCACACATGGAGCCAACTACTACCAACCCGAGAATTTTAGCCACTTCTGTAAGAAGGGCAATTACTCCCCCCTGAGACATGTTCTCAAGAAAACTGACACCGCTCTTATATCCAAGCTTTAAGCCCTGATAGCGCACAAAAAGCTGTGGAATATTATACATCAGGAAAAACAATACAGCTCCCAATATGCTCCCCTGAGCTGCAAGGCTTGCTCCGATACCGGCTGCAATAATCCTGAGTGTTCCCCAGAAAAAAGAATCACCGATTCCGGCTAAGGGCCCCATTAAAGCAGTCTTAACTGCATTAATAGATTCTTCATCACACTCCTCCCCGTTTTCTCTGGCCTTTTTAAACTTTTCCTCCATAGCTATGGAAGCCCCTGTAATAAACGGAACCACACAGGGCGTTGTATTAAAAATAGCCAAATGCCGCTTCAGCGCTTTTGAAGCCTCCTCTTTATCCGGATACAGCTTTTTTAAAGCCGGCACCATCTGATAAGCGAAGCCAACATTCTGCATACGCTCATAACAAAAACATGCCTGAAGAGGGAATGTGCGCCAGAACGTCTTTTTAAATACCTCTTTAGTCATAACGGATTCCTGTACTCTTCCGTTCTCCTGATCTACATTACTCATCATAATTCACCCCCCAGATCATCTGACATTTCACAGCCGCCGTCCCCTTCTGCTGCCGCCAACGCCGTTTTTTCATTTTTTGTATACTGGAAAATAATATAGGCTATTGTCGTTCCGATCACAGCAGCTCCTACTGTATTAACGCCTATTAAAGATGTAAGAACCCATCCTACAAAGAAAAACGCCGCATTCTTTGTATTAAAGAGAAGCTGCATCAGTATTGCTATTCCCAGAGCCGGGAGCATACCGCTTGCAACTGATAAACCATTTGTGACACTTTCCGGAATCATTTCTACAAATGTTCCTATAACGGCAGATCCCAGTAATGCCCCTGCAAATACGAGTACAAAATAACTTGCAAAAAACAGGGCGGCGCCTCCCCAAAGAGCACGGTCAACACCTGAAAAATCTCCTCTTTCAGCCGCCTTATCTGCTTTGCTTACAAAAAATGCATTGGCCGTACGGTCCACAATCCCCACCAGCTGTCCAAGGGTCGCAATCGGAAGAGCAAGAGCTACCGCCGCGCTTATATCAAGTCCGGATGTAATAGCAAATGCCGTTGCAAGAATACTTCCTGATACTGTATCCGGAGGCGTAGCAGAGCCAATTCCTACAACACCCATCATAACCAGTTCAAGAGAAGCTCCAACAATAATACCTGTCTGTAAATCCCCTAAAATAATCCCTACCAAGGGCCCCAGTATTAACGGCCTTTCAATCATCCAAAGCCCAAAGACACGGCTGTCCCATATTCCAAATCCGCCAAGTATTCCCAACAAAACCGCCTGTACTATACTCATACCCTCACCTCACACTATTTGTTAAAATTCCTTCTGATTTCCTCGCTGTTCAATTTTCTGGAAGCTGGATCTGCCTGCATAAATATATTAATTCCCTTTTGTTCCATACGATCCATTACGCAGATATCATCTTCACTCATATAGGAATTCATATCTATCTGCTTTTTTCCCTCTCCACTTCTAAGGCCGCCCAACAGCACATCCCTTACAGCACTTCCTGTCTTTCCACACACATACTCTGCATCCTGCATGGTCTTGGTAATAACCATGATTGTCCGTTCTGCGTGCTTGGGATTATTGATCACTGCTACCGCTCCCTCCAGAGATTTCATGGAAAGGGTAATTCCCGGAGGTGTTGCCAGCTTAAATGCAATCTGCATGGTTTTATCTGTAATAACCTTATCGTTCGCTATTACAATAGTGTCAACTTTATAATAATTTGTCCACGCCACAGCTACCTGTCCATGTAAAAGTCTGTCATCCACTCGCAATACCTTTATCATTCCCGTCCCTCCTAAAGTTCTCTATCCTGATCTGGAAACTTTTGTTCATCCATATCATTCAAAAAAAGAATCGTATCCTTTGCCTGTGCTGCAATGCTTTTCAGAAGTTTTATATTTTCTTCTTTTTGATCGGTCAAATCAGTCATTAAAAGACCAATCAGAAGCCCCAGATTCAATCCGGTCAGCAGATACACATTTTCATATTCCGGAATAATCCTAAGCGCAGCCTGAGTTGTACTTCCCGCCGCCATATCCGTAACCACAATCACCTTTTGGTTTCCGAATGACTCAACTGCCTCTCTAAGCATATCGGCAGCCTGTTCCATACTCGTTTCCATCGTGATGCTCAATGCCTTCAAATCCGGCACATTTCCTAAAATAAATTCACAGGACTGTGCAATTCCCTTTGAAAATTCTCCATGCGTCAGCAGAACTACATGATTCATACTTACCTCCTGCTCTCTTTTGTAATGTATATACATTTAACTATAAAATAATATACATTTTATAGTTTGTCAATAGTGTATTGTATATTTTTTAAATATTTTTTACATAAGCAGCATCTGTACCCGCTTGACATTTGTTTAATATATCAGTAATATATGTATATACTTTTATTTGAAATATTGTATATGAAAGGGTAAAAATGAAAAAAACCGCTATATATTTACAGATTGCACAGAATATTATAGAAATGATTCAGGATGGCACGCTTCGTCCCGGCGATCAGTTAATGACTGAATCTCAATTATGCGAAAAATATAACGTCAGCAGGATGACTGTAAACAAAGCCCTTTCCACTCTGGTTGCCCAAAATTATATCAACAGAATTCCGGGAAAGGGAAGTTTTGTATTAGAAGCGAATGTATTGAAAAATATCGATGAAAGTGTACCCTCCAGTTTTTCAAGAGACATATTGTCCATTAACAAAAAACCCGGAGCAATTCTCGTAGAATACAGGGTTGTATATGCTAAGGAAATACCGGATGCAGCCCGGCAGCTCCTTCTTTCTGATAACGAACTGATTCACTTCATCCATCGCATCCGCACTATTGATGATATGCGTGTTGCACTAAGCTATACCTATATTCCGTGTAAATATCTTCCTGCTCTGGATGTAACTATTTTAGAGCAATCACTATACCGGTATCTGGACGAGGAATATAATATACATCCTTCTGCAACTGACTATACCTTTAAAGCCCTTCTTCCTACAAAAAAACAGCAGGCTCTGCTTTTAACAGAATCCTGTGCTCTTTTAAAGGTTAGCCATACAAGCGTAATCGATAATGGCGCTCTCTTTGAATATACAGAAACCTATTATGCCGGAAACCGGTATACATACCATTTTTCTAAAAAATAATAGAAGGCGGAGAAGTCCCATTACAGCTTCTCCGCCTCATATCTACAAATAATAATGCGCAAATCTCGCCTCTCCATCCTCTCCGATCTCCATAACCATATAGGAGGGCCGCCTGCCCTCCTGTCTGGGATAAGACAGGCTTCCGGGATTAAGCACGATCAGATCTTTTTGTCCCTTCTTTCGGTCAATCTCAAAAAAAGGCCGGTGGGTGTGACCGAACATAGCGATATCAAAATCTCTTGACCTTGCCTCTTCTTTTAAATACTCTGTGCTTAAAGACACATGATAGTAATGGCCATGGGTTAAAAGCGTTTTGTATTTTCCGATCATAAGATCCCGTTCCCGCTCCAGATGGGAAAAGAAGTCATTGTTTCCCAGAACCATCTCCAGTTCACAGCCCGGTTCTGCCCAATGAGCGATGTACTGTTCGCTTCCTTCGGCATCTCCCAGATGGATCAGCATATCAAAGGGCTTTTCCTTTTCCATGACCCACTGGAGATTTCCATCTTTTCTGTGCGTATCACTGACAATCAGTATTTTCATCCCCTGTTTCCTTCCTTTATCTTACGCCATTCTCCCACCTGTCACCGCAATCTCCTGCTTCAGCGCGCTCTTCATGGCCTCTAATGCCTTTCCTCTGTGGCTGATCCTGTTTTTCTCCTCCATGGTAAGTTCCGCAGAGGTTTTTCCAAATTCAGGAAGATACAGGATAGGATCATAACCAAAGCCGCCCGTTCCGGCAGGTTCCTTTGCGATCACACCTTCCATATATGCCTCTGTCTGGATCACTCGTCCATCGGGCAGCACAGCTGCAATATTGCAGACAAAGCGGGCGCTCCGCTCCTTTCCCTCTGCCCCCAAAAGCCGGTCTATGATATTTCTGTTTTTAATCTCATAGGAGGTATCCTCTCCCATATACCGCGCAGAATAAACGCCCGGCTCGCCGCCGATATAATCCACTGCCAGACCGGAATCATCTGCCAATACGATCCCGCCTGTATGCTCCCAGACAGCTCTGGCCTTGATACGGGCATTTTCGGCAAAAGACGTTCCATCTTCTGTAATATCCAGAGAAACTCCTGCCTCCTTCATGGACAGCACAGGAAGCCCCAGATCGGACAAAATGGCCCGGATCTCCCTCATTTTTCCCTGATTCCCTGTTGCAAAAATGATCTTCTGTTCCATAATCCTCTATCCTTTTGTATTGGTATATGCCTTCAGGCAGAGGTTGCATTTCTGAGTTTCCTCCACACGCTCCCAGAGACTGCCGTCATGGCTCAGATATCCTTCTCCGTCTGTAAGATCGACTCTGGCGATCCCGTCTCCGGCATCATATTCGATCGCTGCCGGATGAACGGTATCCGGAGTTTTTATTTTAACTATTATAGCAAATTTTTCTCCTGCATCCAATAGTATTTTTTCATCAAAAGGAACCGTATAATAGCCGGAATACATCAGTTTTCCCCTGGCTATGGGCCTTCGGTCATTCAAAGCCCGATCCATACGGGCGCTCTGGCTTTCCTTTTCAGCCCCGGAAATCCCCTCCTGTACTTCCGGCAGATATCTGGCCAGATACATTTCATACTCCGTATCGGGTCCGGTCGCATAAAATCCGGCGGCTTCCAGTTCTTCCTTCTCACCTGCCCGGAAGGTATTGGCCGCCCAGACGGTATCCCGACCATAGCCGATCTGCCCTACCCAGCCGCACAGGTCGCTCTGATAGATCTTTTCATAAAGCCCGGCGGACTCTGCCCCGGTGTATACAATGTTGTGAACACCGATATTGGTATCGTAATAGGACACATAAAAATAGCCTTCATCGCCAAAGTTTTCTCCCCAGCTGTTGGTACAGATAAATGCGCCGTCACCCTCCAGATCCATATTGAAATTTTCTTTTGGATAATCATCATCCCAGCCAATGATAACAGAATCATGGTTCGGCTCGTTCGTTCCCACATAGCAGTAGGAATTCGTATCCCGGTTGTAATACACGGATTCACTGTCATAATCCTGCATGGAAGTATAAAGGGAACTTTGAACTCCTCCCTCCAGATATACAGCCCTCTTGATCGCCTCATAATCCTTAGACGGAAGGATCTGGATTTCCTGTACATGAAGCCTGGGCTTCAGGCCGCAGGGGGAAACGCCGTCTCCATAAGGGTCCTCGGATTCCCACACGGGTCCCTGCCAGCCCAGAAGATATGCCATGGACATGGTATATTCTCCGCCTTCATCCTGTCCCAGCGTATAATTATTATGCATGGACATATGATCCACTGAAAATGACTCATTCTTCTCAGGAAGAAGCGACGATTCCAGTGCCGTCAGGGAGGCAAAGGCCCAGCAGGTTCCAAGAGAGCCCTGATTTCCAATCTGGGGCGCACGTCCTTCCTCCCTGTAATCATAGGAACGGGGCAGAATTGTATCCTCAGGAAGCCCCCGGTTCCAAATCTGGCAGGAAGCATCCTTCTCTCCCACCTCCGGAAGGGCAGAAAGGCTCTGCTCCGTTTGTTCTGTTTCCTGCTCGCGGACATCTTCATATCCGAACGAACTATCTGGACTCCTTTTATCTGCCAAAACAGCGCAGCCTGCCGTCATAACAGCTATGCAAACGGCCAAAACAGCCCCCAAAGCCCTCCTATTCCTGTTTATCAATTTTCTTCTCCTGACTGCGTCTGGGAGGCTTCGGCCCCATAAACTGATAGAAATAGGTTTTCAGCATGCCGTTATAGATCTTTCGGTTCTTATCCGCCTTGCGCCCAATGCATTTTTCCGTATCCTCATAGGATGTGATCAGGTACATAGACCAGGCGTCCAGAGCGGCAAACCGCTCTCCGATTTCCCTGTAGAGAACCGGAAGATTCTTCTTCTCTTCAATCCGCTCTCCGTAAGGAGGATTAGAAATAATAAAGCCATATTTTTTCGGATGGCTTAAAGCGCTTACAGGCCGCTGCTGGAAATGGATCATATGGTCCACACCTGCAGACTGGGCATTGGCTCTGGCTGCTTTCACAATATCCCCGTCAATATCATAGCCCTGGATATCTACTTTTACTGTATCATCCAATAGATCATTTGCTTCGTCCATGGCATCATACCAGCATTTTCTTTTAATGATATTCTTCCAGTCTTCAGATAAAAAAGAGCGGTTCATACCTGGTGCCATATTGGCTGCCATCATGGCTGCCTCAATAGGGAACGTACCGCTTCCGCAGAATGGATCCACCAGAATACGGTCCTTATTCCACGGAGTAAGCATGATCAGTGCTGCAGCCAGTGTTTCTGTAATAGGAGCCTTGCTGGTAAGGGTGCGGTAGCCTCTTTTATGAAGGGAATCACCACTGGTATCAATGCCAATGGTAACAATATCCTTATACAAAAATACACGCAAGGGGAATTTTGCCCCATCTTCAGGGAACCAGGATACATGGTAATGCTCTTTCATCCGCTCTACCATGGCCTTTTTCATAATGGACTGGATATCGGAAGGGCTGAACAGCTTGCTTTTAATAGAAGAAG
>ENA-ORTP01002899-ORTP01002899.1-human-gut-metagenome-genome-assembly--contig:-NODE-2899-length-13128-cov-3.077641_pt1 | contig 13128 bp, 6 predicted proteins | sample MGYA00241913_ERZ509190 | MGnify/ENA primary metagenome ERZ509190 (study PRJEB26280, sample SAMEA2338839) | human gut metagenome | biome: human gut; feature: human-associated habitat; material: faeces...
GCTGCGGGGGCGTCCTGTCGCACAGGACTCCCCCCGCAGCGCCCTTGCGTTCGGCTTTTTAATTAAGAAATAGTATGAAACGGTGAAGCCGTCGAGAGCCAGGGACGGCGCGTTCTTCAAGGGAATTTGACATTCTGCCAACTTATAAATTAAAATGAGTTGTCACGATCTCTGAAAAATTTTTCCGCAATGGATATTGCCGTACAAAAACCACCAGAAGAGGGGATTTCCATGAGGAAGGGGCATGGGCAGCCCGTTTATTCCAAAATCGCCTTCGATCTTGCCGTCAAAATTGCCAGCGGCGAGCTCAGGGAAGGGACGAAAATCACCGGGCGCTCATTGATGGGGACGCAGTACAAGGCGTCTCCGGAGACGATCCGGCGCGCGCTCTGGCATCTGAACGACGTGGGGGTCATTTCGACGCAGGACAACGTCGGTTCGACCGTCGTGTCCCGGAGCCACGCCGTGGAATATGTCGAGCATCGCCGGCTGGACAACGACTTGCTTGCGCTCAGGGCCCGACTTGACGGCATGATTGCGGCGCGTGACGAGCTTAACAGAGACATCGACGCGACGCTTGGGCAGATCCTTGAACTGACTCAGCGTTTCCGGGACAGCGACCGGCTGCACATGTTTACGTTCAGGATCGGCGGCACTTTTCCCGCTCTGGGGGTCAGTATCCGCGATTTTCAGTTTCGGCAGAAGACCGGCGCCACGATCGTGGCGATCAGGCGGGGTGACGAAACCTTGCTGTCGCCGGAGCCGTCGACGGAATTCAAGGTCAACGACGTGTTGATCGTCGCGTGCGGGGTGCAGCATATCGATAAAGTCCGCGAACTCATGGAGGACGGCGTTCCCAAGGCCCGCTGCAAAAGTTGAAGGGCGACGGGACGAAGCCATTTTTTCGGAGAGTGACGCGCTTCTTCGCGAACTCCTGGGCGCTGGGGAGGGGCCGCTTTCGGGGCGGTCTGTCTCCCGTCGCCATCGGCGCTCCGGAGGATCCGAAACCCATGAAAAGGAGGACATCATGAAAAAGACAACGAGATCGCTGCTGCTCTCGGCAATGGTCCTGCTGTGCGTGTCGGCGGGATGCAGCGCCGCCGGCGGCGCTGCGACGGGAAAAGAGAAGACCGCTCTCACATTTGCCGACGTGGGCTGGGACTCCATCAAACTGAACAACGCGCTGGCCGGGCTGGTCGCGGAAAAAGTTTTTGGATATACATGGCAGGAAACGCCAGGTTCCACGCCAATTTCGCACGAGGCGCTGCTGAAGGGGGAAATCGACGTTCACATGGAGGAATGGACCGGCAACATCCCTTCCTACGCCCCGGACCTGCGGGCCGGCCGGTTCGTCGAGCTGGGCGTGAACTTCGACGATAACCGGCAGGGTTTTTACATTCCCAGGTACGTGGCCGACCGGTATCCCGATCTGAAGACCGTAAAAGATCTGGCCCGCCACGCGGAACTGTTCCCCGACCCCGAAGACGCTTCGCGGGGGATCGTCTACGGCGGCATCGTCGGCTGGGAGATCACGGAGATCATGAACAGAAAAATAGCGGCTTACGGTCTGGACGAACATTATAATTATTTCGTCAGCGGCAGCGACGCGGTGCTCAGCGCGGCCATGGTCTCCGCGTGGGACAGGAAGGCGCCGATCGTGGCCTATTACTGGGAGCCCACGTGGCTGTTGGGGAAATACGATTTCATCCTTCTCGAGGACGAACCGTACGACGCCGCGCGCTTTCAGGAAGGCTTCGGCGCCTGTCCTGCGGTGACGGTGACGGTGGCGGCGAGCAATGAGTTTGCCGCGTCGAATCCGGAATTCTGCGCGTTTCTTGCCAGGTTCGGGATGCCCGCCGCGGTGATCAGCGAGGCTTTGGCCTATATGAACAGCAGCAACGCCGGCTATAAAGAGGCTGCGGAATGGCTGTTGGCAAAGTCGCATCCCGAACTGCTGGATCGATGGCTCTCTCCCGAGCAGGCGGCAAGGATGAGGGCGGCGCTGTGACGTCGGCGCCTTCGGGCGTTACGAAAGGGGAGAGATCATGGATTGGCTGTTCAAATTCCCGGAACTTTTCAAACTGGACACGACGGCGGTCGACACAACGGTACGTTCTTTTGCCGTAGACGCCGAAGCTTTTCTTGGGCTGATCAAAGGCGGCCTCAACAGCTTCGTGGGCCTCGTTTTGCTGTGCCTGAGGCAGGTGCCGTGGCCGCTCTTCCTGCTGCTGGTCGCGTTCCTGGGCCGGCGCGCCCGCCGGAGTCTCCGCAGCGGCGTCCTGTACGCCGCGCTGGTCGCCGCCATCGGCGTCGTCGGACTGTGGCAGATGATGCTGGTGACGCTGTCCGTCGTGCTGGCCAGCGTGATGATCGCCCTTGTGATCGGCATTCCGATCGGGATCCTGATCTCCGGTTCCGATCTGGCGAATAAAATGCTCCGCCCCGTTTTGGACACCATGCAGACGATGCCGGTGTTCGTCTATCTGATCCCCGCGCTGCTGTTGTTCGGGACGGGCAACGCCTCGGGCGTGATCGCCACGGTCATTTACGCCGTCGTTCCGGTCATCCGCCTCACCAGTCTGGGGATCCGCCAAGTGGACAAAGAGGTGGTGGAAGCCGCCAGGGCCTTCGGCTCCACACGGTGGCAAACGCTGTTCAAGGTGCAGATCCCCCAGGCCAAACCGACGATCATGGCGGGCGTCAACCAGACTCTGATGATGGCCATGGCCATGGTGGTCACGACTTCGATGATCGGCGTGCGCGGGCTCGGCATGGAAGTCTTGAACGCCGTCAACCGGATCGAGATCGGGCGCGGGCTCGTGGCTGGAAGCTACGTCGTCGTCCTGGCGATCGTGCTCGATCGGGTGACGCAGGGGATGAGCTCCGGAAAAGGTGCGGACAGTCCCAATGGAGACGGAGGACAGGCCCATGACAGCCCTTCGAAATGACGTGATCCTGAGGATGGAGCACGTGACCAAGCTCTATGGTCCGAACTGCGCGGAAGCATCCAAGATGATGTCGGCGGGGGCCGACAAGAATACGGTTTACAAAAAAACGGGGTGTACCGTCGCTTTGTGGGATGTCAGCCTGGAGGTTTTCAAGGGGAGCATTTTCGTGATCATCGGCCTTTCGGGATCGGGAAAATCGACGGCGGTACGCTGTTTCAACAGACTGACGACGCCGACGAGCGGAAAGGTCCTCTTCGAGGGGCGCGATATTCAGTCGATGAGCCGCAGGGAGCTGCTGAACCTGCGCCGCGAAAAGATAGCGATGGTCTTTCAGTCGTTCGGGCTGATGAGCCACAGAGACGTCCTGGGAAACGTCACCTACGGCCTGGAGGTGAAAGGGCTCGGGCGCGAAGACCGCGAACGCCTCGCCAAAGCGAGCATTTCCATGGTGGGACTCGACGGCTGGGAACATCAGCCGTGCGAGCGGCTCTCCGGCGGGATGCGCCAGCGGGTCGGCATCGCCCGGGCGCTGGTCAGCGATCCCGAAGTGCTGCTGATGGACGAGCCGTTTTCCGCGCTGGATCCTCTGGTGCGCCGGGACATGCAGTTCGAACTGCTGCAGATCCAGCGGAAACTGAAAAAGACGATCGTCTTCATCACGCACGACATCGACGAAGCCTTCAAGATGGGAGACAGGGTCTGCATCATGAAGGACGGGAAAGTCGTTCAGACCGGCACGCCGGAACAACTGAGCACGCAGCCTGCCGACGAGTACGTGCGGAACTTCGTCAACAGCGCGGACAAGACGAAAGTGGTGACGGTGCGCAACATCATGGTCACTCCGTCCAGCATCGTCCGCCTGGACAACAGCGTGGATTACGCCATCCATGAGATGCGGATGAACGGTTTGTCTTCCGTTTTCGTGATCGACCATGATCTGCGCCTGTCAGGGATCCTCTCGATCAGGGAGGCGATCGAGGCGCGCCGGCAGGGGCAGCCGATCGCTCAGGCGCTCTGCCGGAACGTGCAGACCGCGACGCCCGATACGCTGATCGCAGACGCCATCTCCCTCGCGGCGGAAGCGCCGTTCCCCATCGCCGTTGTCGACGAGGAGGGGGTTTTGCTCGGCATCGTCACCAAGGCCAGCATCCTGTCCTCTCTGATGTGACGCTATTTTCTCGATAAAGGGCCGCTCTCGGCAAACCAATGCTTTTTATCAAGAAATAGTATGATACGGTTCTTCGATGTTTGTTGCGGAGCCGCTTAATTTAAAAAGGGGCTGCCTCTTTCCCGCGCGCGAGCGCGAGAAGAGGCAGCCCCTTTTTTTTGTTGAGAGGAAATTTTTTTGAGCGAAAGCGACCGGCGCGGGTCAGTCGAGCGGCGCCAGATCGGGGAGCTGTCGGCCGGGATTGTCGTCCAGCGTGTAAACGGAGAAGGAGATCGCTTTCTGCCGTCCCAGCGAGTCGGTCACGGAAAGGCGGTGACGCCCCGGCGTCATCGGCCACAGGCAGGGCCGGTCCGCCGTGCCGCGGCCGGCGTATTTGCCGTCGACGAACCAGAAGAACTCGCCGGTGCCTTCGGCGCGGAAGACCAGTTTGGCGTCTTCCTCGTGCATCAGGTAAGCGGCGTCGGCCAGCGGCGAGGCGACCGTCAGCTCGGTCCGCTTTTCGCGCGCGCTTTCCATGTAGACGGATAGCTCCTGCGGCCAGACGACCACCACTTTGCCCTGTTCGAGCTGGTGCATGGGGCAGACGCCGGACAGCGAGACGCCGGGAATGAAATATTCCCTGACGGTGCGCGGGCAAAGGTCAGTGGGCGGCAGTCCCGAAAGCGAGCAGACTTCGCGCTGCGCCACGCCGGCCGGCGGCGCGCCGAATCCTCCCGGCGGCAGGGCGCGGAACGCTTTCAGCACGGCGGGCGCGGCCGCGCCGAGGCCAACGAGTTCGGGATGCGGTTCGCCGCACGGATCCCCCAGCCACACGACCAGCGACCAGCGGTCGTTCCAGCCGGCCGTCCAGGCGTCGCGCAGGCCGTAGGAGGTACCGGTCTTGAAGGCGATCTGCCCGCGCGACGGATCGACGGATCGCAGCAGCGTCGGCATCCGCGCCGGATCGGCGAGGACGTTGGTGGTGATCCAGGCGCTTTCGGCGGAATAGACGTCGCGTTCCGAAAGCGGCTCTTTTTCGACGAAGCGGCTCTCGATCAGCCGTCCGCGGCGCGCCAGCGCGGTGACGGCGCGGGCGAGCTGGAGCGGCGACACTTCGCAGCCGCCCAGCACGAGCGAGTCGCCGTAGTGCGCGGCGCTCTGCGTCAGCGCCGCGAAGCCGAGATTGCGCAGTTTCTGCAGCAGGCGTTCGCCGCCTTCCGCGCGCAGGATGCGCACGGCGGGGACGTTGAGCGAATCGACCAGCGCGTTGGCGGCGCTGACGGGGCCGCGATAGATGCGGTCGAAGTTGCGCGGCGCGCGTCCCGAAAGCGTCAGCGGCGTGTCGGCCATCAGCGAGGCGGGCGTGAGCGCGCCGTCCTCGAAGGCCATGGCGTAGGCGAACGGTTTCAGCGCCGAGCCGGGCGAACGCAAAGACGAGGCGCAGTCCACCCAGCCGGCGGGAGCGCCCTTCATGCCCCAGCGGGCGTTGGGCACATAGGCGCGCACGGCGCCGGTGGCGTTCTCGATCAGCACGCCGGCCGCCGTGACGACGTCGTCCTGCGAGGCCAGCGCGTCGAGTAGCGCGGCGCGGAGGATCTTTTGCGCGTTGCGGTCGAGCGTGGACGTGATGTCCTTTTCCTCCGTGAGACTGATGACTTTCTGGCAGGAGACCCACTCGTCGGCCGGCAGCGGCGAGAGCTCTTCCGGCAGCGGTTCGGCCATGGCGGAGCGCGCCTGCCAGTCGGTGATCTTGCCGCGCTCGCGCAGCAACGAAATAGCCCAGTCGCGCCGCTGCCGCGCCGCTTTCGGATGCAGGTCGGGGCGGTAAGCGGTCGGCCCTTTGACCATCACGGCCAGCAGCGCCGCCTGCGCGATGGTGAGGTCGCGGGCCGAGCGCCGGAACCATGCCAGCGAGGCCGCCTCGACGCCGCGCAGGTTGCTGCCGAGGGGGATCATGTTCAGGTAGATCTGGAGGATCTCCTCTTTCGATTTGATCTTTTCCAGCTGAGTCGCCTGGGCGAACTCGCGCAGTTTGGTTTTCAGATTGCGTTCGGCCGGCCAGCAGAGGCGGATCACCTGACTGGTGATCGTCGAGGCGCCGGAGCGCACCTTTCCGGCCAGAAGATTGTCCCTGGCGGCGCGCAAAACGCCCCGCCAGTCCACGCCGCCGTGCGACCAGAAACGACGGTCCTCCACTTCGACGGCGACGAGCGGCATCCAGCGCCCCATTTCAGAAAGAAGGACGGGGAGACAAAACTCCCCGTCCTCCGACATGGTCACGCTGAGCATCGTCCCCTTGCGGTCGCGGACGACCGTGGAGCGGGGCCAGGACGAGAGGCGCGTCTCGATCGGCTCGAGACGGTTCCAATAGCGCCAACCGGCCGCGGCGGCCGCAAGCGACGCGCAGAGGAACAATCCTCCCGTCCAAAGCGTGAGCTTATGAAATTTCATCGGGATAAACGCTTACTGGATCGTCACCGTTTCGGATTTGCCGAGGTAACCGATGCCCTTGTTGCCCAGAGCCTCGACGGAGATCGGCGGTACGGAGAACGTGCCGCGGTAGACGGCGCGGAGCGGCAGTTTCCATTCGAAGTTCTTGCCCTGCCCGTCGATGTGGAGCAGCAGACGGTCGAAGCGCAGGTCGGAGCGGACGGAGTAGCCTTCGCCGGCGGTCATTTCGCCGGCGCTGACCGCTTCGAATCCGGCGGGCAGCAGCGCGCTCAGCCGCAGCGCCGCGGGACGCGACGTGGCCGTGACCTTGATCTTCATGGCCGCTTCTTGGCCGAAGGCGATGGAGGACAGATTGAGAACTTCGCCCGACTTGGCGTCGACGAAGCTGCGCTCCACGCGCAGGCCGCGGCTGTAACTGCGCGGCTCCTTGTCGGGCACGCCGCTGGCGGTCCAGGAGTACCAGATCGAACCGGCGCCGCGGGCCTCGAGCTTCATGGTCCCGCCCTTGCCGCCCCGCCAGATCGCGGGCTTGCCGTCAAAGACCGCCACCTCGTTGCCGTCGGCGTCGAACAGTTTGGCCGTGACGGGGCCGGGGACGACGTGAGTCGAGAACACGCCGAGCGCCATGATCATGCTGCCGGCGTCGCGGGCGTTGCGGCGTCCGCTGCCCTTGGCCAGTTCCGCGGCGATGCGGGCCGCGAGATCGCGGCTGGGCGCTCCGCCGGGTTCGATGGCGTCAAGCGCCAGCATCCTGAATCCGGCTTCGGGCAGCGACAGCTTGGCGTCGGCCGAAGAGGATTCCGAACCGGCCAGCGCCTGGGCTTTTTCCTGATCGCCGGCGAGGGCGTAGCTGGCGGCCAGCAGCGCGCGGCCGGAACCGCTCAGGTCGCCGATGCGCTCCTCGAGCCAGTTCATCCAGCCCAGCGGCGCTTCGCCGCCCAGCGCGAGCACATACGCGCCGTAGGCGCGGGCGTTCATGGCTTCGCGAACGTTCTTCTCCGGCAGCGGCTCGGCCATGTAGCGACGCAGCCACTGCGTTCCGGCGTTCAGGCCGGACGGGTCGATGACGCCGGCGGCTTTGACGGCCGTCAGCAGGTGCAGGGCGGCCACCGAGCCCCAGGCGTCGGTGCCGTCGCCGCGCCAGGCGCTCCACGAGCCGTCGTAGAGCTGGTAGCTCGCCAGACCGGCGAGGACGGTGTTCATGGCGATGCGGTTCTCGATCGGGTTGACCAGATCCTGATCTTCGTCGCTGAGCAGGCTGGGCATGTTCAGCGTGATCCAGCCGCGCGAGACGAGACGGTCAAGGCCAAAGCCCCACGTATCGACCGTCTCGAGCAGCGAGACCGCGTCGACCACGGGCGCGCCGGAGATGGTCAGCGTCAGGCTGCCCGTGCCGGGGTACCAGTCGTCGGGCAGGACGACCTCGGTCGAACCTTCGCCGGCGCTGCCGCCGCCGACCACGGAAGTCAGCGGCCAGCCGGGACGGATGGCAAGGCCGGTTTCGGACGCATAATCGCGGCCGCCCAGCGAGACGGAAGCCTTCAAAGCGCCGTGTTCGCTGGCGCTGCGAGCCGTCAGCGTAGGGATCAGCGACGTCAGTTCGAGACGCTTGTTGGCCGTCAGCGCGATCGTATCCTTCCACTCGCTTTGGCCGTTGAAGTTCAAGTCGAGCCCTTCCGCGGGAGTCACGACGGCGGAGGCGCTGCCGCCCTGTTCGGCGGTGACGTTCAGCGCCGCCTGGAGCTGGTCGCCGGGCGCGGCGAAGCGGGGCAGCGTCAGGTCGATGACCACGGGGCGGGCGATCTTCGACTCGCTTTCGGCGCGTCCCAGAGCCACGCCGTCGACAGCGATCGCTTCGACGCGAAGTGCGCCGGCGAACTCGGGCACCTGCGTGGTGATCTCCGCCGCGCCGTCCTTCAGCTCGACGGCGGGCAGCCAGATCGACAGCGGCTTGTAATCGGAAGCGCGGACCGGCGACATCATGTCGGCGTTGGCCATTAGTTTGGCACGGTACATCTCGGCGTCGTCGCCGCCAGCAGGGTGGAGCAGCGCCGTGCCGCGGGCCTCGATCGGCAGCAGCGAGTCGTAGATGTCGCACATCTTGCCGTCCATGCCGCGGCGGCGCGTGAAGTACTTCCATGGATCGGCGTTGTCGCTGCCGCTCAAAAGCAGGATGCCGCGATCGACGAGGGCGACGGACACGGTCCCCTTGGCGGGCTGTCCCTTGGCGTCGGTGACGCGGATTTTGGCGCTGAACACGCCGGGTTCCGCCTTGGCGGGCGCCTCGACGGAGACGTTCAGACGGCGGTCGCTGAGGTCGAGCTTGAGCGGCAGAGCGCCCAGCGCGCGGTACGGCGGCTTGGTGTCGACGCTTTCAGGACGAACGACCTGGATCGTGATCCAGCCGTTGGGAAGCAGCTCTTCGGTGACGGGCACGTCGACGGTCATTTCTTTGTCGGTCATGTCGAAAGATTTGATCGTCATGGGCCGGTCGCTGCCGACGGCGAGAATGGCGCGTCCGGCAAAAGGCGACTTGACGGTGATCTGCGCGCTGGCGCCGGGCAGATAGCTTTCCTTGTCGGACTTCAGCTCGACGCGGTCGGGCATGACGGCGCCCATGGAAGCGGAGCCGGTCCAGTTTTCCCACGCCCAGAGGCGCAGCGAGGCGCGTCCATCGGCGTGAGTGAAGGTCAGGCGGTATTCGCCCTCGTCCTTGGGCGTGAAGACGTATTTGCCCTTGCCGTTCAACGTGACCTTGTCCGTGACGGGCTCGGAGAACTCTTCCTGCCAGGTCATGCGGCTGCCGCTGTCGTCGCTGACCATCACGTAGCGGCTGGTGACCTTGCTGATCTCGACGGCCACTTCGCCCAGGTTTACGGGCTTGTCGTCCGGATCGACGGCGACGAGGCCGATCTCGGCGGAGCTGTTGGGACGGACTTCGGCCTTGGGCGCCATCACGCCGATCAGCGCTTTGGTGGGATAGATCGGCACCGAAACCGTGCTGCCGGTCCAGCGGCCGTTGGCCTCCATGACGTTGAGACGCAGATGGGCGCGGACGATCGAAGGGGCGTTCAGGTCCTCCTCGGGCGTCCAGACGGCCTGGGCGGCGCCGTTCTCGTCGAGCTCTCCGCTGGCGATCTGGCCGGAAGAGCGCCCGGCGTCCTTGCCCATTTCGGAGCCGAAGACGTAGCCGGGGTTCGCCCCGGAGACGTAGGCTTCGGGAACGGTGGTGTAATCGAGTTCCCAGGCCAGTCCGGCGCCGCTGCCGCCGAAGAGGTAGCGGGCGCTGAGTTCGAGCGTGGCTTCCTGCCCGGGATAAAGCGCCTTGGGCGCCTGAAGCTTAGTCTCGATCTGAGGCGGACGGAACTCCTCGATCTGCACGGCGCGTTCGGCGACGACGGTCTTCGTGCCGGGAACGGTCAGCCGCAGCGAATAGGAGCCGCTGTCGACCGTCGCCGGGATCGGCACGGAAACGACGCCCGTGCCGCCGGCGTCGAGCTTGATGACGCCGGAAGCCAGGTCGATGCCGCGGGCGCTCAGAGACCAGTTCAGCGGGAACTCGCCGGGCAAGTCGAGCACGGTGCTGCGCACGATCGCCTCGGCCTCGAGGGTCTCGCCGGGCTGCCAGAGGGCGCGCGGCAGGATCCACATGCCGTCGTAGGCGTCGTTCCATGGCGCGCCGGAGATATCGACGTCGCGTCCCGAAAGCTGATTGACGCTGAGCTTGACGAACGACAGGCGCCCTTCCTTTTCAACGGTGACCAGCGAAGGCTGAAGGTCGTCCTGCCAGCCTTCGGCGACGCCGAAGGAAGCCAGGCCGTCGGCGTCCGTCGTACCGGTCAGGAGCAGCTGGTTCTTGGCGGAATAGACTTTCACTTCCGCGCCGGCCAGCGGTTTGCAGTCCGAGATCGAATTGGCCCAGACCTGCAGGCCGCGCTTGTACATGCGGGCCGAGAGCGCCGTGTCGGTGATGCTGAGGAGCATTCTGGCGCTGTCCCACGTGTAGGGATCGCCGTTCTTGGCCTCGATCAGATAGACGCCTTCGCCTTCGCAGCCGAGGCTGGCCAGGTCGAGGGCGCGGCGCGCGGTCTCGTTGACCATGCCGCCGACGGCGTATTTCTTGGAACCGAGCGGTTTTGCCCAGCTGGTGAAGCTGCCTTCGTCGTCAAGATCGAGCGCGGCGATCGACACGTTATTGTTGTAGAGCCGCCACGCCGAAACTTCGAGCGTTTCGATGTTGGCGCTCTCCACGGCGACACGCGGGGCCTCGGCAGGCGTGAGGAACATGCCGGCGGCGGGGAAGCGCACGAAAGAAGGCATGTCGGGGAAGATGAACGCCTTGACGAAATCCTCTTTCATCGGCTCGGCGTCCGCGCCGGTCAATCCTTTGCGGATCGTCAGCGTGACGCGGCTGCGGGGCGCGAAATCGCCCTCGATGTTGAAGCCGTCGTAACTGCTGGTCAGCGTGAAGGGAACGGCGGGAGACAGCTCGATGAATCCTTTGGCCTTGGCCAGATCGACGCTGTTGTTCAGGCCGACGCGGATACGCCCGCGGCCGGATTCGTTCATGAAAGCGTTGGAATCGGTCACCAGCGTTTCGGTGGACACGTTCAACGTCGCTTCAAGCCCGCCTGCCTGCGGCAGGTCGCCCTTGTCGGGCAGCAGCCCGCCCTCGACGAGGACTTTGACGCTCTTGCCGTAGATGGAACTGGTGCGGACGATGATCTCTTTGGCCGGTGTCGCGCCCTGAATGTTGTAGCTCACGGAGTTGCCGGCGGCGTTGAAAATTTTCAGGAAACCGCGCAGGCGCACGGGCGAGACTTCGGCGTTGAAGTCGAGGCGCAGCGTCAGCTCGCGGTCGGGCGACGTGCCGATGATGGTCACGCGGTCGAAGCTGAGCGCCGGGCGATGGAACGTGAAGCTCTGACGTCCCGCGACCAGCGATCCGCCGGCGGTGCGGAGCCCGCCGGGGCCAAAATCGACGTCATAGCGCGTGGCCGGCTGCAGATTGGCGGACGGCGTGAAGACCAGCTGATTCGTCTTCACCCACTTGGCCGTGCCGGCCAGGGCGGGGCGGAATTTGAGCGGCACCGCGCCGCCCGTGAGGGGCTTGTTCAGCTGGTTGCTTTTCACCACGTCGCCGCTGAAGACGACGGTGAACTGAGGGCGGTTGGCCGTCACTTCGCCCTCGGGGGAGAAGCTTTTGACGGTCACGTCGTTGGCCGCCCAGCCCGCGCCGGCGAGAATCAGCCCGCACAGCAGGGCGCTGAAAATTTTGCGCATGGAAAGACCTCCTTCAAAGATTTTATGATGCGGATTTTATGATGCGGAAAACGAGCTTACGACTGAACGGAAGCCCGTTTGACACCAAGAATGTTCCACGTGGAACATTTTCAGCCGACGTGCGAAATCCTCCGGCAAAGCGGCGGTCGACCGCGTCGAATCGAACGTCCGTGCCGGGCCTTGGAAGGACGACCGCACGGCCGACGGCGCCGATCTTTTGTTGATGAAGTACCAGGCGCCGCCGATGACCGCGGCGGTCAGAAGCACGGCGACGGCGACGCGGAGCGCCGAGATCGGCGACTTGCCGCCGACCCGTCCGGTCTGCCCGTTGACCATGAAGTTGTAGACCTTGCCGTTGTAGCGGAACGACGACAGCCATACCGGCAGCAGCAGGTACTTGAACTTGAGGTCGTCGTAACTGGTCTGCACGTTGATGTTGGCGACCGCGTCGGCGCGGCATTCGGAGCGGATCTTCCGTTCGATCTGGCTTTCCAGATGACGGTCGATCTCTTCCCGTCCCTGGTCCCAGCCGTCGTTGAGTCCGAGCGAGTAGCGCTCGGCGGCGTAGCCGGCCAGGTATCGCGGGTTATAAGCCACGTTGGCCTCGGTGTCGAACGGCAGGATCTCGTTCAGGATCGAGGCGTCGTGGCGCGTCGTGGCGAGCACGGTGTGGTCGTTGACGAACTCGCTGTAATCGCCGGAAGTGTAGTACCAGTCCGTGACCGTGCGGGTCTTGCCGTCGGCCTCCCTGACCGTGCGGTAGATGCCGTAGCGTCCGTCGTACTCGGATTCGGTCTGCGTGTCGAACGTCCAGTAAGGCAGATAAACGCCGTGGAACGCGTCGGGGCGCGCCTTCTGCTTGGCCAGCGACGGGCAGAACAGTTTGCCGGCGATCCAGCGCTTGAAATTCGCGCCGGCGGTCTTCTTGTCGATCGTGAACGGGCAGACGCCGCCGGGAGCCATGGTGTCGTCGTCCCGTACTTCCATGACCTGGTTGGAGCCGCAGTAAGGGCATTCATTGGCGACTTCGAGCGCGTCGTAGATCGTCTCCGCGCCGCAGGACTCGCAGAGGACCCGTTTCTTGGCGGCGCCCCAGTCGTGGCTGGCGCGGTCTTCGGCGTCTTCGAAGTCGATCTCGCGGGCGGCCTCGCCGGCCGCGATCTCTTCGGCGTATTCGCAGTAGGGGCATTTCATGCCGCCCGTGGCGGGGTCGAACTCCATGACGCCGCCGCACTGCGGGCATTTCTTGTCGGTCTCGTCCTTGGTTTGGACCCGTACAGGTTCCTGCTCGTCCTGAAA
>ENA-ORTP01002910-ORTP01002910.1-human-gut-metagenome-genome-assembly--contig:-NODE-2910-length-13055-cov-2.784154_pt1 | contig 13055 bp, 5 predicted proteins | sample MGYA00241913_ERZ509190 | MGnify/ENA primary metagenome ERZ509190 (study PRJEB26280, sample SAMEA2338839) | human gut metagenome | biome: human gut; feature: human-associated habitat; material: faeces...
GGCGGGATTCATCCCTGTTGAGTAGGAGGAAAGCAGTACCGGAGGGGAAACAGAGGAAAGCACCGAAACAGAGGGCAGCAAAGAAGCGGAGGAAAGCACTGAAACAGAACCCGGTGACAGCGGCGGCGAATCAGAAGAAGAAACGGAGGGCGGAACGGTATCGGGGAATGAGATTCCAAAGCCGGAATGTACCTGTAAAGAAAAATGCACACAGTATTCCATTGACAAAGATTGTGAAGCCTGCAAGGAAGATTACAGCTTATGTGAATATGTGAACCCGAATGTAAAAATTACAATCTCCACTCCGTCCGGGTGGCACAATGACACCACAAAGGTACATATCTCCATAGAAGATGTGGCACATTCCGGCAATTTCACCATAAAGACCGTACAGGCAAAAGTCGCACAGAACGGGAGCTGGACGGACATCACAGAGGATATGTATGTGGAGATTTCGGAAAATACCACCGTCTATGTGCTTGTGACAGACCAGAGGGGCAAGACCTATGAGAAGAACCGTTATATTAAATGTTTTGATTTCACGAAGCCTACCCTAAACGCTGCGGTCAGTGACGGTCTGTTAAGCGTACAGGCGCATGATACGGATTCCGGCATCAAGGCGGTGTATGTGAACGGGTACGAATTTACGGAGCTTACAAACGGTGTCTTAAATATCCGCCTGCAGCAGTTTGACGCAGGCTACCAGTATTTTACCATTTCCGCTATGGATCATGCCGGGAATATGTCAGAGGTTTATAAAACAGCCAACCCATATTACACCGATCCGGAAAAGGAGGACAGCGGTGAGAAGAACCCGGCAGAGCAGCTCCCGGTCAATGCACAGGCAACCAAGCCTTCCTCTGCCACCGCACAGGTAACGGAGCATACCAAAACGGACAGTGACGGGAATACCGTATCAGAATTAAGCCCGGCAGAACAGAAAAAACAGGCAATGGCGGAAGCGGCTGCATCGGAGGAAAAGGAAGAATCCGGGGAGAAGGAAAAAAGCGAAACTGGGAAGGAATTTTATACAATCCAGACTGCATCGGAAAAAGTGTTCTACCTTATCATTGACTGGGACGGGGAGGAAGAAATGGTGTACTTCCTGACGGAAGTTACGGAAAATGACCTGTTAAACGTGACAGCGAACAACAGCGAAACCTTACCGAAAAATTCCGCTGCTCTGGAATCTGCAATCCCTGTGTCGGAGGGCGCACTGCCCAATAACAACGGGGAACAGGAAACAGAAGAAGAACTTACGGAAGAACCAGACGGGGAAGAAAATACCGAAGAACCTGAACCAGAGCCGGAGAAAGCAGAAGAAAACCCGATGGCAACCTATATCATTCTTGGAGTTGTGGCAGTTATCGCTATCGGCGGCGGCTATTATTTCAAGGTAGTCCGGAAAAAGAAAGAGGAATTTCTTGACGAGGACGATGATGAGGAGGACGAGGAAGAAGAATACGAAGATGACGAGGAAAACGAGGACAGTGAGGACGATTTTTTTGAGGATAAAGAAGGAGAGGATGAATAAATGCAGTTAGTGATAACGGAAAAACCAAGTGTTGCAAGAAGTATTTCAGAAGTAATCGGCGCAACAGAAATCAGTGACGGATATATGGAAGGGAACGGCTATATTGTGAGCTGGTGCGTGGGGCATCTGGTGGAGCTGGCACAGCCGGAAAGCTACGGGGAACAGTGGAAGAAATGGACGTATGAGAGCCTTCCCGTAAATCCGGAAAAATGGCAGTATGAGGTCAAGCCGGACACGAAAGCGCAGTATGACGTACTTTGCCAGTTGATGCACAGGAAAGATGTCACCGCCACAATCTGTGCCACTGACGCCGGGCGGGAGGGTGAGCTTATCTTCCGTCTGGTGTATGAAATGGCAGGCTGTGACAAGCCGATCAAACGCCTGTGGATTTCCTCAATGGAGGAAAGCGCAATCCGGGAAGGGTTTGAGAATTTACAGCCGGGGAGTGATTACGATAATTTATACCATTCCGCACTGTGCAGGCAGGAAGCGGACTGGCTTGTAGGCATCAACGGTACAAGGCTGTTCACTGTTTTGTATGGCGGCAAAGTCCTGAAGGTGGGCAGGGTGCAGACACCCACTCTTGCGATGCTGGTGGACAGGGAAACAAAGATTATGAATTTCCAGAAGGAAAAATATTACATGGCGCATATCCTGATGGATGGGATAGATGCCGCCACCGGGCGCATTGATGATAAAAAGAAAGCAGATGAGATTGTAGGAGCTTGCCGGAACGGGCAGGCTCTTACCACGTCTGTTGTAAAAGAGGAAAAGACAGTCATGCCGCCGAAGCTCTATGACCTCACTACGCTCCAGAGGGATGCGAACCGCCTGTTTGGGTTTACTGCAAAGCAGACCTTAGAGTACACACAGAGCCTTTATGAGAAAAAGTTAGCCACATATCCGAGGACGGACAGCCAGTTTCTGTCTGATGACATGGGGCAGACCGCAGAGTGTGTAATCGAAGCGGTGTTCCATTCCCTGATGTTTGAGGAAAATAAGGCTCCCAAACCGGATATAAAGAGGATTCTGAACAGTAAAAAGGTGACAGACCACCACGCCATTATCCCCACAATGGAGATTGCGAAGGCTGACCTTGCGGCACTGCCGGAAACGGAGCGCAAAATCTTATCTCTGGTTGCAAACCGTCTTTTATGCGCCACCGGGAAGAAGCATCTGTATGAAACGGTCAAGGCAGAGTTTTCCTGTAACGGACACACATTTACTGTTTCCGGGAAGTCTGTCACGCATAACGGGTGGAAATCTTTTGAAGATGCCTTTAAGCGTTCCTTTAAAATCTCCGGGAATCAGGAGGAAGAAAAAGAGGAAAAGAAGCTGCCGGAACTGTCGGAAGGACAGGCATTTGACGGTGTGCAGACGAAAATCAGCGAGCATTTCACTTCCCCGCCGAAGCATTTTACAGAAGATTTATTATTGTCGGCAATGGAACGTGCCGGGGCGGAAGATATGGGCGATGATGTGGAGCGGAAAGGCTTGGGTACGCCTGCGACAAGGGCGGACATCATTGAAAAACTGGTGAAGGACGGTTTTGTAAAGCGTGAGAAAAAACAGATCATACCCACCGAGGACGGGCTGAAGCTGATTACAGTCCTGCCGGATGTTGTGAAATCCCCGAAACTTACTGCCGATTGGGAAAATGCCCTGACACTGGTAGCGAAAGGGGAGCTTCCAATGGAGGACTTCATGGCAGATATTGAAAACATGGTGTCGGAGCTGATACACACCTACCATGAAGTCAGTGACGAACAGAAAAAGATGTTCGCACAGGAACAGACGGTGCTTGGGACGTGTCCGAACTGCGGCGGTCAGGTGGTAAAGGGGAAATTCGGTGCGTACTGTGTGAAGAAATGCGGCATGAACGTGAGCCGGGTAATGGGAGCTGCCCTTACCGACACGCAGGTAAAGGATTTGCTTGCCGGGAAGAAAATCCTGTTAAAAGGGTTAAAGAGCAAGGCGGGCAAGCCTTATGATGCCTATATCATTCCGAGCGGGACGGAGGAATACCACTATACCAAAGACGGGGAAGAAAAAAGTGGGGTACAGTTTAAATTTGTCATGGAATTTCCAAAAAAAAAGAAATCTTCCGGCGGGAAGAAAAAATAGAGGGAGGAAAAGATATGTTTACAACAGGAGATAAGTTATTAAACGTGATGAAAGAGGAAGAAGTCAGCATTATGGAGCTTTCCAGAATGTCAGGAGTGCCGGAGAGGACAATCATGGATATTCTGGCGGGCATCAGAGAGCCGGAGCTTGGTGTGGTATGCAGGATTGCGGACGGACTTGGCATCTGTGTCCATGAGCTTCGTGCCGATGAGGAACAGTATGCAATATCCGTACAGAAAGATACCCTTGCAAAGCTGATTGTAGTCAGCGAGATTAACGGTGTGGAACTGGAGGAACTGATACATACCATTCTGGAAAAGAGCATTGAGGAACATGGTTTCTATGAGTAATTTTAATTAAAAACTATGATTGGCTGTAAAAAATACTTTTTATAGCCAATCATTTAGGGGTGGAAAAAAACTGTACTAGTGTTATAATTTGATTATAAAAATTACGATGTAAAGATAAAGGGGAGATATACGGCATGATTAATATAGTTCAAAGATTAGAGGAAAGCATTGCAGATAAGATAAAAAATTATCAAAAAAACTTGAATTATTGGGAATTTGATGATGAACATGTTGATAAATGGGTTAATCAATTTCCTGTGGATGAAAGAATTGTTGTTTTGACAGAAACAGATAATTTGTTAAATCATAATTATATGCGTAAAAGAACAATAAAGGAATTGTTTGATGAGCTATGGTCAACAGAGGAAATTATGGGAACAGATCCGATAAAGGAGATTAGTAAAATCCAGTTTCTTAATATACAAGGTAAAGGAAACAGTCAGAATAGATTAGTTAGTTTGTTGGAAAGACATTATTATAAGAATAAAAATGTTGTAATAAATAGAAATGATCATTCTAATATCAAGAAATATATTTATTTAGATGATTGCATGTTTACGGGATTTACGCTTATAAAGGATATTTGCAATTGGATTGATTATATGGATCCGAATAGTGATACACAATTAGATATTGTTTTTCTTGGTATATATAATGGAAATCTTGACTATGTGGATAGGCAGATTAAGAGAAAATGTTCTGAAAAAAGGATCAGTGTAAGATTTTATTGGATGTATATGTATAATAATGATTTACATAACATGCCACCATATGATATCTTATGGCCACAATATATGGATGATGATGAGTATGTTAATGCCTTTGTAAAAGATATGGAAGATCAAAAAGTAAACACTGGTAAGGGTGGACTAGGGTTTAGGAATGATATCATAGGGATAGAGGAATCAAAATTATTTACTTCTACTCAAAATCGTATTATATTTGAAAAAGCATTATTGAAAAAGGGTGCATATATTTGCAGTCTACCTCAGTGCAGAAATGAGAGAATGAAACCTATGGGATATAGTCATGGTATATCGTTGGGGTTTGGAGCTTTTTTTGCAACTTGTTACAATATATCAAACAATTGTCCACTGGCATTTTGGTGGGGAGATATGTGGAGTTCTTCATCAGAAACATTGGGGAAATGGTATCCGCTTTTACCAAGAGAGGTAAATCAGCAATAAAGGGTGATTTTGTGAATGATTATAGTAAAAAAATATATTTAATAGCAGATTGCATTACTTTTAGGCGAACACATGAAAAATATGGTGGACTTTCAAATATGGCGGGAGGATATCCAATATATTTCGAGGGGAATAAGGTACTTACATCAGAAGCACTATATCAAGCCTGTCGTTTTCCAGAATATTCTGAAATACAGCAGGAAATAATCATGCAAAGAAGTCCTATGACCGCAAAGGAGGTTAGCAGAAAATATGAACATTTTACAAGAAAAGATTGGACTGATAAGAGAGTTTCGATTATGAATTGGTGTATTCATATGAAATTATTGTATAATTGGAACAAAATGGGAAAACTTTTACAAGAAACAAAGGATAAAGAAATTGTCGAATTATCTTCAAAGGATGATTTTTGGGGAGCCTATGAAAGAGGAGATTATGCAGAGGGATGTAATGTATTAGGATTGTTATTAAAATATGTCCGAAAAGATTATAAGCTGAATCAAGGTAAGAAATATATAACATTGGGATGCCCCGATATAAAGAATTTTAAATTTATGGGGCATACAATTGGTAAGATAAAAGTAGATATTACACAAAATTATCATTTTGGAGAAACATATAATCTATTTGATGATTATGGGTTATGATATCTAAAATGAAACATAAGTAATAGAAGAGAAAAGTCATATAGAAGGAGGAATAGACAAAAATTGAATAAAGTTTACCGTCACTGGTGGCAATGGCTTATGAACGAACCATAGCCGCCTTTTTTATTGCTCAAAAACAATAAACAGGAAATGGAGGTTTGCCATGAGAAAATATGACTTAATTTCCGCACTTTCCGCAGAAACATCAAAGGAAGTGGCGAGGAATGAAGAAAGCTGGAAGAAATATTTGAACACAGCATCAAGGCTCTACAAATACCCGTTCAAAGACCAGCTCCTTATCTATGCCCAAAGACCGGATGCCACAGCCTGCGCTTCCATAGAGATATGGAATGACAAAATGCACTGTTGGGTAAACAAAGGGGCAAAGGGGATTGCACTGATTGATGAAGAAGGAAGTCCTTACACCGGACTGCGGTATGTCTTTGACATATCGGACGTGCATAAGGCAAGGCGTATCGGGCGTTTCCCGCAGCTATGGGAAATGAAAGAGGAACATCAGGAAGCGGTGCTTGACCGTCTGGAAGGGATTTACGGGGATACCAACAAAGAAGCCGGGTTTACGGACAGGATCAGGGAGATTGCTGCCCGGATTGCACAGGATTGTTATGGGGAGCTTGCTTCGGATATGGAATATCTGAAAGAAGGAAGTTTTCTTGAGGAACTGGACGAACTGAATGTTGCTGTGCGTGTCCGGGAAACGCTGGCGGACAGTATTGCTTATATGGTCTTAAAGCGGTGCGGCATGGATGATGCGGAGCTGGCAGAGGAAATCCAGTTCCCTTATATCCATGAATTTAATACGGTGGAAACCCTGTCGCATATTGGGGACAGCATATCCGATTTATCCAAGCCTGTCCTTATGGAAATCGGGAAGGCAATCGGGGCGTATGACAGAGCGTATGCCAGAAATGAAGCATCGAAAAATTTAGTTGAAAAAGGACTTGCAAATACCGCTGACACACGCTATAATGCTTTAAAGCGTGAAAGCGAAACGCAAGACGCACAATCTACCACACAGACCGGAAATGCCGGGGAAAGGGGAAATAATGATGAATCTGACCTACGAGAAAAACGGGGATTATCTGATACCGATGTTACAGATGGACGAGCAGCCGGAAGGGACGCTGACGAAGTACGGACTGATGAGGAAGAATTACTTGCAGGAACACAAGAAAGGCATCTACACCGGACTTCTGCTGAAAGGGAAGCTGAAAGAGCATCTTCTGGCTATTCAGGAACAGGCAGAGCAGAGGATGGAATTGCTGACAGCGCAGATGGCGAAAGCGGAGGGCGTGACGGAGGAACTGAAAGCCACCAATCAGATGAAATGGGTGGGGATGATGAACAACATCAGGCACTCAGCGGAGGAAATCGTGCTGAAAGAGCTGATATACAGCCTGTAAATGAGGAAGAAATAACTGAAAATAGGGAACTGTCAGAGCCGGGTAATGAAGAAAACACATTATCCGGCTTTTCTTTGTCCGGGGAGGAAATCATTAATAGGCATTGGGCAGAGATAGAAAAAGGCATTTTGCAGTTTGATGAGTTTATGGAGCATAAATGCCCGGATATTGCCGGAGTAATGCTTTTTGAGTCGGATAAGGATAAGCAGACGGAATATATTAAAAACAGCTACAGGCATGGAGAATATACAGAGTTTTATGTTGGGGAGGAAAGAGCCGGGTACAAGGCAGATGAAAACGGCATGACGCTTTGGAGCGGAACATATCTGAACCGGAAGGCAGAAGCAGTTGTATCATGGGAAACTGTGAGGGACAGCATCGCCTTTTACATGAAGAAAGGCGAATATCTGAAAGAGGGGCAGACACCGCAGTGGGAGGAACCAGAGCCAAAGGAAACGGAGGTTTATCAGCAGCTTAGTTTATTCCCTACAATAGAGGAACAGATCGGCACGATTGAAGCGGCGCAGGCAGGAGAGAAATACATCATGCCCGCCGCTTTTTCTTTGCCAAAAGAACAGCTTGAAGCCATTCTGCGTACAGGCGGCGGACGGGATAATAACAGGAGCCGCATATATGCCAAGTACCAACAGGGCAAGACGCCGGAGGAAATGGCGGAGTTTCTAAAAAACGAATACCGGACTACCGGGAAAGGGTTTGACTTCGGGAACAATCCCATTTCTGTCTGGTTCAGTGAATCCGGCATGAGCATCGGCTACGGAATGTCTGCAAAGGAAAATCCGGTTGCGGTGATGAACTGGCAGGAAGTGGAGGGCATTGTCCGGTCTATGGTGGAGAATGGCACTTATATGGGCGCTAATGAAGTGTTCCTTGTGGACGCAGTGGAGCGGCAGAGGGTGTCAAATGACCTGTTCAATTTCTTCCGGGACGGTATCGGGGAAGTGCCGGAGAACATACCCATAAAGAATTATAACCACCCGGAAAGCATCACGAACCTTTGTGAGCTTTTATCCACGCAGGAAGGGCGGGATATTGTTTCCGGGGAGCTTTCCAAAGCGAAAGAACAGCTTGAAGCCGGGGAAAAGCAGATAAAGTGGCGGTATGTGAAAAGTCCGGAGCATCTGCTTTCAGAGATTGCAGATTTAAGTGTGGAAAAAAGAGAATATCCGGCACAGGACAGTGTGGAGGTGCGGAATGAGGATTTTATCACACAGGACGAGATAGACACCCGGCTGACAGGGGGCAGCGGTTTTCATCATGGGCATTTCCGGATTTATGAGTATTTCATGGAGGGGCATGATAAAAAAGATAATATTGCGTTCCTTAAAAATGAATATGGCACAGGAGGCAGTTCCCACGCACTGATCGGGAGCGATAAAGGGCATGAAGACCATGACGCAAAGGGTATCCGTTTGGAAAAGGGCAGTTATGGAAACCCATACGCAAAAGTCCTTTTGAAGTGGAATGTGGTGGAGAAACGCATCAGCGAACTTGTAAAAGCGGATAAATACCTTTCGCCAAAGGGCAAGGAAGCCTATGCACAGTATAAAAAAGAGCAGGCAGAGGAAGCCATGCGCCGGGAGCAGGAAAAGCTGGAGCATGGTATCCGGGTAGAGTGCAAAAATGCCATAGAACAGGCGATTGCGGAAAAATTTGACGGTTATACACTTCCGAGGGATACCGCCGAGGGCGTTATCAGGCAGTACGGGAAGGAGCGTGTAGAGATTGTCCTTGCCAATACAATCACGCATTTATCTCATGACGGGCGGTTTTCACCGGACAATAAGGAATGGGCAAAAAGCCTTGTGCCTTCCGCTGACTGGCAGACAAGGGATTATATCGTCACTTCCCACCCGGCTGTGCTGGACGGTTTTACCAATCAGGCAAGACGGTACATAGAGCGTGACAGGGAGCCAGAGAAGGCGGCTGTACCAGAACGGGAAGCAGGAACTTCCGGGGAAAAGGCACAAAATCCTGAACCGGAAAACAAAATCAGTGACAGTGAGAAAGCACTGATTGAAAGGCTTGCGGAGATGTCCGCTGTGGTAAAAATCTGCGGTGCGCTGTCCATGAAAGATGTGGTCGGCTGGAATGAGGATAGCGGGGAGGTTGCCATTGAGGACGCTGACAGAAGATTAGAGGGCAAGGCGGTTTATGATGCTTTGTTTTTAGAAGCCGCCGATTATGTCCTGATGCAGTCATTAAGCGGCAATACAGAAAAAGCGGTGGAGATGGACGTTCTGCTGAAGGAAGCACAGAAATATGCGACACGTTATGAGAATGAGCCGGCACAGCAGAGGGAAGAAAAAGCTGCGGAGAAAATTTCAAGAACAGAGCCGGAAAGTTTATCTGAAGAACCGGAGCAGGAAACAGCAGAACGCTTTACTGTTACAGAAACAACAGATGCCTTTACAGAGCCTTATGCGGTATGGGATAACGAAACGCAGGATTATTATGTGGCGGGCGATGGCACAGTACCTACATTTACTGCGATAGAGGAAGCGGATATTTTCTGCGGTAAACTCAACGGAGATTTACAAGGAAAAGATTTATCAACAGAGGATTTACTGGAAACAGAAACAGCTTCAGGAACAAAGGCGGTTTCTGGAAAAGAAGATGATTTCCCCGACATTGACGCACAGGCAGTCCGGGAGCGTTTGGAAAAAGCAGGAATTGTGGACGGACAGCTTGTAGACGAAAACGCCTTAGAGAATGATCCGTTTATCAGGCAGGTCATGGGTGACGTGGAAATGTTGACAGGGGAACCGGAAAAAGCATCAGAAAAAGAGCCGGAGATTGATAAGTCGGGAGCAGTAAATTATCACATTTCTTTTAATGAAACTGAAAACACCGGGAAAGGATTTGCGCCGAAAGAGAAGTTCCGCCAGAATATAGAAGCCATACGCACCCTTGAAAAGATTGAGGGCGAACACCGTACCGCCACACCGGAGGAACAGGAGATTTTAGCAAAATATGTAGGTTGGGGCGGTCTTGCCGATGCTTTTGATTCTTCCAAAGCGAATTGGGCGAATGAATATCAGGAATTAAAGAGCCTGTTATCCCCAGAGGAATACGCTTCCGCAAGGGAAAGCACGTTAAATGCCCATTATACAAGCCCTGTGATTATTCAGGCAATCTATGACGCAGTGGGGAAAATGGGATTTACCAGAGGGAACGTATTAGATCCCGCCGCAGGGATAGGGAATTTCTATGGCTGTCTGCCGGAGGGAATGAAGGAAAGCAGGCTGTACGGGGCGGAGCTTGACGGTCTGACCGGGCGCATCGCAAAACAGCTTTACCCTCATGCGGATATAAAAATCACTGGCTTTGAGAATACCAGTTATCCCAATGACTTTTTTGATGTGGCGGTGGGAAATGTGCCTTTCGGACAGTATAAAGTGTCTGACAGGCAGTATGACAAGCATAATTTCCTTATTCATGACTACTTTTTTGCAAAGACATTGGATAAGGTCAGACCGGGTGGCATTGTCGCTTTTGTCACTTCAAAGGGGACAATGGATAAGAAAAATCCGGAAGTGCGGAAATACCTTGCACAGCGGGCGGAGCTTTTAGGGGTGGTCAGGCTCCCGAACACAGCATTTAAGGAAAATGCGGGTACGGAGGTCACTTCGGATATTCTGTTTTTAAAGAAGCGTGACCGGGTAATGGATATAGAGCCGGACTGGGTGCATCTGACGGAAAAAGACGGCATTGTGATGAACCAGTATTTTGCAGACCACCCGGAGATGGTATTGGGAAAAATGGAGATGGTTTCCGGGGCGCATGGCATGGAAAGCGCCTGCCTGCCGGACACTTCCCTTCCTTTGTCAGCACAGCTTAAAAATGCGCTTTCCCATGTGGAGGGCAGCATCGAGCAGGCGGATTTCAACGAAATTGACGATGAACTGGCAAAGGAGAACATACCCGCCGATCCGGACGTGAAGAATTACAGCTATACGGTTGTGGACGATACCGTATATTACCGGGAAAATTCCATTATGAAGCCTGTGGACGTGTCGGAAAAGGCAGAACAGAGGATTAAGGGTATGGTGGCAATCCGGGACTGCACACAGGAGCTGATAAATTTCCAGTTGGAAGAATACCCGGAGGATATGATTCAAAACAAGCAGACGGAGTTAAACCAGTTATATGATGATTTCTCCAAGAAATTCGGTCTTATCAGTTCACAGACCAATAAAAGGGCGTTCAATCAGGATTCCAGTTACTGCCTGTTATGTTCCCTTGAAAGGCTGGACGATGAGGGGAACTTCATCGGCAAGGCGGATATGTTCACGAAGCGAACCATTAAAAAGCAGGAGGTTGTGACAAGCGTGGACACAGCCAGTGAAGCACTGGCGGTATCGCTCAGTGAAAAGGCGGGCGTGGACTTAGCGTATATGTCACAGCTTGCGGGTAAAAGTGAGGAAGAAATTACAAAGGAGCTTGCGGGGGTAATTTTCCAGAACCCGGTGACAGAAGAATGGGAAACCGCAGACGAGTATTTAAGCGGGAATGTGCGGGAGAAGCTGTCAGTGGCAAAAACTTTTGCGGAGAACCACCCGGAATATGCCATTAACGTAACTTCATTGGAGGGTGTACAGCCGAAGGAGCTTGACGCATCGGAGATTGAGGTGCGGATCGGCGCAACATGGATTTCCACAAAATATATTGAGGACTTCATGCGTGAAACCTTTGAAACGCCGGAGTACCTGTTTGACCGTAAGGCAATGGGTGTACAGTATTCCAATGTGACCGGGCAGTGGAACGTGAAAGGGAAAAATGCGGACAGGGGAAATGCCCTTGTCAACATGACTTATGGCACAAGCCGGGCAAATGCTTACAGGATTTTAGAAGATTCCCTGAACCTTCGTGACACCCGCATCTTTGATGTGGTTACAGAGGACGGGAAAGAAAAGAGAGTCCTTAATAAAAAGGAAACCATGCTTGCAAGCCAGAAACAGGAAGCGATACGGGAAGCCTTTAAGGATTGGGTATTTCGTGATCCGGAGCGCAGGCAGGACTTATGTGCAAAGTATAACGAGCTTTTCAATTCTACCAGACCGAGGGAATATGACGGTTCACACTTAAAATTCCCCGGCATGACGCCGGACATCATACTCAGACCGCACCAGCTTAACGCTGTGGCGCATCAGCTATACGGGGATAACACGCTGCTTGCCCACTGTGTAGGGGCAGGAAAGACCTTTGAAATGATTGCTGCAGCAATGGAGAGCAAGCGGCTGGGACTGTGCCAAAAGAGCTTATTTGTTGTGCCGAACCATTTGACAGAACAGTGGGCAAGCGATTTCCTGCGGCTGTATCCGGGGGCGAATATTTTAGCTGCCACGAAGAAAGACTTTGAACCGGCGAACCGGAAAAAATTTTGTTCGAGGATTGCAACAGGCGATTATGATGCTGTGATTATCGGTCACAGTCAATTTGAGAAAATCCCGCTTTCCACTGAAAGACAGATGGCGATGATTGAAAGGCAGATAACAGAAATTGAAATGGCAATCGAAACCCTCAAAGCAGAGAACGGCGAGCGTTACTCCATTAAGCAGATGGAGAAAACGAAAAAATCGCTGAATACGAGGTTGAGCCGCTTAAATGATGCAAGCCGGAAAGATAATGTAGTGACCTTTGAACAGTTGGGCGTAGATAAGCTGTTTGTAGATGAAAGCCACAACTATAAAAATCTTTTTTTATACACAAAGATGCGGAATGTGGCGGGCATCGCACAGTCGGAAGCACAGAAATCTTCTGATATGTTC
>ENA-ORTP01002929-ORTP01002929.1-human-gut-metagenome-genome-assembly--contig:-NODE-2929-length-12974-cov-13.230281_pt1 | contig 12974 bp, 7 predicted proteins | sample MGYA00241913_ERZ509190 | MGnify/ENA primary metagenome ERZ509190 (study PRJEB26280, sample SAMEA2338839) | human gut metagenome | biome: human gut; feature: human-associated habitat; material: faeces...
ATACCTTTTTTCCCTTCTTGGGGTGAGGATACATATTATCCTATAACCTAGCTTTCAACGGACAAGCCCCAAAGAACCGGCGTAGAAGAAACATGAGGTTTCAATCCGTAGTGTTCTCGGAAGCATTCCGATTGACGGAAAACACTTTTCAAGCTTATAAAGAAATATTCTGAATACGGTTAACAGATGGGAGAACGCCTTTTGAAAACAGCAGTCTTATCCGCGACACTTGGTATTGCTCTGATCGCTTTTTCCGGTATGAGCCTCGCTTCCGACGACTTTGCCGGAGGGTGCAAACGTAAGGAGCAGGCCATTGAGACAAAGATGGAATACGCCAGAAAACACGGGAATCAGGAGCAGCTCCGTGGACTGGAAGAAGCTCTCAGTCAGGTCCGCCGGTGGTGTTCGGACGGCACGCTGCGCTCCAAGGCAGAACTCAATATCTTGGAAAAGCAAGATAAAGTAAAGGAGCGGCAAGCGGATCTCGACAAGGCTGTCACGGAAGGCAAGGGAGAAAAGAAAATCGCCAAGCTGCAGCGCAAGTTGGGCGAAGCCAAAGAGGATCTGGCGCAGGCCGTTGCGAAGCGTGACGCATTGGCTCAGTAATACTCCCCTATAGAAGCTGCTGTGGCCAATGTTGAAGAATACACGGCCTCATTTCTGGATATGAAGTAGCGCGGTCTCCGCACTGACAGAAAACCACGCGAGAGAGCCGTACAGTATGCCCCGTAGAAGCTTTCTATGGGGGAATTGCCTTTCAGGGAGTGAACCCCTCGGGCCATCTTCAAGCGTCTTAGAAGCGTTTTAAAAAAATTTGGATTCTAACCGGAGCGAAAACACGGTAGAAACGGGGATCGTGGGGCAAAAAAATCAGAAAAAAAATAAAAAGTCGTTGACAGAGGCGGCGTGGAGGTGCATAACCCGTTCTCGCCGCTGCGGGACGGAATGTCTCGCTGAGCCGGGCAGGGCCGAGAGGCCGGGTACGGCGGGGCGAAGAAGTTTTTTGAAAAAAGCAGAAGAAAGCGGTTGACAGCGAGAAGGGGTCGGGATAAGTTCCCGCTTCTGCGCCGGGGAGAAATCCTCGCGGCGCGCTCCGAAAAAAAACTTCGGGGTTCGAAAAAAAAGTTGTTGACAAGCTGGACCGGGCGGGGTAAGTTCCCGCTTCGCCGCTGACGGAAACGCAGTGGCTGAGGCAAGCGCCTCTGGTTCTTTGACAAGTGAAGAGCGAGTTGGGAATAAGAAACTTTGAGTTTTAGCCCATAGAGATATGGGCAAGCTAGTTGTTTTCAATCAACTGGAGAGTTTGATTCTGGCTCAGATTGAACGCTGGCGGCGTGCTTAACACATGCAAGTCGAACGTGAAAGTCCTTCGGGGCGAGTAAAGTGGCGCACGGGTGAGTAACGCGTGGATAATCTACCCTTAAGATGGGGATAACGGCTGGAAACGGTCGCTAATACCGAATACGCTCCCGATTTTATCGTTGGGGGGAAAGATGGCCTCTGCTTGCAAGCTATCGCTTAAGGATGAGTCCGCGTCCCATTAGCTAGTTGGCGGGGTAACGGCCCACCAAGGCAACGATGGGTAGCCGGTCTGAGAGGATGACCGGCCACACTGGAACTGGAACACGGTCCAGACTCCTACGGGAGGCAGCAGTGGGGAATATTGCGCAATGGGCGAAAGCCTGACGCAGCGACGCCGCGTGAGGGATGAAGGTTCTCGGATCGTAAACCTCTGTCAGGGGGGAAGAAACCCCCTCGTGTGAATAATGCGAGGGCTTGACGGTACCCCCAAAGGAAGCACCGGCTAACTCCGTGCCAGCAGCCGCGGTAATACGGAGGGTGCAAGCGTTAATCGGAATCACTGGGCGTAAAGCGCACGTAGGCGGCTTGGTAAGTCAGGGGTGAAATCCCACAGCCCAACTGTGGAACTGCCTTTGATACTGCCAGGCTTGAGTACCGGAGAGGGTGGCGGAATTCCAGGTGTAGGAGTGAAATCCGTAGATATCTGGAGGAACACCGGTGGCGAAGGCGGCCACCTGGACGGTAACTGACGCTGAGGTGCGAAAGCGTGGGTAGCAAACAGGATTAGATACCCTGGTAGTCCACGCTGTAAACGATGGGTGCTGGGTGCTGGGATGTATGTCTCGGTGCCGTAGCTAACGCGATAAGCACCCCGCCTGGGGAGTACGGTCGCAAGGCTGAAACTCAAAGAAATTGACGGGGGCCCGCACAAGCGGTGGAGTATGTGGTTTAATTCGATGCAACGCGAAGAACCTTACCCAGGCTTGACATCTAGGGAACCCTTCGGAAATGAAGGGGTGCCCTTCGGGGAGCCCTAAGACAGGTGCTGCATGGCTGTCGTCAGCTCGTGCCGTGAGGTGTTGGGTTAAGTCCCGCAACGAGCGCAACCCCTATCTTCAGTTGCCAGCAGGTAAGGCTGGGCACTCTGGAGAGACCGCCCCGGTCAACGGGGAGGAAGGTGGGGACGACGTCAAGTCATCATGGCCCTTACGCCTGGGGCTACACACGTACTACAATGGCGCGCACAAAGGGTAGCGAGACCGCGAGGTGGAGCCAATCCCAAAAAACGCGTCCCAGTCCGGATTGGAGTCTGCAACTCGACTCCATGAAGTCGGAATCGCTAGTAATTCGAGATCAGCATGCTCGGGTGAATGCGTTCCCGGGCCTTGTACACACCGCCCGTCACACCACGAAAGTCGGTTTTACCCGAAGCCGGTGAGCTAACTCGCAAGAGAAGCAGCCGTCTACGGTAGGGCCGATGATTGGGGTGAAGTCGTAACAAGGTAGCCGTAGGGGAACCTGCGGCTGGATCACCTCCTTTATAGGAAAAATTCCCAACTCGCTCTTCACTTGCAAGGAACAAGGGCTTAACGCCATGCTCTTTGAGAAGAAAACGTCAGGGGCCTGTAGCTCAGGTGGCTAGAGCGCACGCCTGATAAGCGTGAGGTCGAAAGTTCAAGTCTTTCCAGGCCCACCACTTATCAGGGGGTATAGCTCAGCTGGGAGAGCATCTGCTTTGCACGCAGAGGGTCGACGGTTCGATTCCGCCTACCTCCACCACAAGCTTGCTGACGTACAGTCCATGATTGGTCATTGACGCGAAGATTTCGCGGCAGTCATCCAGGCGTGGCCTGGTCGCACCGGCCGGAAACACCGGCGGGTGCTGCTCATTTACAATTGAATAGGGGAATGGGAAGGGAATAGTAAAGTTCTTGAGAAATAAGATATCAAGGGCAACAGGTGAATGCCTTGGCGCTGAGAGGCGATGAAAGACGCGGTAAGCTGCGATAAGCATCGGGGAGGAGCTAAACATCCTACGATCCGATGATTTCTGAATGGGGAAACCCGATGGGAGTCATGTCCCATCATCCTGAGCTGAATATATAGGCCCAGAGAAGCCAACCCGGGGAAGTGAAACATCTCAGTACCCGGAGGAAGAGAAATCAAACGAGACTCCCAAAGTAGCGGCGAGCGAAATGGGAAGAGCCCAAACCGAGTGGTTTCGACCATTCGGGGTTGTAGGGCCGGCATACGCGATTCTGGAGTAGGCAGAGGAAGTGAGCTGGAAAGCTCCGCCACAGCGGGTGATAGCCCCGTACTCGAAACCGAAAAGGACGCAGCCGGTACCTGAGTACTGCGAGGCACGTGGAACCTCGTGGGAATCTAGGGGGACCATCCTCTAAGGCTAAGTACTCCTCAGCGACCGATAGTGAACTAGTACCGTGAGGGAAAGGTGAAAAGAACCCCTGTTAGGGGAGTGAAATAGAATCTGAAACCTGTTGCCTACAAGCTGCGAGAGCTACTTCGGTAGTGATCGCGTGCCTTTTGTATAATGAGTCAGCGAGTTACTCTACCGTGCGAGGTTAAGCGAAAGCGTAGCCGTAGTGAAAGCGAGGCTTAATAGGCCGACTAGTACGTTGGAGTAGACCCGAAACCGGGTGATCTATCCATGAGCAGGTTGAAGCAAGGGTAAAGCCTTGTGGAGGACCGAACCGTCAACGGCTGAAAACGTTCCGGATGACTTGTGGATAGGGGTGAAAGGTCAATCAAACCCGGTGATAGCTGGTTCTCCCCGAAATATATTGAGGTATAGCCTCGGGAATTGATTAGCGGAGGTAAAGCACTGACAGAGCTAGGGGTCCTACCAGATTACCAAACTCTATCAAACTCAGAATGCCGCTTAATCGTATCCCGGGAGTCAGACGGCGGGTGCGAAGGTTCGTCGTCAAAAGGGAAACAGCCCAGACCAACAGCTAAGGTCTCCAAATCCATGCTCAGTGGTGAAGGTAGTGGAACCGTTTAGACAGCCAGGACGTTGGCTTAGAAGCAGCCATCGTTTAAAGAAAGCGTAATAGCTCACTGGTCTAATGGCTCTGCGCCGAAAATGTAACGGGGCTAAGCATGGTACCGAAGCTTTGGCAATCTCCTTTGGAGATTGGGTAGGGGAGCGTTCGCTGCGGGCTGAAGGTGTATCGGAAGGTATGCTGGACTGCAGTGAAGTGATTATGCTGACATGAGTAACGATAAAATATGTGAAAAACATATTCGCCGAAAACCCGAGGTTTCCTGGGTAAAGGTAATCTTCCCAGGGTTAGTCGGATCCTAAGGTGAGGGTGAAAGCCGTAACCGATGGAAAACAGGTTAATATTCCTGTACTTGTTGTGTAGCGCGATGGAGGGACGCAGGAAGATAGGCGGGCCGGGTGTTGGATATCCCGGTGCAAGCGTGTAGGAATATCCGGTAGGCAAATCCGCCGGACGAATCTGAGACGCGAGTCCGTGGGCGCAAGCCCTGAAGCCGTTGAGTCTATGCTGCCTAGAAAAGCTCCTAAGTTTATCCACAGCAATCCGTACCGCAAACCAACTCAGGTGGGTGGGATGAACAATCCAAGGCGCTCGAGAGAACTCTGGCCAAGGAACTCGGCAAAATAACCCCGTAACTTCGGAAGAAGGGGTGCTCTCTAGGGTGACATGTTTAACATATGAAGCCCCGGGGAGCCGCAGTGAATTGGTGGTGGCGACTGTTTACTAAAAACATAGGTCTGTGCGAAGTCCTAAAGACGACGTATACGGACTGACGCCTGCCCGGTGCTGGAAGGTTAAAAGGAGGGGTCAGCGCAAGCAAAGCTCCGAATTGAAGCCCCAGTAAACGGCGGCCGTAACTATAACGGTCCTAAGGTAGCGAAATTCCTTGTCGGGTAAGTTCCGACCTGCACGAATGGCGTAACGATCTCCACACTGTCTCGGCCAGAGACTCGGTGAAATTGCAGTCGCGGTGAAAATTCCGTGTACCCGCAGAAAGACGGAAAGACCCTGTGCACCTTTACTATAGCTTGACATTGGATTTTGGGCCTGCATGTGTAGGATAGGTGGGAGGCTGTGAACCCTGTACGCCAGTATGGGGGGAGCCATCCTTGAAATACCACCCTTGCATGTTTAAGATCCTAACTTCTTCCGGTTATCCCGGAGAAAGACAGTGTCTGGCGGGTAGTTTGACTGGGGCGGTCGCCTCCTAAAGTGTAACGGAGGCATGCAAAGGTTCCCTCAGCCTGATCGGAAACCAGGCGCTGAGTGCAAACGCATAAGGGAGCTTGACTGTAAGAGAGACATCTCGAACAGGAACGAAAGTTGGCGTTAGTGATCCGGTGGTCCCGAATGGAAGGGCCATCGCTCATTGGATAAAAGGTACGCCGGGGATAACAGGCTGATCGCATCCAAGAGTTCACATCGACGATGCGGTTTGGCACCTCGATGTCGGCTCATCACATCCTGGGGCTGAAGCAGGTCCCAAGGGTACGGCTGTTCGCCGTTTAAAGTGGTACGCGAGCTGGGTTTAAAACGTCGTGAGACAGTTTGGTCCCTATCTTCTGTGGGCGAAGGAGAATTGAGAGGGCCTGTCCCTAGTACGAGAGGACCGGGATGGACGCACCCCTGGTGATCCTGTTGTCGCGCCAGCGGCATAGCAGGGTAGCTATGTGCGGAAGGGATAACCGCTGAAAGCATCTAAGCGGGAAGCCTGCCTCAAGATAAGTTCTCCCCTCGAAAGAGCTGAAGGGCCCGGGTAGACTACCCGGTCGATAGGCTGGAGGTGTAAGCGCGGCGACGTGCTCAGCTGACCAGTACTAATAGCCCGAGTGGCTTATTTTTTAAAAACTTTCCCCTTCCCAACCCCCTATCAATTAATATCACATAGAGATTTGTCTTGGTGTTCATGGAGGAGAGGGTACACCCGATCCCATTCCGAACTCGGCAGTTAAGCTCTCCATCGTCGATGATACTGCGCACTCTTACGTGGGAAAGTAGAACAACGCCAAGACTTTATTTCCAAAGGGCCGTCCTATCCAGGACGGCCCTTTGTTTTGCCCGAAGCTCATCCCCATCACGGACCCCCCCTCCCCAAGCCCCAGGCTAGGCGCAAGCCCCTCATGCTGTTTCTCCCCCTCCCCCTCGGGTTTCCTCCTCTCCACCCAGCTTTTTTTCCTACGGCTTTATGCACCCGGTTCGCTCCATAATCGGCGTTAGCCTTCCCTTCCCTTCCCTTCTTCTCTTTTCCCGCAAGCCTCATCGATTTGCCGAAGAAGGGCTTTAGATGCTGTGTCCGGAAGTGATGCATCACTTTTAGGCGTGTTGGGAAATACTTCCCTTCCAAGGGCATTGGTGGGCGCGTTGTTTCCGAATGAAAAAGAGATGAGAAGGTACAGCATAAGATGGAAAACCGTATGGATTTTCCTCATCATGAAAATACTGTACAAGCGAAACTAGTGCAGGAAGAGTATTCCCAGAGCGGCGAGTACTGTCAGTATGAGGCAAACACCGAGGCAACCCTTTTCTTTTCGTTTTTTCTCAGAGTGTGCCTTTTTTGAAGGGGCTGTAGGTTGATACTGGGGCTTTTGCTGATTTGACGAGGCCGCTTTCTCAATCAGGTCTTTCTTTTCGAAAAACTCTTGCATCTCGTGCGTAAAACGCTGCCTCCAGTCTTCAAACCAGTGTTCAGGGTGCTGGCGCTGATATTCCCGTTCAAGGTGTTTTGTGAGGTCGTCCGGATCAGAGATTTCCGCCGGAATGGCTGACGTATCCAACGGATAGAAGGACGTCGTGATTTCCCTAGCGATCTGAACGAAATATTTCATGCTGTGTTTGTCATCAAGCATGACGCCGGAAAGGTAGAGGAGCTTGGCGCACGCCTCGATGTTTCTTCTGTTCAGATGGCACTGGGTAAGGTTTACATAGAAATTGCCGGAATTCAGTTCAATGAACGATCCCAAGTATTGGCAGCAGCCGGCTACCCACGTGGAAAATTCTTTGTTGAACTCCTTTTTGATCTGGATGAAGGTCACAACAGGATGCTCATCCAGCTCATCCAGAAAACTGCCGGGAAGGGAGTAGGGCGCAGGGAAGGACGGAAGCTTGGCCGGAGTGCGCTTCATGACGCCGGCAGCGTTCAAGGATGCTTGGGCCATTTTTTTGATGGCTTCAGGATCAATGAGCGTTTGCTTGTATTCGTGTGGCAACGAATCGAAAGCTTCCCTTTTTTTTTCCGGGAGGCTGTTTCGGAACTCTTCAATCCGCTCGTCCAGATCCATGCGTGCACCTTGTTTGCTTGGAGTGGTGGCCAGCCGCGGTACGGGGCCGTGGGGAACGCCGCAAGTGTTCTATGCGGGAGAATATGATTCCAGCAGCATATCTGAGAATCATTTCCGTGACAACAGATGTCTTGAAAAGGTGCGTTGCTTGGGAATATTTTCTCACACGATCGTTGAAAACGCGAAACGAAGAAGAGTGGGGAGAACCGGAACTGAGCGGCAAAACGGTCGGAAAGCACACGTCGTTATGTGCAATTGGGGCATCGGAATTGCGGATTTACAAGGCATTCTCGGTATGCTAAGACTGAAGTCCTTATTGTTCGGCGTTGTATCCGTCCGTATGTAATCACACAAAGTGTAACGAAATTGTTAGGTTGTCTAGATGGACCTTCTCACGGAACTTGAAAGCCTGATCCCGGAACTTGAAAAGGGTTTGGATCAGGCTTCTTCGTTGCAGGAAATGGAAGCGCTCCGGGTTGAATTCCTCGGACGCAAGGGCCGCATTGCCCACATCATGTCTCGTCTTCCCGAACTTGAGCCTGCGCAGCGCCCTTTGCTGGGGCAAACCGCCAACCGGGTGAAGGAAAGCCTGACAGCTCAGTTCGAAGCCAAGAAGACGGCTCTCGACAACGCCGAAGAGGCCGCCGCACTGGCACGCTTTGACGCGGGCCTGCCCGGCCGTTTGCCGTGGCGCGGTTCGCTGCATCCGGTGACCATGGTGATGGAAGAAATCTGCACCATCTTCAAGGGGCTTGGCTACGACATCGTGTCCGGTCCGGAAGTGGAGACGGATTACTACTGCTTTGAAGCGCTGAACATTCCGCCGGAACACCCCGCGCGCGACATGCAGGATACCCTGTACGTATCCGACGGCATCGTGTTGCGTACGCATACGTCCCCGCTTCAGGTGCGGACCATGCTCAAGCAGAAGCCTCCCGTCGCCGTGGTTGCGCCCGGACGCGTCTACCGCCGCGACTCGGACATCACGCACACGCCGATGTTCCATCAGGTCGAAGGCCTGCTCGTGGACAAGCACGTGACCATGGCCGATCTGCGCGGGACGCTTACCGCGTTCATGCGTGAAGTGTTCGGTTCCGACACCCGCATCCGTTTCCGCCCGAGCTTCTTCCCGTTTACGGAACCCAGCGCCGAAGCCGACATTTCCTGCTGTATGTGCGGCGGGAAGGGGCATGTCAACGGCACTACGTGCCGAGTGTGCAAGGGGACCGGCTGGCTGGAAATCCTCGGGTGCGGCATGGTCGATCCTGAAGTCTTCAAGGCCGTTGGCTACGACCCGGAAGAAGTGACCGGATTCGCCTTCGGGCTTGGCGTGGAACGTATCGCCATGCTGAAGTACGGCATCGGGGACCTGCGCATGTTCTTTGAGAACGATGTGCGTTTCCTCGGTCAGTTTGCCTAGGGCCAGTATCCCTCCTTCGGACAGGGAATCGGGATCGGACTTCAGTTCTTCTTTAAAAGGTATTTCTTCGGCTCATTCCGGAAAAATGCTGTTTGCGGTCCCGATCAAGAGAAGAATGCGCCGTCGTTGTGGGAAGGCTTTCCTCGGCGGTTTTTGGGGCGATGCCCCGAGAGGATTGAGCAATGCTGTTAAGTCTGAAATGGTTGCGCGAATATGTTCCGGTGGAAGCCGGGGCTCAGGAAGTCGGCGATCGCCTGACGATGCTTGGGCTGGAGCTGGAAGACATCATCCATCCGTATGATGCCATCAAGGGCATCGTCGTCGGGCACGTCCTGACGAAAGAGGCCCATCCCGATTCGGATCATCTGGCCGTATGCACGGTGGATGCCGGACAGGAAGAAGTGCTGAACATCGTGTGCGGCGCACCCAATGTGGCCGCCGGACAGAAAGTGCCGGTGGCGCTGGTGGGCACGACGATGCCCGGAGGTATGGTCATCAAGAAGGCCAAGCTGCGCGGCGTGCCTTCGTTCGGCATGATCTGCTCCGAGCGTGAGCTGGGGCTTTCCGAAGATCATAACGGCATCATGGTGCTGCCCGAAGGCTTCAAGGTCGGCACGCGCCTCATCGACGCGCTGGATCTGGATACGGAGATTCTGGAAATCGGCATCACCCCGAACCGCGGCGACTGCCTGTCCGTACTCGGCCTTGCCCGCGAAGCGGCGCTGGCTTTCAAGCTGCCCCTGACGCTGCCCAAGGTGCATGTGGAAGCACAGGGTGCGGATTGGTCGTCGGAATGGGCCGTGAATATCCCGAATCCCGACCTGTGCCCGTTCTACCAGCTGCGTCTCGTGGAAGGCGTGACCATCAGGCAGTCGCCCATGTGGATGCGCCACCGCCTGCACGCTGTGGGCGTCCGCCCCATTTCCAACATCGTGGACGTTACCAACTATATTTTGATGGAGCTGGGGCAGCCGCTGCACGCCTTTGACCGCGACAAGTTGGAAGGCGGACGCACGGAAATCTCCGTGGCCCGCGACGGTGAACGCATTGTGACCCTTGATGGGCAGGAGCGTGTGCTGACCTCCGCCGACCTGTTGATCCGTGACGGCATGAAGCCTGTTGCGCTCGCCGGCGTCATGGGCGGGCTCGATACGGAAATTTCCGACGCCAGCCGCAACGTCATGGTCGAGAGCGCGGTGTTCCGCCCTGAAACCATCCGCAAGACGGCCCGCCGCCTTGCCTTGGCCAGTGAAGCCTCCTACCGTTTTGAGCGCGGTGTGGATCAGATCAATTCCCGGTTCGCTATGGACAGGGCCGTCAGCCTGATGGCGGAACTTTCCGGCGGCGTGGTCCGCACAGGTGCCTGCACGCAGGAGCCCAAGCTGTGGGCAGCCCCGCACCCGCGTTTCCGTGTTCAGCGTACCGTGGATCTGCTCGGCATGGATGTCGAGCCCGCGTTCTGCGCGGATACGCTGGAACGTCTGGGCTGCGGCCTTGACCGCTCCGACGAGGCGGACTGGAAGGTCACGACCCCGAGCTGGCGTTCCGACCTGAGCCGCGAAGTGGACCTCATCGAAGAAATTGCGCGCGTGAAGGGCATGGACACCATCCCGGAAACCCTGCCCGCCGTTTCCCGCCCTCTCGAGCGTTTCGGCCAGCCGGAATCCCGGTACGGTTTCCTGTCCCGCATCAAGGCGTGGGGACGTGGCCTCGGCCTGAACGAAGCCGAGAACTACAGCTTCGTCGGCCACAAGGATCTCGATCATCTCGGCCTTTCCAAGGAAGGCCGCATCGATATCATCAACCCGCTGACCGAAGAACAGAACGTGCTCCGCACCGAGATCGCCCCGAGCCTGTTGCAGAATGTGCGTACCAACATCGCGCACGGCAACATGGGCGTCCGCCTGTTCGAAGTGGCCAACGTGTTTGAGGCCGATCCCGCTTCCCAGACCACGGCGAAGGAAAGCGCCCGTCTCGGCATGGTGATGTACGGTTCCCTGTACGACACGGCGTGGCCGAATGCGGAAATCGACGCCGGATACGCGGACATCCGTGGGCTGGTGGAACATTTCGCGGCGTTCCTGAATCTCTCCGCGCCCGTGTTCACCCGCGACGAAAACACGCATCCGTTCCTCGCTCCGTGCGTGCGCGTGACCGTCGACGGAAAGCCCGTCGGCGTGGTGGGGCAGGTCAAGGCGCAGCTCGCCGACGCCTACCATGCCCGCAAGCCCATCTGGCTGGCGGAATTGGATCTGGAAACCCTATGGGATCTGCACCGGGCGGCCCGCATCGTGTTCAAGGCGCTGTCCGTGTTCCCGGCGTCCAGCCGCGACGTGACGGTCATTGCTCCGCTTACCCTGTCCGTGGCCGCCGTTGAGAAGCACATCCGCGACATGCGCATTGCCATCCTCGAAGACGTGACCCTCATCGACCTGTATGAGCCCAAGGATACGGAAGAACGTAACCTGACCTTCCGGCTCACGTTCCGCAAGGCCGACCGGACTCTTAAAGATGCCGAGGTGGACAAAGAGCGGGAAAAGGTGGCACAATCGCTCATCAAGAATCTGGGCGTCCGCATCTGATCGCGACGCATCAATGACGAGGCATGTCTTTTTGTCTGTAATCAATGGAGCATGACGCGTTCCGCATGGGAACTCTATGACTGGACGGACGTATCGCATCGGGGAAGCGGCTCGGCTGCTGAAGCTGGAAGGTTACGTATTGCGTTTCTGGGAAACGGAATTCGAGCAGTTGCGCCCCTTGCGTACGCCGAAAGGGCAGAGGTTGTATTCCGATGCGGACCTCGTCGTGCTCCGGCGCATTCGCACCTTGCTGCACGAGCAGGGTATGACCATCGAAGGGGCCAGGCGCGTTCTCGAACGGGAATGCGCCGAGTCCGGCGACGGAAAGGCCCGGACAAGCGCGGAAGACATGCTCCGCCATGTGGAAAGCGAACTGATGGCCCTGCAGGCATTGCTGGGGCGGCAGCGTCTTAAACCGACAAGGTAAGCTCCGATGATTCTTTCTCCTTCTCTTCTTTCCGCTGACGTGGGCAACCTTGCGGCGGAACTTTCGGCTTTGGAGGCCGCCGGTCTCCGGTGGGTGCACTGGGATGTCATGGACGGGCGGTTTGTGCCGAACATCACCTTCGGGCAGCACGTCATCAGGCAGTTGCGCAAGCGCAGCGGCCTGTTTTTTGATGTGCATCTGATGATTGTGGAGCCCGAAAACTATCTTTCCGAATTTCAGGCCGCGGGTGCCGACATGCTGGTCGTGCACGCCGAGGCTACCCGGCATCTGCAGCGTACGCTCGCGGAAATCCGGCGTCTGGGCATGAAGGCCGGAGTCGCGCTCAATCCAGCCACCCCGCTGTCCGCGCTGGAATACGTGCTGGAGGATGTCGATATGATCCTCCTCATGAGCGTGAACCCGGGATTCGGCGGGCAGAAATTTTTGCCGATCACCTATGAAAAGATCCGCCGTCTTCGCCGGATGCTGGACGAACGCCGCCTTGAGACGCTCATCCAGATCGACGGCGGCGTCACGCCCGACAACACCGCCGATCTCGTGCGTGCGGGTGCGGACGTGCTGGTGTCCGGTTCGGCGTTTTTCTCGGTTCCACCCTATGAGGCCCGTCGTCTGGCGTTTGAGAGCAAGGCGGAGGAAGCCCGTTCACTGACTTTGTAAGCTGACGGAGAGTAGTCATGCGTTCCCGTAAAGAACTTGCCGATGCCATTCGTATCCTTTCCATGGACGCCGTAGACAAGGCCAAGTCCGGTCACCCCGGCGCGCCCATGGGCATGGCCGACATCGCCGTGACGCTGTTCACGCGACATCTGCGTCACAATCCGGCTGATCCCAAGTGGCCTGCACGCGACCGCTTCATTCTTTCCAACGGTCACGGCTCCATGTTGCAGTACTCGATGCTGCATTTGACGGGCTATGACGTTT
>ENA-ORTP01002935-ORTP01002935.1-human-gut-metagenome-genome-assembly--contig:-NODE-2935-length-12955-cov-2.697209_pt1 | contig 12955 bp, 10 predicted proteins | sample MGYA00241913_ERZ509190 | MGnify/ENA primary metagenome ERZ509190 (study PRJEB26280, sample SAMEA2338839) | human gut metagenome | biome: human gut; feature: human-associated habitat; material: faeces...
GATTCCCATTCCCTGATCTTTGATCATGATGGCCAGATACATTTCAAAAACCATGACCTTCATCGTAATCAGCGTTCCTTCTTCTGTATATTTTATGGCATTATCTAAAACATTGCCCACTGCCTCTCCGGTCCATTTATAATCAAAACAGGCAGTGGATTCTTCCGGACACTCCAGTTTTATGGCAATATTTTTCCTTTCCGCTTTCAGAAGGTTTTCCTCCCTCACCGCCACAAGAAGAGGATAAACGCTCTGCTGTTTTGGCTTTACCTCCACGATATTTCCTTCCAGCCGGGACATTTTCGTGAGCGCATGGATGAGAAATTCCAGTTTTTCTGTCTGGTGAACCAATTCTTCCACAAGGCGAATACTCTTTTCTTTCTGTTCTCTGTTATCTTCTCCCCGCAGACATTCATCCAGAAGGGAAGTGTACAGCTTGATATTGGTCATGGGCGTTTTGGTCTGATGGGAAATATCCGAAATCAGACTTTTTAAAGTTTCTCTCTCCTGAGCCAGAGCTTCTTTGGAAAGGACGGAAGCATTCAGAAAACGTTTCCACTTTGTTTCCAGCCGCGAAAGTTTTGTTTCGTCATACTCTTTTTCTTCAAAATCGCCATTCATGGCGGCATCCAACATCTCTTCCAGCCGCCTGATTGTTCGATTCACCAGCATATCTTTTTCCCTTTCTTCTTCCCGGATTATTTGTCCTGCAATTTTTCCGGCATATTTATGATTTATTTTCTTCCCGGCTGCGGGGTTTCCACTGATAGCCCTGCCCGTAAATGGTCTGAATATAAGTTTTTCCGCTCTTTTTTTCTTCCAGCTTGCCGCGCAGACGATTCACCGTCACCGAAAGGGCGTTTTCATCCACGTATTCTCCGCCGTCGCTCCAGAGACGATCCACAAGCATATTGCGCGTCAGCAGATTTCCCCGGTTTTCCATAAACAGACGGAGTAATTTCTGTTCATTGACACTGAGGGCAATTTCTTCTCCCTGTTTTGTAAATTCCATCCGGTCAAAATCAAAGCGAAAATCATCTTCTTCATAAACTGCGCTTCTTCTCCGGGGGTTCTGCCGTTCCTCTTTTTTCTCCAGTCTGTCCAGAAACCGGGTTATCCTTGCCCGCAAAACTGCAAGACTGAAGGGTTTGCTCATATAGTCATCGGCCCCTAAGGTAAGGCTCATGACCTCGTCGGTCTCCATGTCGTTGGCCGTCAGAATCAATACCAGGGAATCGCCCCTTTTTTTTACCTCACGTAAATACTCATAGCCGCTGCCATCGGGAAGATTCACATCCAGAATAATGATGTCCGGTTTTTCTCTTTCATAATCGATTCTGGCCTTTTCCACTGAACCACTCTGGATAAATTCCAGAGTGGTTTCCTGCAAGGTCAGGCAGATTCCTTCCCGCAGCGCTCTGTCATCTTCCACAACCTGTATTTTCACCATGACTGTTTTCTTCTCCTCTTTCTCAGCATCTGTCCCAAAGATATTCCTTTACCGCAAGAAGAGAAGGCAAAATGACGGCGGCCAGTTTTTTCATCTCTTCATCCGGCTGTTTGATGTCCGGCACCATAATGGCGGTCATCCCTGCTCTTGTCGCTGAACGGATACCGTTAAAGGAGTCTTCCACGGCGCAGGCATTGATTGGTTTTACTCCCAGCTTTTCACAGGCGGTAAGGTAAATTTCCGGATCAGGTTTGCTGCGACTGATCATATCTCCACAGACGATACAGTCAAAATACGGCAATAATCCGCCTTCTTCTATCTCCTGCAACACCAGTTCTTTACTGGAAGATGTTGCCAGCGCAATCTTTACTCTTCTTTCTTTTAAAAAAGTCAGCAGTTCTTTTACCCCTTTTTTCTGTGGCAGCATTCCTCCATCTGCCTTTCGATGGTAGTAACGACGAGCTTCTTCTTCATAAGCGTCATACGGGAAATCCTGCCCGTAAGTCATCAGAAAAATCTCCTTCGTTTCTGCATCATTGGTTCCCAGACAGGCGTGGCAGGTTTCTTCCACGTCTGGTATGCCATCTGCTTTCGTTGCGGCTACCCAGCCGTCGATCAACAGGGTTTCCGAATCAAAAATCACACCGTCCATATCAAAAACTACTGCTTCTATCATGTTTGCTCCTCCTGCTTTTCTTCTTTTTTACTACGATTGATTATTTTTCTATGGCTTCTGTTTGTCCTTGGACAATCTTTTTTATTATAGCTTATTAAAAAACAACAGGCAACTGCATTCCTTTATTCGTTTTGTCGGGAACAGCAAAGAAAAATCGGGGTTTGCCAGAAAAAAATAATCGTGCTATGATAAAACATCATAGAATAGAGGTATCGGAAATGACACAGAAAACAAAACAAAAAGCGGCCTTTTACGCCGCCTTTCCCCATACAATTCCCATATTCACCGGATTTTTATTTCTCGGTCTTGCTTATGGCATTTACATGCATGCTTCCGGTTTCAGTTTTGTCTATCCCCTGCTCATGAGCCTGACCATTTATGGCGGATCTCTTGAATTTATCGCCGTCTCTCTTCTTCTGCATACATTTGCTCCCCTTCAGACTTTCATCATCGCTTTGATGCTGCAGGCCAGACATCTGTTTTACGGCATCGCCATGTTGGAAAAATTCCGGGGAACCGGATGGAAAAAGTTTTATCTGATTTTTGGCATGTGTGATGAATCTTTTTCCATTAATTATTCGGCAGAAGTCCCGGAAGGCATTGACCGAGGCTGGTTTATGTTTTTTGTTACTTTACTCAACCAGATTTACTGGGTAAGCGGCGCTGCTTTGGGCGGTCTCCTCGGCCCATGGATTCATTTTGATCTGGAGGGACTTGATTTTGTCATGACCGCCATGTTTGTTGTGATTTTTCTCGATCACTGGCTGAAAGAAATCAACCATTGGGGCTCTTTGCTGGGCCTTGGGGCTGCTTTTGTCTGTCTGATGATTTTTGGCCCGGATTCTTTCATGATTCCCACCATGCTCGTCGTTTTTCTCTTCGTCACCGGTCTACGTAAAACCAAACAGGGACAACACATAGAACAACAGGAGGATTTACCATCATGACTTTCGTACAACAAATCATCACCATTGGCTTATGCATACTGGGAACTATGCTGACTCGTTTTCTTCCCTTTTTTCTTTTTTCTGAAAAACGGCCAACGCCGGCCTTTATCCGCTATCTTGGTAAAGCCCTTCCCGGCGCCATTTTCGGTATGCTGGTCATCTACTGCCTGAAAAATGTGGAGATTACGACAGGAAGCCACGGCATACCGGAAGCTCTCGCTGTCGGATTCACCGTGGCTGTTCATCTCTGGAAAAAACAGATGCTTCTATCCATTGCCGGTGGAACCATTTTTTATATGATTCTGGTACAGACTATTTTTTAACCCCCTATCCATTATACTCGTCAGAGCAACGCCTTTGCCCGACGGTAATCCTCTCGTTTTACATAGATATAATATTGATACTGCGCCTCAGTCCGTATGCCGAGGCTGCCTGTCTTAAAACTCCTCGTCATACAGCCATTTTTTTACTTCTTCACTCATTTCCATGATCTCTTTATCATTGATGGATGGCTCCTTGACAAAGATGATTTTCGTTCCCGGTTCTGATTTCTGCGCATAAGTTGTACCGGGGTAGATGGCATAAAAATCTCCGGTGGTCAGTTCATAGACTTTTCCTTCATCCACATCCATCCACTGCGTCCTTCCGGCAACGATATACATGTACTCTTTCGCCACAGAATGACGATGGGATGGTTCTGCATAAAAGGTATCGTAGGCCGTCAGACCGATTTCCACATTCTCGGAAGGCAGAAAAGGCAGGTTCTGTGGTTTTTTCAGGTTTCCTACGAAATACTGTCTTCTCTCCCCTTCAAAGGCTTTTTCAATTTCTTTTTTATCCAGTTTGATCATGTTACGCATCCGTTACCTCCATTGTTTCTTTTCTCGTTTTAGAACAGACCCGCCACATGGCAATAGCAGGCTTACTGCAAAACAAAACCAGGGCTGCCACACAGTATCCTGCATGGCAACCCTCCTGATTTTTTCTCGGTATTGTTTATTTGTTATTATGGTCTACCGTTTTGTGTACGATGTCACGCATCTGTGGCCATGTTTCCATATAACGATCCATATAGAACTGATATTCTTTATGAGCTTCCGGATTTGGATAAAATTCTTTATCCACACGGATCATGCTGTCTGCAGCTTCTTCAAAGCTAGGATAAATACCCACGCCAACTGCTGCGATGATACAGTCGCCAAGACATCCTGCACTCTGGTTTTCTACGGTAGTGTACATTGGAACACCGATGATGTCCGCATGCATCTGCATCCAGAAATCAGACTGTGCAAGTCCGCCGCAGGCATAGATTTCTTTTACATCATATCCTGCCTTTTTCATGCTGACGATACAGTGATTTGCACCGTAAGCAACACCTTCATAAATGGCTCTTGCCACATGTGCGGTTGTTGTACCGATGGAAAGACCCCAGAACATTCCACGGGCTTTGGAATCACAATATGGAGCGCGGTTACCCTGGAAGTAATCCATCATCACCAGTCCGCCGCTTCCGATCGGCACTGTTTTTGCCTGTTCTGTAATATAGTCGTAGATGTTCATTTCTTTATTGATCGCATCCTGTGCCCAGCTGCCTGGCAGAAGGTTATTTCTAAACCAGGTCAGAATGGAACCTGCCGCAGTCTGTCCACCTTCAAGGAGGCTTGTGCCATCATACATACAGTTTGGATATGTACCATTTACACCGTCTACATGGAAGTCTTCTTCAGAAAGACCAAGGAGACAGGTAGATGTTCCACCGATCAGCGTCATACCGTTTGGTCTTACTCCGCCTACACCGAACATACATGCATTACAGTCTGCCGTACCTTCTACAACCAGCGTCTTAGTACTGAGACCGAAAATCTGCGCTGCTTCACGGCTTACCGGTCCGATAACTTCTCCGACTTTCAATACTTCTTTCGGGAATTTATCCATAATATCGTCAAGACCAACTGCATTGTATAAATCTACCGGATGACCGCCCTTGGTATCGTCATAACACCAGCGGAATGCGGCTACGGACATGCTGAGCGTTTTCTTTCCGGTCAGTTTCCAGTTCAGCCAGTCTTCAAACTCCATGATGGTTTTGGTTTTTTCCCAGTTTTCCGGCTCATTTTTCTTTACCCACATACATTTTGGGATCATGGTATCTGCACGGAAATTTGGTTTATAAACTTCTGTTGCCTCATAATCTGCTCTGATCTCATCAATAAATGAAGCTTCATCTGTCGCACGGACATCCATCCAGAGAATTGGTTTACGTACGGAACGGTCGTCTTCTCCCAGATAAACCAGTGTATTGGTCGTTGCGTCACAGGTAATCGCTGCAATATTGTCCGCGCCGATACCTGCTTTTTTAATACATTCAGGAATCGCTCTCTTTAACGCGTCCCACCAGCCATTGTCATCCTGCTCTGCCCATCCGTTACGTGGATAAGTCGTAGCATACTCTTCAATATGATAAGCACGATTCTGTCCTCTGAAATCATAAAGCGCTACTCGCACACTACCCGTACCTGCATCAATCCCCATTAAATATTCTGCCATTGTTAACTCCCTTCTCCATTCTTCTCATGAATGAACTTTTTATATTTTTACACTGTCTGCCGGACAAAGACAATAATCGGGCTGTCTTTGTCGGCGGTGACAGTTTAAGATCCTTTAACTCCCCTGCTTACAGCGTTTATCCAACGTCTGTTCACTTTTTTATTTGCCGTTTTCGAAATCAATGATTCTCTGTACTTTATCTTTGGATCTGCTATTTGGATCATAAGTACAGGACAGATATTCTTTTACCATACATTTTGCCAGTTCGATGCCGACAACCTGTGCACCCATGGTGATAATGTTGGCGTGATTGGACAATTCTGCTCTCTGTGCCTGATATACGTCATGGATACATGCAGCATAAGCGCCTTTTACTTTATTTGCTGCGATGGATACGCCGATACCGGTACCACAGACAACGATACCACGATCGTATTCTCCGTCAGCCACTGCCTGTGCACATTTAATCGCTACATTGGCATAAATCGGATCATCACTGCCGAAATCTGCCACCTCATGGCCTAATTCTTTTACATAATCCATTAATTTCAGTTTAAACTCTGTTGCGTTTGGGTCACATCCAAATACGATTTTCATTGTTTCGTTCTCCTTTCTTTACCGGCTGCACTCTGTCGACTGCCGGAACTAAATGTTTATTCATTATAACATAAAAATTAAAATCTCTCGATGGTTTTCCTGCTCAACCGAAAAAGATCCCGGCTGAGCGCCTTCCTAGAGATATGTTTTCATCTCCTTGAGAGAATCGTAAATACAGGTTGGTTCCACATCAGATTCTGCCACTGTCTGCATATCTGCCTCACCGGTAAGCACCAGGAAACCTTTTGCTCCGTTATTTACGCCCGTTGCCACATCGGTATAGAGACGATCGCCGACAAAAGCCATTTCTTCCGGCTTATATCCGGTAATCTCTGCCACCATATCCACGGTTTCTTTCCATGGTTTTCCCAGAAAACGAGGTTTTACACCGGTGGAATCGGTAATCAGACTGCACATAGCGCCGCAGTCCGGCATAAAGCCATATTCTGTCGGGCAGTTAGTATCCATATGGGTGGCGATGAACGGCACGCCGTTACGAATATAATGACAGATTCTGTCCAGTTTTTCATAGGTCAGCGTTGTATCAAAGCTCTGTACAGCCACATCCGGATTTTCTTTCACCAGATTGATTCCCTTTTCTTTCCAGTTCTCTTCCAGAAGCGGAGTTCCATTTAAGTATACTCTGGCTCCCGGATAATTTACATGAAGAAATTCCGCACAGACATCACCCGCTGTGACAATCTTGCTTTCTTCCACATCCAGCCCCAGTTTGTGAAGCTTTTCCACATAAAAGGACGGTACCCGGGAAGCATTGTTGGTAAAAAAGATATAGTCCCGGTCTTCTGCCTTTTCTACGTCATGGATAAAATCCAGAGCCCCTTCAATCAGGTTATTTCCCAGATATACAGTGCCGTCCATATCCAGAACGAATAATTTTACACCTTTAAGCGCGTCTTCTTTTCTTTGCATAATCTTCCTCTTATCTTTGATAATACTGTTTTTTCTCTGACGGATTTCGCCGTCCTAAATCCAATACGATGACGGATTATACATCGTAAATCTCTTTTGTAATCTTTTCTGCGATGTCTTCCAGACGTCCGTGATCTTTTGCAAACTGCATAACGGAGTATCTTGGACGAACGGTATAGCCGTTTAGCAGACTCTGGCGGAATAATTCTCTGTCGATACCGATTTCCTTAGGACTGGTTGGCGCACCACCCTTGGCCAGAAGTGCTCTGATCTCCTCTGCAGACGGACACAGTTCTTTTGTTCCTTCCGGTAAAAGATCCTCCATCTCTTCAAAGAAGCGGGCAATCACCGGCGTTGCCACACCAACCTGAATACCATGATGGTTTGGATTAAGGCCGCGGGCAATATAATCCATCTCCCAATAATGGGACAGCATATGTTCTGCTCCTGATGCCGGACGGGAAATATTAACCAAAGCCATAGCCACTCCTGTTAAAGTCAGCGCTTCCAGAAGCGCTCCAAGAGAATCGGCGTCTCTTGTTTTTAATCCTTCCGCTTTTGCAAAACATTTATCAAGCGCTCTTTGTACCAGGGTTACACAGGTATCACAACGATAATCTCCATTGGCTTTTACGGAGAGATCCCAGTCAGCCAGCGCAGTGACTTTACCCACAACATCGCCATAACCTGCCTGAATCAGATCCTGTGGCGCTGTCTGTAAAATATCGGTGTCCCCGACCAGACCATAGGTCAGATGAGCAACCGGTGAATATTTATATCCCTGCGAAATGATTGGGGCACCGTCTGCCACATAACCATCCATGGAAGGCGCTGTTGCCACAATAATATAAGGAAGACCTGTACGGGAAGTAACAAACTTAACGGAATCATTGATTACTCCGGAACCTACAGCCACCATCAGCTTGACATCCAGATCCTGCTCCTGTACAATCCGTCCCAGCGTTTTTTCATCCGGAATGAGAATGTCATCTCCGGTATCAAAGAGCAGTTCTTTAACGTTAAATCCATCTTCTTTTAAAAGCTGAACTGCTTTTTTTCCGGCTACTTTATAAGTATTATTATCAAAAACCACAAGAATCTTTCCATCTTTAAATGGAGCAGCCATCTTCGGCAGTTCTTCAATGGCGCCTTTGCGGATAGCCATATCATGTACGCTGAAATTATGGTGTCGTCCGCAGGAGCAGTCAAACTCTGTCTGTGGCATTTCATTGATGCTCAGGTTTAAAATCTCATTCATTCTCATTTCCTCCTTAAATAGAATCCAACATCCAGCTATTCATTCGAAAGCAGCGCTTCCGCACACTGAATATCTGTAATTAATATGTTAATGTAATGTCCGTTAATGGCTCCTTTGATGGCTGCAAGTTTATCCAGCCCTCCGGCTACGCCGATGGAATGAGGAATATTCTTCAGCCTGTGGATGTCAATACCGATGACAATATTATCTTTCTGGAATGGGGATGTATCTCCCTCTACATTATAAAACTGCATGCAGATGTCCCCGGCAACATTCTTTTCCCGCAGGAAATCTATCTCATTATCTTTAAAGTAACCAGTGGCGGCAATGGACGAATTATCACTGAACGGACATCCTATACCGACAATGGCCACATCTACCTGCCGCATGAGTCGGAGCGCCTCTGCCAGACTCTCTTCTTTCATCAGCTCATCCCGGATCACCGAACTGGACATCCTGGCCGGCGCATGAAGAGGAATCACCCTACCGTCATAAACTTTGGACAGAGTCTCTGCCAGATTATTGGAATGAAGATCCATCCGAAGCTGTCCCATTCCTCCAATAAGAGGAACAAAAGTCACCCCGTGCGCTGACGGCCTTGTCACATGGGAAACCACCTGATGCAGCGTACTGCCCATGGAAACTCCAACCACCTGATTATTCTTAATGGTGCTCTCCAGGTATTGTCCTGCCGCTCGCCCTAAAGATGTCTTCAACTCTTCCTGATCCGAAGCCGAATCCACAATGATCACTTCTCGCAACTGATACCGATCCTCCAGCTTACGTTCCATCTCCCAGTAACGGATCGTATCCAGATTCGATACCGTAATCTGCACTATCCCTTTTTCTCTGGCGGAAACCAGCAACCGGGAAACTGTTGGCCGGGAAAGATTAAGCATAGCGGCGATCTGCTGCTGGCTGACATTCCCATTATAATACAGGTCACAAACCTTCACCATCAGTCGTACATCATCGACAACTTTTCTCATCATTCCCGCCCTCCTTTTGGTTATTATTATACGGGAAGCTTTCCTTCTTGTCAACGGGAAACCATCATTTATTTTTACTTTTTTTCATTATTTTACGGATTTTTTCCGTTATAACTCCTATTTTTACTTTTTTATTTTTACTTTAGTTAAAATAATTGTTTTTTCCGTTGTCACATCTATAATATTGAATATATATTCTTATCTTTTCCTTTTCCCTCACTCATAACATTTGGAAATGATTTAAATTATTATTTTAATCTGAGAAACAAAAAAAATCTATGGACTTGCAGGCAAGGTTAGTCTTCCCTACGAATCCATAGACATAACATATATTTTCAACAAGTTGTTTCTGGTTGTATTCTATCTCACCTTTTCTTTCTATGCCGCCAATGCATTTGCATTAACCTGCTCAATTACTCTTCTAATTTCCATCCACACCGATAAATCCGTAAATACTTCAACAACACTTCCCTGATCAGTAAATGGAGTTTCCTGCAGTACAGATAAATCTTTCATCATGCCATTATGTACAATAAATTCCACAATCTGGTTCACAAAGTATATCTGCCTGCTATTCAAATTAGTCTCATCTAAGAATTCTGCAAAAGCTTCCTTAGCAGCAGTCATGTCAAGGCCTACGATTTCTCGAACAAATTCTCCTAGTGGTTTTTCACCATACTCTGCTTCATAATCCTGTTTAGTTCCAATTTCATTCCACAGAATATCTTCCAAAATCTTTACGTCCACAGATGTTAACGGCTTGTTACTCTTAAGCTTTGCAATGGCCTCATTGTCCTGATGCTGACGAACATAATATTCTGCTTTTGCTTTATAATTCTTCAAATCATCATTCTCTAACTCTGATTCCTTCCAATCTATAGATAGGATCTCATCATCAAAGTTTGTATCATAAATATTCTTCGGTCCCTTGGGAATATACTTCATCAAATCTCGAAGAGTCTCCCGGATATATTCAAATTCGTTAATTCCAGCATTATCAAGATAATCCGTATGAAGAATCTGCTTAATCAGATCTGCCTGAACCATGATCTCTGGAATATTTGCAACACCAGAAAGTGCGAATACCTTTGAAACCAGGTCATGCATACCACGAGAATACTTCTTTCCAATTAGATACGCCAATTCGATGCCATACATCAACGCATCAAAACGTAATGCTGTTACTTCATCATTTTCCGGTTCAATGAGTGGTGAAAGTTCTTCTTTTACAATCAGTGTATCTTCGTAAGTCAAGGTAGTATAATTCTTTTCGTTCGCATAACGATCAACATATTTTAAATGCTGTCGAACGGCAAAATTTTCTCGATTTAGTTCTTTCACCTTTGACACCATATGTTCAACCAAAGCATTACGATAAGCAATCAGGCGTTCTGTCTGGTGCGCAATATCCTGCAATTTAAAAGCGATTTCAAATTCAAGTTGAAAAATTGCGCCCTGTAAAGCAATCATATTTGCTGTTGGACGACCTTTGTTCATACGGAAGAATTCAAAGTTTCCACAGAAATCGAAAATGTAGAACTTCTTCTTATCTTCACCGTCCAGTAATCCCGGACACAAACGTGTTCCCCTTCCAATCATCTGCCAGAACTTGGCTTTACTCATTACTTTTTTGAAAAATACCAGATTCACTACTTCCGGAACATCAATGCCAGTATCAAGCATATCAACAGAAATAGCAATCTGCGGCATCTTCTTTGGATCAGAAAATTCATCAATAGCGCTCTGCGCGTAATTCAAATAATTATCAATAACTTTTGCATATCCAACCAAATGCGGATACTCTTTTCCAAACACTTCATATATTTTTTCAGCATGATCATGATTTTTTGCAAAAATAATGCTCTTTCCAATCTTATTACCATAATCCACTTTAATTCCATTGGTCATAAAAATATGAAGTACTTCTTTGATTGTGTCCTCATTGAATACCCAATCATTTAATGCTGAAGAATTGATACATTCTGGCAACTCGCCATTTTCATCTATGAATTTACTTTCATATTCTTCTTTTTCTTCTTCGGATAATTCATCATACACAATACCCTGATCAATGAATTTCAGAGTTGTTTCCACAGAAATAAAATCAACAAGATAGCCATCTTTTACCGCCTGTGCAAGTTCATATCCGTATGTCGGAACACCATTTTCAAGTTCAAAAATTTCATATGTATTCTTATCAATTTCATCCTTTGGCGTTGCTGTTAAACCGACTAAAGGCACATCAAAATAGCTGAATATATCTTTGTACTTATTATAAATGGATCTATGCGCTTCATCACAAATAACCAGATCAAAATGTCCACATGTAAATAACTTTCCTTTTTCGTCACGAACGAAATCTATACAATTCATCATAGTCTGATATGTAGAAAAAACTCCATGTGCTGTATAGTTATCTTTCTCTTCACAAAGATTTGTTACAGATAAATCAGGCAAAAGATTTACAAAGTTTCGTTTTGCCTGTGTCACAAGAGAATTACGGTCAGCTAAAAAGAGGATATTCTTAATCCATCCCTGTTCCAGTAATACCTTGCATAATGCAATAACTGTTCTTGTTTTCCCTGATCCTGTAGCCATAACCAGAAGTGCTTTTCGTCGATTTTTCGTGCCGAAACTATCACAGACAGCCTTAACCGCACCTTCCTGATAATATCTACCCGCAATATTTTTATCTACTGTAATATATTTTAAACTTGATCTCATTGTTTGAAGATTAAATAGTTTTTCTAAATCTCGCTTAGAATATACGACAGATACTTTTCGTTCTGGATATTGATTGTCTATAATCCTGGTTTCAAAACCATTTGTCAAGAATACCACTGGTCTTCTTTTCTGTTTTTTTTCAATAAGATCCGCATAAAGTTTTGCTTGTTGACGACCTTTGGAAACATCTATACAAGTACGCTTTGCTTCAATGACAGCCAATATTCGTCCATCATCTCCAAGTAAAACATAATCTGCAAAACCAACTTTTGACTTATTGGGCATTTCTGGAATCTCATATTCATTTATCCAATCTTCTCCCTCTGTCCATCCTGCATCCTGAAGCATGGAATCAATATATAATTTTCTTGTTTTATACTCTGATAAATCAAGAGGCTTTGGAATATATGATTCCTGTTGTTCCTCTCTTCTTGCTGAAAGTTTCTCTTTTAACGCTGCATTTTCTTTTATTAAAGATTCTAAATCCAGCTCTTTTTTCTCAAGCTCACTGATTTTTTTCAATAAGCTTTCCTTCGTATCTGCAGCCTCTTTCTTCGACTGTCTTGCTTTATTAATTCTATCCTTAATCAATTTCTTGTCAAAAATATGCTCGACATATCCCAACGAATAACAGCAGGCTACAAAATCAAGGAAAATAGATAAATTCTCCAGACAGAGCATTGCTTCAGCTCTACCTAACTTTTTATTGTTATGTGCAACATTATTTCCACATCTTCGAATGTAATCCATACGTTTCCAAATATCATATCCGACAACATCTCTGAAATCTTCCGCATTCATAAGGCTCTGAAGATTATCCTGATATGGCATGTCCAA
>ENA-ORTP01002940-ORTP01002940.1-human-gut-metagenome-genome-assembly--contig:-NODE-2940-length-12927-cov-14.387508_pt1 | contig 12927 bp, 13 predicted proteins | sample MGYA00241913_ERZ509190 | MGnify/ENA primary metagenome ERZ509190 (study PRJEB26280, sample SAMEA2338839) | human gut metagenome | biome: human gut; feature: human-associated habitat; material: faeces...
GGGTTATCTCTTCTGTCTCATATGCAAATCTGCGTTTGAAATAATTATAACGGTAGCGGTCATCCTGTTTATCCATACCAGCCAGAAACTGTTCGGGCGTAAAGGTATAATCCATATAATCACGGTTATCTTCTATCTCAAACTGAATGCCACTGGCTTCATAATAGGGAAGCATCCATGGAACTACATCCATGATGATCAGCTGTGCATCAAATTCTGCAAAATCTTCCTTCAGGATCTGCAAAGCCTTTTTTATCTTTTCCTCCGTATAGTTTCCTACAAACGGAACAGCTACCGGATATCCTTCTGTGTTCAGATATGTAATATTGATCAAAAGCCCTTCTGCTATTTTGAAATAGGTTGGATATGAATCCCTCCATCCGATATAGTTCAAAAAGCAGGTGTTGGCCGACCAGTGTTCATTCATACTGTCATAATACGGATCAAACAGGCTCTGATCCTCTATTCTAAGTTCCTGATAACCACGCGCCCGAAAACTCTCCTGCATTTTCTGTGGTATTTTATAATATTTTTTTGTATCTGATTTCATACCGTCTCCTCCGAATATCAGTGCATAATCTCCAGCTATGATCGTGGGAAATATTTACAGCTACGCACTTACAAATATTATATCTCCATTTTTCAAATATTCCAACATAATATTAAAGTTGTTGGTTATATTCATTACTTTAATAATAAAAATATGGCTTTGCGAAGCTATTCCACAAAGCCATATTTTTATTCTATTCTATCGTCAGGATATCTCGGGTTTTCTGTGACCTTCGCTCACAAAAAACACCTCGCGGGATATTACCAGTGAACAGTAACCACATAAGTTCTATTTTCTCAATATCACACATATTTTTCTTGTCTCATACTCACCATAAATGTTATCATAATCATAAAACTGTACTGTCATTTCATATTTAAGGAGGAGCATTTCTCATGGAAATCGAACGCAAATTTTTAATATCCAAAGAAAATCTGCCTGCAGATCTTAATTCTTATCCACATCACAGACTGGAACAGGGTTACTTATCCACCGCACCGGTAGTCCGTATCCGCAAAGAGGATGATAACTACTATCTTACCTATAAATCCAAAGGTCTTATGACCCGCGAGGAATATAATCTTCCACTTACCAAAGAATCCTATGAACATATGCGTCCAAAAGCTGACGGAATCCTCATTTCCAAAACCCGCTATCTTATCCCGGAAAAAGATGGACTCACCATTGAACTGGATGTATTTGATGCTCCTTATGAAGGACTCTATCTCGCAGAAGTGGAATTTTCTTCTGAAGAACAGGCGCTCAGTTATAATCCACCCGTATGGTTTGGCGAAGATGTTACAAACTCCGGTAAATACCACAACAGTCATCTGAGTCAGGGGAATTTATAATAAAACAGCTCCGAAATATTGTTCTGTTAATGTGTATTTGCAGGAATTGTAGTAACTCTTAGGTTCTGGAAATTCGCGTTATAAAAAAAAATCCGCTCACTGTCTGAGCCGCTTTGCGGCGAGTTTGAGCGGATTTTTTATGGTTTTAGCAGATTTTCAGAGCCTTAGAGTTACTGAGATTACATCTTTTTACCTTTTTCAGCAGCTCCATTCAGAGCTTCAAAGACAGCACTTCTGAATCCCTTCTGTTCCAGGATTCTTACTCCCTCGATGGTACTTCCGGCCGGTGAACATACCATATCCTTCAGTTCTCCCGGATGCAGGCCTGTTTCCAGTACCATTTTTGCGCTTCCAAGTAAAGCCTGTGCAGCAAACTGATAAGCCTGTTTTCTTGGCATTCCCTGGGCTACCGCAGCATCTGCCATTGCTTCTATGAACATAAAAACATATGCAGGTGAACATCCGCTTACAGCACTTACTGCGTCCATCAGACGCTCCGGAACTACTTCTGTACGTCCAAAGCTGTCTGTGATCTCACAGATCTGAGCCAGTTCTTCTGCCGATACTTTCTCATTGGCACATACACCAGTCATACCCTCCCCAACCTGAGCAGGAGTATTCGGCATCATTCTTACCACTTTCAGAGGCTGTCCACATTTTTCTTCTAACCAGGCAAGAGTTTTCCCTGGTGCAATACCTACGACTGTGTGTTCCGGTGTCAGTTCACCTTTTACTTCATTCATCACTTCTTCATAAAACTGTGGTTTCACTGCCAGGAAAACCAGTTTTGTGTTTTTTACCACTTCATGGTTATCCAGGGTTGTAACCACTCCCAGCTTTTCTCTGCTTCGTTTGCTTCCTTCTTCTGTAAGATTGGAAACAATAATCTCATCTTTTTTATAAAGTCCTTTTTTCAGCATACCACTGATCATGGCAGAAGCCATATTTCCGCATCCGATAAATCCGATTTTCATAAATCTGCTCCTCTCTTGCAATTCCTGTTGTTTTCTGATAATTTATAACTGCTTTTTTCATATCTTTTTCTTGTTATAGATAATGATAATCATCCGGCAATCTGCCGTAAAATACTGAACAGTTACAGATAATTATAATTCATTACTGTCCAATATGACTGTAAAGGGACCGTCATTCACAAGCTCCACTTTCATATCTGCCCCAAATTCTCCCTGCTCGACAATATCAATGTGTTCTTTGCATCTGGCAATTATGTATTTGTACAGATTTTCAGCCATATCAGGGGCCCCTGCTCTTATAAAGGAAGGTCTGTTTCCTCTTTTACAGTCAGCATATAATGTGAACTGGGAAATAAGCAGAAGACTTCCGCCCACCTCCTTCAGGCCAAGGTTTGTCTTACCGTTTTCATCTTCGAAAATACGCATATTAACCATTTTATGGATCATTTTATCTGCGATTTCAACGGTATCTTCTTCTCCTACTCCGATAAGAACCATAAAGCCCTTGCCTATCTGGCCTCGTACTTCACCATTAATTGTCACTTTTGAATGCATTACTCTCTGAATTACAAAACGCATAATTCACTCTCCTTAATCAACGGATTTCTGTCTGTTGATAGATAGCATAGCACATTTTTATCCGTTTTTCCATTGTAAAGTGTCACCTTGCGGCTGTTATCTCAAAATCTTGTTACTCGTCACTCCGTTCTCAGTAATGCTGCACAATTTCCTTTCATCATCTTATAATAAACCGGGATCAGAAGTGCACAGGCTCCAATCCACGCCATTGGGCTGGCAATACATACAGATGTATATCCGATAATTCCGGAAAGACCTACTGTTGCAGCGATTCGCATAACCAGTTCAATCATACATGCAGCAAAAGGTGCTTTGCCATTCTGCATGCTCTGGATGGATGTACGGTATACTGCCAGCAGTCCAAGCACAAAGTAAAAGGGAGCTACGATCGTCAGATACATATCTGAATAGTGATAGATTTCTTTTGTGGGATCTGAGAGAAACATTCTTACGATCGGATGTCTCAGCAGCAGAATTCCAATACACATGATCAGGTTAAATACTTCTGTCTGGATCAGACAGGCACGCACGCCCTGACGGATACGGTCCCATCTGCCTGCACCAAAGTTCTGAGCTACATAGTTGGAAATTGCGGTCATCATTGCATTGTTTACCAGTACAGAAAGCTGGTCTGCTTTCGATGCTGCGGTATATCCTGCAACTGCTGCAGTACCCAGTGAGTTTACCACTGCCTGCATGGCAAGCTGTCCGATACACATGACAGACATCTGAAATCCCATAGGAAATCCGGTCTTCAGGTGCAGGACTGCCGTGTCTTTTAAATCTGTAAAATCTTCTCTATGCAGATGCAGAATCGGAAAATTCTTCAGTCCTACAAACAGACTCAGCACTGCGGAAAAGAACTGTGACAGAATAGTCGCCCATGCAGCACCGGCCACTCCCATATGAAACGGTACAATAAACAGGATATCAAGAAAAATATTTAATACAGATGAAAATACCAGAAAATACAGTGGTGTCTTACTGTCTCCCAATGCGCGTAGCATATTTGAGATCATATTGTAAAAAACGGTAGCACCTGTGCCAAGCAAAACTACAAACATATAGTCATATGCTTCACCGGAAATGTCAGCAGGAATCTGCATCCAGCGCAGAATCTGATGAGAAAGCAGACAGCAGATCAGTGTCAGCACTACTGTAAACGCAATACTCAGAAGCGCGGAAACCGCAACGCTCTTGCGCATTCCTTTTTCATCCTTTGCCCCGCATTTCTGTCCCAGACAGATACCAAATCCACCTGTGAATCCATTGATAAAACAGAATACAAAATAAATAATAATACTGGTGGAACCTACTGCTGCCAGGGAATCTGCTCCCAGCGTTTTTCCTACGATCACAGAATCCGCCAGTGTATAAAAAAGCTGAAACAGATTTCCCAGAATTACAGGAATCGCAAATTTCAGCAGTGACCGGAACGGATTGCCTGTAGTCAGATCCATCTCTTTTGATCTTGCCATGTTTCTTACTCCTCTCCTTGCACGATGTGCATACCAACGTTGTAATTGTGGTTATAATAAGCATTGTAAATGAATATATCCTGTGATAAATTGTCAGATCATGTTGATGATCATGCTTCTGTGAGCAATTCATCACAGCGTACATATAATAAAATCGGAGAACTGTAATATGGCTATGCGTAAAATTCTTGTAGATGAAACCAATCGCGAACTTTGTGAACATGGAACTGTCGGTTTTCCCATGACCGTTAATCATGATGACCTGTGGGCATTTGAGGGAAAAAGTGTACCTATCCACTGGCACAATGACCTGGAGATCAGTCTTCCCAGAGAAGGAGAAGCTATCTATCAGGTGTACCGGAAAAGCTACACTGTCAGACCTGGAGACGTTCTTCTTCTGAACCGAAATGTACCTCATAGCTGTCACTCACCTAATAACAGTCATGCCAGATACAGTACCTTTCTGACACGTCCGGATTTCATATACGGCGAATACGGAAGTGATGTGGAACGCAGATGTTTTCGCACTTTTCTCCAGAATTCTGCTGTCCCCTGTATCCTTCTTACTTCCGGAAATTCATGTACCCGGACTGTGATTCAAAAGCTCAATGAAACAGAAGCCCTCTTTGATCAGAAGACCTTCTGTTATGAGTTGAAGATTAAGGGGCTTCTCTGTGAAATTTTCGGTATGATTCTCTGCGAACACCAGAATGATCTTGCAAAATTTATTCCGGCCAACCAGCTGGAACTGGAAAGGCTGGAACAAATGCTGGATTATCTTAATACGCATTTTGAATCCGTAATCTCTCTGCAGGAACTGGCAGACCAGGTTCATCTGTCCAGAGAGGTCTGCTGCCGCCTGTTCAAAAAAATGACCGGCAAGACAATTACCGGCTATCTGGAAGAATATCATGTCAACCAGAGTCTGCCTCTAGTTCAGAGCTGCCAGTATTCTATGATCCAGATTGCAGATATGACAGGCTTCAGCAATGCCAGCCGTTTTGCCCGGGCATTCCGCAGACAATTCGGATGCAATCCCGGGGAATACAATTCTCTTAAGCTGCAAAAGTGCTAGAGCGTGTCTGAAAAATGCTTTCTGCAAGATGTGCGTCACAATTTGTGGGATATTTTGCCCGGATGAGGGCGCCGTAGCGGGCTACGGCAACTGAATTCGGGTGAAATATCCCGCAAAGTGGGGCGTGCAGATTGCGGGAATGATTTTTCAGACACGCTCTAACCTGTATCTGTTCTTTTATATGGTTATCCTTCTGCCGCATGGATATTATATTAGGATTCTGTGTCAGAAACCATTCCGGTATTGATTTACATGATACAGATATTGACTTTTTCAGACCTATTGTTTTCCAAAAAAGAACAGCCCCTCTGACTTATTATACGTCAATGAGACTGTTCTTTTTTATTATTTGTGTTCGCAAATAAAATCTCGTCACTATACTTTTTAGTATTGGTATTATGGTTCTATTTGGTTTTATATGTGTTCTACTATCCTACATCCATAGACCGTACTGAACGGTGTTATCAATTTGTTATCACATCTCTGTTATCAATCAAAGATTCTCGTGATATCCTGATATCGGTTAACTACACGATAAATCTCTACATATTCGTTACCGACCTTATAGATAATCACATACTCTTCCCATATCGCATATTTATAATCTGTCCGAAAGCTGACCCGTTTGGAGAGGTCCGCCTCCATTCCAGGAAACATCTGAAGATTTTCAAATTAATCATAAATCTCTTTTATCGTCTTCGTAGCATATTCCTCGTTGTCTTCGGCAATGTAATCCCGAATATTCTTCAGATTCCACCTCACGATGGACAACACCCTACTATTCAGCTATATACTTTCTTGTTACCTAAAAGAAGCTACCCACTACGTAAAAGAAACGCAAGACCCTTATCCGTTCTGGATATGAGCCTTGCGAGAATTGTAATCCGTAGATTTTACAGGTAAAACATTTCCAGTTTTGTTTTAAAAAATTGAATTAATGGACCGTTGAAGCAGGCATTTATAATTGTACCAATCCCTACTACCGACCAGATCCCCTCCCCAGATGCAGTGGCAAATATGATTCCGATAATCACGACAACAACATCTGAAAGAATCCTTGCTTTATGGAATGGAATCTTCTGATGTGTCAGTTTCTCGATTATAATTGCGACACTGTCATATGGAGCGATTCCCATATCTGCGACCATATATAATGCCACTCCCATAGATGCCATCAGCTGAGCAAGCAGCAGTGCAAGGATACGCAGTGGCAGATTCATCTGAATCTGCACTACATCATTCGCTACATAACAAATAAAGTCTGCAATGTATCCGACAAATACCATATTGATAATGGTCCCCGCACCAATGCAGGATCTTGCCTGAAAGAATACAACTACAAGAATGATCGCATTGACAAGCATCTGCCACGTTCCAAAGCTCCATCCAATAAATCCGCTGATTCCAAGATTCATTGCACTGAATGGATCCACGCCAAATTGTGAAAGTCGTAAGAAAGATACACATAATCCAATAAACAATATTCCCAGTACCATTCCGCTGATTCTTTTTGTCTTCGTCATGCTCTATCTTCCCTCCTGAACTTTTTTGCCTTTCAGCATATATATTCTAGATTCAAAATCGGTACAAGGAGTCACATTCCCAGGCACTTCACCAGCTGTCACATCGGATGTGATCAATCCATAATTCATTAATTCATCTCCGTAATTTTCTGTATGGTTCCATACATTTTCATAAACCATATCCGGGTTCAATCCCTGTAATCTGACACGGCTATACGGCTGATTCACTCCATTTAAAACACGATAGTATCCTACGATTGCAAGCGTGCGGTCTTCATTTGTCACCATCCATACTGTCTCATTTCCTTCGAATGGACTTTTCAGACGATAAAATGTTCCAAACTGTAACACTTCTCGGTATTCTTTCATAAATGTGATCTGTTCTTTTACTTCTTTGATCTCTTCTTCTGTCAATTTGTTGAGATCCAGTTCATATCCAAAAGTTCCAAAGTATGCTACATTCGCTCTTGTATGTAATGGGGTATTGCGAAATACCTGGTGATTCGGGACAACAGACACATGGCTTCCCATACTGCTGAGCGGATAACACATAGAAGTTCCATACTGAATCTTCAGACGCTCAATTGCATCCGAATCATCACTTGTCCATCCCTGTGGTGCATAATACAGCATTCCCGGGTCAAATCTTCCGCCACCGCTGGCGCAAGATTCAAATAATACTTCTGGAAACTCATTTGTCAAACGTTCATACAGATCATATACACCTAAAATATATCGATGGAACACTTCTCCCTGTCTGTCTGAAGGAAGTTTGCTGCTGTAGCATTCTGTAATGCTTCGGTTCATATCCCATTTAATATATGAGATTTTCGACTCCGATAATAACTTTGCCATCATTCCGTAAATATGATCTACTACTTCTTTTCTTGCAAAATCGAGTACATACTGGTATCTGCCGTGTGATGTATTTCTTCCCGGTGTCTGTAAGATCCAGTCTGGATGTGCTCGATAAAGATCAGAGTCTTTATTTACCATCTCTGGCTCAAACCAAAGACCGAATTTTAATCCTAGTGCTTCAATTCTTTCTGACAGGCCTTTGATGCCATTTGGCAGAAGCTCTTCATTTGCCACCCAATCGCCAAGACCAGCTCTGTCATTTCTTCTTGCGCCAAACCATCCGTCATCTAAGACAAACAGTTCTACTCCACATTCTTTTGCTTTCCTTGCAATCTCTACAAGGCGATCTTCTGTAAAGTCAAAATAAGTTGCTTCCCAGTTGTTATTTAAAATCGGTCTTGCCTTATCACGCCAGTACCCTCTTGCGAGTCTCTTAGCATACAACTTCTGGAACGTCTGACTCATGCCATTTAATCCATTTTCACTGTAAACCAGAACTGCTTCCGGTGTCTGAAAGCTTTCTCCCGGTTCTAATTTCCAATCGAATCCTTCCGGATTGATCCCGGCTGTAATTCGTGTCACATCATGTGTATCTACTTCTGCCTGCATACGGAAATTTCCACTGTATACAAGGCTTATTCCAATTGCTTCTCCTGCATTTTCATCTGTATTGTGACGTTTTAAAGCAAGGAACGGATTATGTTCGTGAGAAGAATTTCCGCGCATGCTGTCGATAGCTGTTATACCCTGCTCCAATGTTCGATTCTTTATATAGCGCTCTCTGGACCACGCACCGGACAACTGCATCCATTCATAATCCTTATCCGGAAGATCCAGACTTAAGCTCATCATATTTAATACATGCAGATTTTTCTCACCGGCATTTTCAATATAAGCACTTCTTGCAATTGCACTATATTCATCAAAAATCGTATATAAAAGCGCCAGTTTTGCACCAGTCAAAGCGTCTTTCAGAAAGATGCGCAATGTCTGCGCTTCCTCCTCGGACTCTGTATAAGTTGCCGGCAATCCGGAGAGTTTCGGTTTTCCGGCAATAATCTCATAGCTTTCATATTGGAACTCACTGATTCTGCTGCCATTTTCCTGCAACAATTCAATTGCCGGATGTCTGTAATCTGTCGTACCGTAAACCGGATATTCCTGTCGGATATGTTCCAATGAAAAAGTACGATCCCATTCATATATATATGATGTCATTGGGCGTCCACATTTTTCAACCAGATAAGAAAAATCTGCTTTATCATGAAGTCGTTTTCCAAAATATAATTGTCCCAGATGTCCATTTTCTAATACACATAAGATATAACTGATTTTTTCATTGTATAAATGGAAAGTTTTCGTTTCCTCGTGAAAAATAATCTGTCTCATATACTACCCCTTTTATAATTGAATTGTTGACTCTTAAGCTGTCTGCTTTTTCGCATGCATTTCATTTACTTTTCTTGTGATTTCTTCCATCTTCTCACCTTTTAAAGTGTAGTATTTTTTGTAAATACCAAAGCTAGCAAATGCAAGAATGATTGGAATTACAATCATTAACACGCGAATACCCATTACTGTTGCTGCGCTCTGCGTTACCGCTTTTGCGTTGTATCCTACAATCTGAAGACCAATTCCTGTTAATCCACCTGCTGCTGCCATAGCTGCCTTCATAAGGAATGTCTGTGCAGAACATGTTACACTTTCATTTCGTACACCAAACTTCACTTCTCCATAGTCGATAACATCTGCCATACAGCATGTTGTTACTCCAAGTGAAAGACCTGATCCAAAGAAAAGAAGCGCACAACATACAATAACTAACACTTTGCTCTGTGGTGCTACATATCCTACTGCACCGAGCAGTACAAATCCAACAATCGGAAGTCCGCATGCAAATGCGTATACTTTTTCACGGCTAATTTTTTCTGCGATTTTCGGGAAGAATAAAAGTCCTGCCATCTCAGCAATAATCGCAAATCCAAAAATAGAATACAGATATTCATCATGGCATACACATTTGAAATAATATACAGCAAAGCTTTTTGCAAGCTGTGTACAAAGGTTAAATGTCAAAAGTAGTCCGATAAATGCAAGTAGCTGATCATTTTTTACAATTACCTGAAATGCCTGTTTCAGACTTGTCTTTTCTGATGATACCCCTAATGTTGATTCCTCTTTTACATTAAATACAGTAATACCGATTGTAACGATGAAAATAACTGCGATAATGATTGCGAAAAGTGTATATCCTTTTTCTGCGTAGAGATTGCTCTCGCCTGCAACTTTGTTCAGATAGTTGATAATATAAAGCCCAAATGTTGCTACTGAAAATCCTGCAAGACTTGCGAAAAATCTTGGAATTACGGATACTTTCTCACGTTCGTGCGGGTCATTTGTCAAGTTCGGAAGCCATGACCAGTAAGGGACATCCATGATCGTATAAGTCATTCCATATAAGATATACATAACGGATACATATACGTACAATGCTGTTCCTGACAGATTAAAACTGTGGAATAACAAAACAAATACGACTGAATTTACCAATGTTCCGATTACAAGCCAGATTCTGAATTTACCAAAACGTGTATGTGTATTGTCAACAATCATTCCCATCATCGGGTCATTGATCGCATCCCATATTCTTGCCACAAAAAACAGTACGCCGACAAATGCCGGTGCCAGATACAATGTATCTGTAAAATAAAGCATTAAAAATGCTCCTACTAAATTGCAAATTGCATCTTTACCGATTGCCCCAATTCCAAAACATAATTTTTCTCTTGTAGACGCATATTTATATTGCGGATTTTTCTGAGTTTCTTTTTGATTTCCCATGATTCTCCTCCTCTAACACTCATTTGTTTATTTGTTGTTTAAGTGAAGAAACCTGTGCACTTGTTCCTTATGTTTGTTGATACAAGTATAGCGTACAAAAAAAAGCATCCGTTATACCTTTTTGTTAAGAGTTATATCTCAAATGTTAGGTATCAGATGCTTTTTTAACATTTTATCTATTCTTTTTCGATGTTTCCTACATAAATTGTTTTATGCTTCTTATATTCTTTCAGTTCATTTTGTGCACGGATCAATCGTTCTCGGGCATCCTTTCTGTTGTCATTACGATATTGGGTCGGCGTTATTCCCACTTTCTGCTTGAATATTTTACCGAAAGCAAGGGAATTACGATAGCCGCAGGAAACTGCAATCTCCTCCACAGACAGATTTGTAAGTGCGAGCTGCTCCTTTCCTCTGGAAATTCGAAATTCCGTCAAAAAATCTTTCGGAGAGATTCCAAGACTGTTCATAAATATTGTATATAAATAGCTTCGATTTAGTGCCAAATAATTTGCTATATCTTCCACTGTGATTTTCTGTGAATAGTAATTCTTTATATAGGCAATTGCTTCCTGCACATGTATGCTTTCTTTTGTATCATTCGAATATTGCTGAATTTCAATCCCACGAGCCAGTACTGAGAAAAACTGATAGAGCTTTCCCTGGAGATAATAAAGATTTTCTGCAGTTGAACTCGTATGATGAAGCATTTCAAATACAATTTCTTTCAGTTCTTCTCCATATTCACACTCGCATGTAAGCTGACGACTGTTCAGTCCGAGATCTCTGACAAATCTCTGTGCCTCCGTACCACCAAATCCTACCCAAAGGTAAGACCATGGGTCCGTTTTATCTGCCTGATAAAAGGTAAGGCTTTCCGGTTCAATCAGAAAGGCCTGTCCTTCTTTCAGCGGATACTTCGTTTCACCAACCTGATAGATACCTTTGCCCTTCATTACATAATGCAAAATATAATTGGGTCTTGCGGCCGGTCCATAGCTATGTAATGGCTTACATTCTGCAAATCCGCAGAAACACAAATGAAAATCTTTAAACTTTGGTTTCAACAGTTGTAATACGTAAGAATCTTCCATAATCTGTATCCTCTCTTAATCCCTAAGATCACAAGCACTTTCCAGTCATGCTTACTTTTGCTGTTGCTCACTCAGCAATAGTTAGTTTAACCGTTTTCCTTATTCTATCACAGTATCGTGTTATTCTTCCATCAGTTTTCAAACCAAGTATTAAAATGAAGGACAAGAATGCAAAGAAAGTAATCAAGAGTATGTTTAAAAATGTGGCAGACGGGAGAGACGTTGTTGTAACATTTCAGAATTAGAAGAAAATTAGATGAGAAGAGACGAATTGTAGTAATTGGCATTTTATGAGCCGAAAAAGTATGTTATAATTATCAATTGAAAATAATTAACAAAAGGGAAATGGGTATGAAAAAAAAGGAAATAAATTATCAATTACTGATAAGAAGAATATGTCTTATCGTACTTGATATCATATGTATTATCGCAGCATCAATTCTGGCATTACTGACACGTTTTGAGTTCGATTTCAGCCAGATTCCGAAAGAATTCTTAAAAGTAATCTATAAATACGGACCATTCACCATAGTCATAACATTAATTATATTTTCACTTTTCCGTATCTACAGTAGTTTATGGGAGTACGCAGGGATTGAAGAAGTATTCAGTCTGATCGTAGCCTGTCTTGTGGCGGCCGTAGCGAAGATTGTCATCATCTTATTTACATGGAGCGTTATGCCAAGAAGCTGGTATGTACTGGATACAATTTATCTGATGATCCTGATCGGGGCAACAAGAGTATCTTACCGACTGATACGTCTGCGCAGACAGAACCGTACATTCCCATGGTCAAAGAGAAAGAAAGTCATGATCATCGGCGGAGGAGAGGCCGGAAGAAGTCTGATCACAGAGATCCAGAACAGTAAATATCTGGATCAGAAGGTTGTCTGTATCATAGACGATGATCCGTATAAGATCGGAAGATATATTAAGGGAGTCAAGGTTGTCGGTAATCGGAACAGTATCAAGAAAAGCGTCAAGAAATACAATGTCCAGCAGATCATCCTGACGATACCATCGGCAAATGCAGCAAAGATCAGACCAATCGTGGAGCAAATCGGGAAAGCACCGATTATCGCTTTGACGGCAACCGCTACCCCG
>ENA-ORTP01002943-ORTP01002943.1-human-gut-metagenome-genome-assembly--contig:-NODE-2943-length-12908-cov-3.435463_pt1 | contig 12908 bp, 10 predicted proteins | sample MGYA00241913_ERZ509190 | MGnify/ENA primary metagenome ERZ509190 (study PRJEB26280, sample SAMEA2338839) | human gut metagenome | biome: human gut; feature: human-associated habitat; material: faeces...
CCGCTTTTTCATCGCGCTAGCGCTTCTTTGAGGTCGACCTAAGGCGAGCGAACCATAGGGCTGCGGCACCCGAGGTCAGGAGCGCGGTGATGCAAGCGGCGATGGGAACTGATCCTGTTGCCGGTAGGTCCTGCGGTAGGGTACAGCGTTGAATGACACGGTCCTCGTCATGTGACTCAAGTTTATCGCCGCCGCCGTTGCGGCAAAGATCGACGCGTGCGCTGTTGGTGAGTGCGGTTTGGGGCGTATAAGCCGACGTCGCCTGCATGTGCACGATTGCGCCCCGAGCGTCTGTGCCAAGGATTGCTTTGGCATCGTCAAGGTCGTCGTGCTCATCTTTGAGATCATCGCGGGTCCAAGAATCCGCATCGCTTCGAGTCGTAAAGTCGGCGGCTACCGCACCGTATTCAATGCGAATGCCCGTTACGACGGTATTGGACGCAAGGTCGAGTTCTTTCGCCTCGAGTGTGGTGGATTCCGTGGTCGAGACATCCGCCTTCCAGAGGTGCCAGCCGTCGTAATCGACGAGGCGGCAATCCTCACCCAGACTTTCCCTTACTTCGTCGGACTCAAGCCAAGGATTTTCGTGCCCATCGTCAAGTGTCGCGTATGCCGGCTCATCGACGTCTGTCGAGTCCAACGGCGTCGTGCGATACCACACGTTGCACAGACCATTGAGGTCGCCGATGGCGACGGGGGTTTCGATTGAGACGAATCTCGCCGTATCGTCCTCGGCACACTCAAGATCATCGGTAATTGTAAACTCATCAACCCAGGTAGTTGAATCGTTTCGAGCGTCGATGGTATAGGAGAAAAGCCCATCCGTATTGGTTTGCATCGTGGCACGGTTTTTACCATCGCCGTTAGCCAACAGGCCCTTTTCGATAGGTTGGACAAGTTCCTGACGCTTGTCGACCTGCCCCTTGATCTCGATGGGCGCATCCTTCATCGCGACGGATTGGACTTCTCCCGTATCCTTTATTTCAAACGTTATCTCCTCGGCAAGGTCATAGGTCCGCGGAGACATCATTTCGCGCAACGAGTAGGTGCCGGGTGCAAGATGTTCGACGCGGTGTGGCTTGTCGGATGAGGTCCAGGAGTCTATTTCGGTTTTATCGGGACCATATAAGGTGAGCCGTGCGCCTTCTACTTCCTGCTCACCGCTTGCATCGACCTTGGAGATATCAACCTTGGTGTAATCGTCGGATACGTTAAGCCGTGCTTCTACAACGGGTGTTTTCTGGTCGGCATAAGTAAGGTCGGCAATATGGGTTGTCTGATCGAGCAAGAAGCCTGCCGGCGCTTGAGTCTCGACAACCTCGTAGCGTGCGGTGCCAGATCCCAGTGGGAGGTTGTCCGCGCGTGCTTCTCCAGTTTCATCCGTCGTGACGGTAGCGACAGTCTCACCGTCGAGTGCGGCAATGCTACCGTCGGGGCGCACGATATCACCCGAGGCACGGATCTCAAAGATGGCGCCCGCGAGGCTGCTGCCGTCTACGGCATCGGTTTTAACGATCCTGATATTTCCGGTCGCGGCGTGGTCATAATACGAGGCGATTGCAACGGGCGTTAGGTTCATGTCGGCGGGTATGTTTACCTCGATTTCTTCGCCGACAAGATAGGGCTCTTTGGCCGAGGTTTCGCGTACATAATAGGTGCCCGGCACGAGCGATTCGGGCAGTGTGACGGTCCCGGTCGCGTCAGTCGTAAAGGTGTCCATTACGTTATGTGCTGGATACCAGCAAGTTTGTGAGACAGGTTCGTGATTGCTGTCGAGGAGTTGGAAGGAGAATCCGGCTAGGGGAACAGAAGCGCCTGTTTGGGCATCGCGTTTTACAATCTGGAGATGCGTCGACAGAGCGTGGTTGTCCACGATATATTGAAGCTCGGCGCCGTCGGAAATCTGATTGGCCCCGACGGTCCATTCCCCTGCACGTTTAAAACCCTCGGGGACGGTTTCCGGAACCTCGCGAATCGTGTAGCCGGCACGGTCGTATGGGACGGCTCCGTGGACACCGGCGGGTCGCTTGCCTGTGCCGAACCATGCTTCGGGCTGATCTTTGGTGGAGGCAAAGCCATAGATGTTTGTGGTCAGTGTGCCAACAACCTGCTGAGAGCTGTTGCTGACAACCTCAAAGACAACACCACCCGCCGGCTGCTCCAGGCCGAATTGGTCGCTATTGCCGTAATCCTTGAATTTGGAAATCTCAAGGTCAAACGCAATGGGGATATCGGAAATGCGAGATTCGATCTCGACCACGCCTGAATCGCCGAGCTGGTCGGCTCCAACGGTATAGGTCCAGCTGTCGTTGGATGGCAGGTAGCCCTCGGGGGCTTTTGATTCGTAGATGGTAAAGGTTCCTAAGGGGACATCGACGAGGGTAGCCCGACCGCTTTCGTCAGTCGTGAGAATTTGCGCCCATCCAGGGGTTGATTGCGACACACACGTGAACTCTGCTCCTGCGAGTGAAGATCCCGCCTGGGGGCCGGCATTCGTCGCGGCATCGAGTTTTACGATACGCAGATTGATGGTGCCGGGCTGTTCATCAATGGCGACCTTTCCACCGTCATTCCCCGTGGTAAAGGCGATGCGATCGCGACGGGGGACATAGCCGGCCGGCGCCTTCGTTTCAACTAGGTAGTATGCCGTGTTGGGCAGAAGTGTTGCCTGCGCTCGACCGTTGCTGTCCATCTGGACGGTGCCGACACGCGCGCCGCTGGTGCTCTCAAAAACATCGAATGCTGCCCCGTCAAACTGATAAGTATTGTTTCCGCTGGTAATGGCAGCGTTTGCAGACTGCTTTTGGAAGGAAACAGAGACCGCCGGCAGTACATAGAGCATGTCCTGACGTTTGCTGCCGCCCGATACGGCTCCTAGATAGCGCCGCGCGCGGTGCGGAGCGGCTTTGATGCTTCCTGATTTTGCGCTGTCGTGGAGCCACCGCGCCGCCGCCACGACTTCATTGTCAGTGATAAAGTGCCCACTCTTGGTTTTGCCCTGAGCGGTCGTGTAAGAGTAGGTACCGTCGACATGGGTAGTGCCGTTGAGCATCCATACGGCAAGCTGGGTTGCGGCGCGGGCACGATCGGGTGAAAGATGGTAACCGCCAAACGACGTGGCGGTAGGATATCCGTGACAAACGATTGCCGCGAACTCGTCGTCGAGCCACACCCAGCCTTGATCAAAGTTGAGCCATGGGTCGCCCGGCTTGGTGGGGCCGGGGCGCTCCTGGTTCATGCAGTAGGCAATCGAGGCGTCTTGAGCTTCATACTTGCCGATGAGGAAGGGCCCACAATCATCGCTAATAGTGCGGAAGCCGAGCTGGTCGTAGCCATCGACGGCAAATGCGGCTCCCGGTGTCAGGCAGCCGAAAAGCAGGAAGAGGAGCAGGAGCAGCGGACCTGTTGCGATTGCGCTGTGGACAGAGTGCGTGGGTGCGTTGGACATGGCTGCTCCTTATCCCTCGTGCGCCGCATGGGGAGGTTGCGACGCGTAGGATGAGGCTACCCCCGAGGTTCATGCGGGTAAGTACCGGAGCCTGACCAAAAGCTTGCCCGATTTCTGACAAATCGAGCTCAAATACAACAATCAGATAAAAGTGCAGGTAGAAGATGGTAAGAAAAGAAAGACAAAGGTCCTCATCTCCACAATTGGCGCGGTTTTCAAATGATTCTCCACAGCTAAAACAAGCATCGACACCCTTGTATCGAACAAGACAACCGCGTTATACTATCCCCCACATATGCGGGCATCGCCAAGTGGTAAGGCATCAGCTTCCCAAGCTGACACTCGCGGGTTCGAGTCCCGTTGCCCGCTCCAAAAAAAGTAAAAGCACGACACCGCTTCGGTGTCGTGCTTTTTTCAATAAAGTGCCGGGACTCGAACCCGCCAGGGTGCGAGCGTTAAATAAACGCGAAGCGTTTATAGCGAGCAGGCAAGGTCGCCGATAGGCGACCGCAGCCGGTGCGTATTTGCGAAGCAAATGCGCAGACGTCCCGTTGCCCGCTCTACCGGGCGCGGGAGACATGGGGACGGCTAATTCAACAAAGTCTTCCCCTTCGGCTTCGTGAAGCTGAGGGGCTCGCCTGAAGCCGGTGCGGATTTGCGAAGCAAATACGCGGACGTTCCGTTGCTCGCTCCAATTCCAAAATGTTAGGTTAATGCCTGCTGCCCATACTTGCACCTGCGCACGGTACAATGGATGGGTTACGACCAACGTGCCAATAACCAAAAAGGAGCCGCTATGATCGATCGCTATACCCGCCCGGAGATGGGACACATCTTCTCCCTCGAGAACAAGTACGCCATTTGGCAGGAGATCGAGGTTCTGGCCTGCGAGGCCCAGGCGGAGCTCGGCAAGATCGGTATTTCCAAAGACGAGGCCCAGTGGATCCGCGACCATGCCAACTTTGAGAAGGCGAAGGTCGATGAGATCGAGGAAGTCACGCGCCACGACGTCATTGCCTTCCTGACCAACATGAAGGAATACATCGATGCCGATGTTCCCGAGGGCGACCCCAAGCCCAGCCGCTGGGTTCACTATGGCATGACCAGCTCGGATCTGGGCGACACGGCCCTGTGCTACCAGCTCACCCAGGCCTGCGACCTGATCATCGAGGACGTCAAGAAGCTCGGCGAGATTTGCAAGCGTCGCGCCTTTGAGGAGCGCAACACGCTCTGTGCCGGCCGCACTCATGGCATCCACGCCGAGCCGATGACCTTCGGCATGAAGTTTGGCTCTTGGGCCTGGGAGCTCAAGCGCGATCTGGATCGTCTTGAGGACGCCCGCAAGAATGTTGCCTTTGGTGCCATCTCGGGCGCTGTCGGCACGTACAGCTCCATCGAGCCGTTCGTCGAGGAGTATGTCTGCGAGCACCTGGGCCTGGTTCACGACCCGCTGTCCACGCAGGTTATCAGCCGCGACCATCACGCCTATCTCGCCGGCGTTCTCGCCACCACCGCAGCCACCTGCGAGCGCATCGCTACCGAGGTCCGCAATCTGCAGAAGACTGATACGCTCGAGGCCGAGGAGCCGTTCCGTAAGGGCCAAAAGGGCAGCTCAGCCATGCCGCACAAGCGCAACCCCATCACCATGGAGAAAGTCTGCGGTCTGTCGCGCGTCGTGAAGTCCAACGCCCAGGTTGCCTTCGATAACGTCGCCCTGTGGCACGAGCGTGACATTTCGCACTCCTCTGCCGAGCGCGTCGCCCAGGCCGATAGCTTCATCGCCCTCGACCACATGTTCCAGTGCCTCATCCGCGTTATCGACGGCCTGCAGCTGTACCCTGCCCGCATGATGGCCAACCTCAATAAGACCCGCGGTCTCATCTTCTCCTCCAAGGTGCTGCTCGCCCTCGTCGACACGGGCATCACCCGCGAGGACGCGTACGCCATTGTGCAGGAGAACGCCATGGCAACTTGGCACGAGGTACAGGATTGTGTCTCCGGCCCCACCTTTAAGGAGCGTCTCGAGGCCGACCCGCGCTGCACCGTCAGTCAGGAGAAGCTCGACGAGATCTTTGATCCGTGGGACTTCCTCACCCGTATCGACACGGTCTTTGATCGTCTGGAGCAGCTGAGCTTCGAGTAGGTTCGGGCATAACGTTAGCTTTTTAGGGCGCTTTGCTGGTAATGTGTGTTGCCGGCAAAGCGCCTCGTTGCATTTAGGGAAAGACGGGGATAATAGTCGTCTCGAATAACATTCTGAGAGGGGATCGCATGATTTCGTTTGATTACAAGCCTCAGGGCGTGTGTGCTCGCAATATTCACCTTGATCTTTCCGATGACGGCAACAAGGTGATGGGCGTTGAGTTTACCGGCGGCTGCGACGGCAATCTCAAGGCTATCTCCAAGCTGGTCGAGGGCGCTCCTGCCGATCGCGTAATCGAGGTTCTCGCCGGTAATACCTGCGGTATGAAAAAGACCTCCTGCGCCGACCAGCTTACACGCGCTATCGAGGCCGCTCGCACCGAGATCGCCTAATGGGTATCGCCGATCACATCAAGAACGGAATATCGCGTCGCGGCTTTGTACTCGGTGGGGCTGCCGCGGGCGCTGCCACGGTGCTTGCCGGATGCTCGAAAAAAACGGGCACCAGCGATGATGCCGCCGGCGAGCCGCAGGTTATCAAGGACGATTCCAAGATCATCTCGATTACGGATGAGTACGAGGCAGTCGACATCGATCTTGAGCCGGCGGCGTCGTGGACGCTGCCTCTGGGTACGCTGCTGTACTACTGCGACGGCGATTACGCCGCGGCGATGATGGCGCCCGCATCGGCGCTGCACGCCAACACACTCGGTGTGCTCAACCTGGGTGATGGCTCGCTTACCACATTAATCGAGGATCCTATCGAGGGCACGGGATATGCATTCTACGATGTCCGTGCCGGCGACGGCGTATTCGCGTGGGTTGAGATGAACTTTGCCAATTCATCGTGGAAGCTCTACGCTCAAAATCTGTCGGGCGCTTCGCTCTCTGGCGACGTGGTTGAGCTCGATCGAGGTGGCAAGGACTATGATCCGCCCCTGTTTACGGCGTTCGGGTCATCGGTCATCTGGTATAAAATGCCTTCGGCAGGCGGCAATAAAACGAGTAGTGATTCGTTTTGCTATCGTCGCTCGCTTGATGAATCCAAGGCCGAGGTAATTTGGAAATCGACGGGCCGCTTTGCATCGGCCCCGCGCGCGAGCGACGGCATTTTGACCATCTCGCCGCGTGTCCGCAACGACGAGGGCGTCTACTACGGCATAACGGCAATCGATCTGACCGACGGCAACAACACCAAGCGTGCCCAGTTGGTCCTCCCTTCGTCAGTTTCGCCTTTCGAGGCCGTATATATGGGCGATACCTTCGTGTTTTCTATCGAGGCGGCCTATAGTGGCGTGGGCAGCCTGGGCAATATGGGCACGTATATCGGTAATGAGGGAGGGCCGTACCTCTTCCTGTCACGCGAGCCGCTCGCATGTGCGGCTGGCAAGAAGAATAAATACCTTGTTAAGGTACAGGCGTCGCATTTCCTGATCGACACCTCTGCCAAGACCTATGGCTCGCTGCTGTCGCCCGACCGCGCTTTGGAGTATGGCGATTATCCAGCTACGGCGGGAAAATCGGACTCATTCCTTACGTACGCCACGGTGCGCAACAGCCAGGGTATACCAGAGACGGTCACTGCACGCCTATTCTCTCTTTAAGCTTAGAGGGGTTAAAAAGGCGCCAACAGGGGAATAAACGCGTTGTAATTGTGAGTACCGCCCGCCGAGCTGCCGCGTCATAGCGGCATCCGGCGGGCTCAGGTGCGTTAAAATGGGCTTGTTCTTAGCTAATTGAGACAGGGGGGGGCCGTGTTATGGCTTCAGATGCAAAAAAGATTCTGCTGGTCGAGGATGAGAAGGCAATCCGTGACGCCGTCGCTGCCTATCTCGAGCGCGAAGGCTACTGGGTTGTGGGCGTCGGCGACGGCCAGTCCGCGATCGAGGAGTTCGAGAAGCATCAGTTCGACCTGGTCGTGCTCGACCTTATGCTCCCCAAGATTCCCGGCGAGCGCGTTTGCCGCACCATTCGCGATACCTCGGATGTCCCCATCATCATGCTGACGGCTAAGGGCGAGATCGAGGACCGTATTATCGGTCTTGAGCTCGGCGCCGACGACTATCTGATTAAGCCGTTCTCGCCGCGCGAGCTCGTCGCCCGCGTTCGCGCTCTGTTCCGCCGTGCCCATCAGGCCGACGAGCCCGCCGTCGAGGTACTCGACTTCGGCGATCTGGTCATCGATATCTCGGGCCACAAGATCTTGGTCGAGGGCAAGGAAGTCGATCTGACGGCTTCCGAGTTTAAGCTGCTCACCACGCTTGCCCGCCATCCCGGCCGTGTGTATAACCGCATGGCGCTGGTCGAGAAAGTGCTCGGGTATGACTTTGAGGGCTATGAGCGCACCATCGATAGCCACGTGAAGAATCTTCGCGCCAAGCTGGGCGATGATCCCAAGAAGCCCAAGTGGCTCTACACCGTCCATGGTGTCGGCTATCGCTTCGAGGCTCCGGCCAAGACCGATAAGTCGGACGAGAAATAGGGAAATCACATATGACACCTGCGCGCTTTGAAATCGGACAAAAGCACAAGCAGGAGAGCGAGGCGGGTTCCAAGGCTAGTTGGAACACGCCTCGTTCCGATTCACGGCCAACGATGAGCTATCCCTCGCGCATGGCACTTGCTTTTGCTCTGACATCGCTCATGACGGTATTGGTGCTGGTGGGCGTTGTCTCTGTTGTGTGGGGCACGGTCTTTTCGGATTACACACGCTCCAATATCGTCGAAATCGCAAATTCCGCTGCCGAGAAGTTGGCGACCTCATATGAGGAAAACGGCTCTTGGACCGCGGGAGAACTGCGCACGGTCGCAACGTCGAGTTTGGTTTCCGACGATCTGGGCATGCAGGTCGTCAATAAAAAGGGTGTGATCGTTTATGACGATTCCTGGCCCTCGGCAAGCGCCACCGCCGATGTACGCGAAAACCAGGCTACGACCGACGACACGAGCGGCAAGAGGGCATCGCATAGCCCGGTCTCGTCTGCTCCAACCGACTCCGATAGCGTTGCTAACGTCGAGATTGTAACGTCTTCCGGCGAGCATGCCGGACAGGTAAAGCTGTGGGCCATCGGCTCCGACGCTCTGCTCACCAAGGCGGACTCTGCGTTTAGGGAGAAGACCTTTAACGCCATGGCCCTCGCCGCGGTTGTTGCAATCTGCATTTCGGTCGTTATCGGATCGCTCGTGTCGCGCATGCTCACCAAACCGATTCATCGCATCACCAGTACCGCAAAGCAAATCCGTGACGGCGACCTGTCGGCTCGCACGGGGCTGCGCGGTGATGACGAGATCGATCAGCTGGGTGAGACCTTCGATGAGATGGCCACCTCGCTCGAGAAGGATATGAAACACGAGAAGCGCCTGACCTCAGACGTTGCACACGAGCTTCGCACGCCGCTTATGGCCATGCTCGCAACGGTCGAGGCCATGCAGGATGGCGTGTATCCCACCGACGATGAGCATTTGGAGACCGTTGCTTCCGAGACGCGTCGCCTGGCTCGTCTGGTGCAGCAGATGCTCGACCTATCGCGTATGGAAAACAGCACGGCTCCGCTCAATCTAGAACCGGTGGACATGGTTCCGTTCGTGCGATCGATTGTGAACGGCCAGGAGCGTCTGTTTGCCGACCGTGACCTTCGTCTTCGCTTTGCAGATGAAACCCAAGGGCACGACGATGTCGTCGAGGCCGATCCCGACATGATCACGCAATGTGTTATCAACCTCATGAGCAACGCCATGCGCTACACCCCCGAGGGCGGTTGGGTCGTGGTGTCGGTGCTCAGTGACCGCAGGCACGTCAGCATTGCCGTTTCTGATACCGGCATCGGTATTGCCAAGGACGATCTGTCGCGCATTTTCGGGCGGTTTTGGCGCGCCGATGCCAGCCGCGCCCGCGAAGCTGGCGGCCTGGGCGTCGGCCTCGCCGTGACCAAGCAGATCGTCGAGCGTCACCATGGCTACATATCCGTGGAGTCGGAGCTTGGAAAGGGTACGACTTTTACAATTCATCTGCCCCGCGAGCACATGGCGGACGCGGCATCTACTACAATGGAGCACTAGCTTTTCGCTATTCGGTGAAGGAGGGGCCGTGTCCCTGCCGCTCCGAGTTTGCGAAAACATGCGGGAAAGAACCCGCATTTCTGTCGTATTTAGGTAAGGAGTGACTCACGTGACAACGATGGAGCGTCGTCCGGATTCCCGTGGCAAGGTTCGTGATATTTACGATGCCGGTGAAAACCTGCTGATGGTCGCCACCGACCGCATTTCTGCGTTCGACTTCATTCTTCCCGACGAGATTCCGTTTAAGGGAGAGGTGCTCAATCGCATCTCGGCATTCTGGTTCGATAAGTTTGCCGACATCGTCCCCAACCATCTCGTTTCCATCGACCCGGCGGATTTCCCCGAGGAGTTTGCTGAGTATCGTGACTACCTCGCTGGCCGCGCCATGCTGGTTAAGAAGGCCCAGACGATTCCTATCGAGTGCATCGTCCGCGGCTATCTGACCGGTTCGGGCAAGAAGACCTACGACGAGAACGGCACCGTCTGCGGCATCCAGCTGCCTGAGGGCCTGACCGAGGCTTCCAAGCTTCCCGAGCCGTTGTTCACGCCGTCCACGAAGGCCGAGATCGGTGACCACGACGAGAACATCTCGTTCGAGCGTTGCTGCGAGATCGTGGGCGAGGACATCGCCACGCAGATTCGTGACCTTTCCCTCAAGATCTACAAGGCCGCTGCCGAGTACGCCGCGACCCGTGGCATCATCATTGCCGACACCAAGTTCGAGTTTGGTGTCATCGATGGCAAGGTCACGCTGATCGACGAGTGCCTCACGCCCGACTCCAGCCGTTTCTGGCCTGCTGCCAGCTACGAGGAGGGCAAGATCCAGCCTAGCTACGACAAGCAATTCGTCCGCAATTGGCTCAAGGCCAACTGGGATATGACGGGGGAGACCCCGCACCTGCCCGCCGAGGTCATCGATGGCACGTCCGAGCGCTATCGCGAGGCCTTCCAGATCATCACGGGCTTCCAGTTCACAAGCATGAAGGAGAACGCATAAGTGAGTACCCGTAGCGCCACGAACAAGCGCACGCAATCGCACGAAGTTACCGGGGTTGCGCGCAAGTCTGCCGCATCTGCTAAGCCCGCCCGCCAAGCAGCGAGCTCCGTTCGCGTCGTGCCGGCTTCGTCTAAGGCACGCCGCAAAGAGCTCGAGAAGGGCGAGAACCTCGAGGGCCTCTCTAAAGAGGAGAAGCGCGCCCGCAAGGCCAAGCAGCGCGCCAAGGAGGACCGCATCTATACGGTGTCGAATATCCTCCTCAAGCAGGACGAGGACTACACCAAGCGCCGTCGCATCTGGTGGATTGTGCTCGCCATTGGCATGGTGCTCGTCGTGGCAATTTGGGCCTCGCTGTACTTCGCTCCCGCTGGCATGGTGTCCAGCCCTGTCCAGATGGTCGGCATCGTTTTGTCCTACGTCATCATTTTGGGCGACTTTATCTATGACTTCGCTCGTATTCGTCCCTTGCGCAACATGTACCGCGCGCAGGCCGAGGGCATGTCCGAGAACAAGCTCAACGCTCTTATTGAGCGCGCGGCTGCCGAGGAGGACCAGAAGGACTCCAAGAAGAAGTAGCGTTTGCATACATACTTATCGCTAAGATATAAGGCGCGTCGTTTTTGCGGCGCGCCTTTTTACTGTTCTATAGATAGATGGAGTGGCACATGATTCGAGCTGCCCTGACGGTCGAAGAGGCTCTGGAGGGCATGAAGGCCCTGGAGCCCAAGATTAAAAACTACGCGCGCCTGGTCGTCCGCAAGGGCGTAAACGTCAAGCCCGGCCAGGAGGTCGTCGTTCAGTCTCCGGTCGAGTGCGCGCCGTTTGCGCGCGTGGTGGTCGCGGAGGCCTATGCTGCCGGCGCCGGCCACGTGACGGTCATTTGGGCCGATGATGCCGTGACGAGGCTCACGTACGAGCATGTCGAGAAAAGCTATTTTGAGCAGACGTCCGAGTGGAAGCGCATGCAGCTGGATTCCTTGGCCCAGGATGGTGCCTGCTTTGTCTTTATCGAGGGTGCGGATCCTGCGGCCCTCAAGGGCATCGATCCAGCCAAGCCGGCCGCGGCATCAAAGGCGAGGAATACGCAGTGCAAAGTTTTCCGCCGTGGACTGGATTACAACATCAATCCGTGGTGCATCGCCGGCGCTCCGGTCGTGGCTTGGGCGCACGAGGTGTTCCCGGGAGACGCCGATGAGGTTGCAATCTATAAGCTGTGGAATGCGATTCTGCACACCGCGCGCCGATGGCCAGGACCCAGAGAGCGACTGGGAACTCCATGACGCCGCATTCGAAAAGAACCTGCGTTTCCTGAACGACAATCGTTTCGACTACCTGCATTACACCGCGGCAAATGGAACCGATCTGACGATTGGCATGACGAAAGGTCACGAGTGGGCCGGCGGCAAGGGCAAGACGCCCGATGGGCACCCCTTCTTCCCCAACATTCCCACCGAGGAAGTCTTCACTTCGCCCGATCGCATGCGCGCCGACGGTATCGTGTACTCGGCCATGCCGCTCATCCATCACGGCAATAAGGTCGAAGATTTTTGGATTAAGTTCGAGGGCGGCCGCGTGGTGGACTACGACGCCCGCGTGGGCAAGGCAACGCTCGCAAGTATCATCGATACTGACGAGGGCGCTGCTCACCTGGGAGAGGTCGCGCTCATTTCCAAGAACACGCCGATCCGCGAAAGTGGTGTTCTGTTCTACAATACGCTCTATGACGAGAACGCTAGCTGCCATCTCGCGCTAGGTGTCGGTTTCCCCGAATGCATCGAGGGTGGGTATGACATGTCCAAGGAGGAGCTTCTGGAGCATGGCGTTAACGTCTCGAGCACGCACGTCGATTTTATGATCGGCACGGACGACATCGATATTGTGGGCATTACGCCTGATGGACGTGAAGTTGTGATTTTCCAGAACGGCCAATGGAGTTGGGAATAGTCCCAGACCGTGGTACAATGCCACCCGCGGGCCGTTAGCTCAGCTGGCAGAGCAGGGGACTTTTAATCCCAAGGTCCAGGGTTCGAACCCCTGACGGCCCACCCAAAGATTGTTGAGACGGTCAACTTCGGTTGGCCGTCTTTTTTGTCGCCCTTTCATGGGTTCGAACCCGTCGGGGCGCGGAGCTGAGTAAACGCGTGAGCGTTTGCCAGCGCAGCGCGCAAGGCGCGAAAGCGCCGCAGCGGCCGCCTGCGAAGCAGGCTGAACCCCTGACGGCCCACCCAAAGATTGTTGAGACGGTCAACTTCGGTTGGCCGT
>ENA-ORTP01002945-ORTP01002945.1-human-gut-metagenome-genome-assembly--contig:-NODE-2945-length-12899-cov-22.938960_pt1 | contig 12899 bp, 9 predicted proteins | sample MGYA00241913_ERZ509190 | MGnify/ENA primary metagenome ERZ509190 (study PRJEB26280, sample SAMEA2338839) | human gut metagenome | biome: human gut; feature: human-associated habitat; material: faeces...
CGGGACTTGAAAAGGTAAAGATAGTGAGAAATGCCTATGCCATTGAATATGACTGTATTAACGCTCTTCAGCTTAAACCGACTTTGGAGTTTAAGAAGATTTCCGGCCTGTTTGCAGGCGGGCAGTTTAACGGAAGCTCAGGGTATGAGGAGGCGGCCGTCCAGGGGTTCATGGCTGGTGTAAATGCAGTGATGAAGATACGTGGACAGGAGGCTGTGGTTCTGGATCGTTCACAGGCGTATATAGGAGTTCTGATTGATGATCTGGTAACAAAGGAAAATCATGAACCTTACCGGATGATGACTTCCAGGGCAGAGTACCGACTTTTGCTGCGTCAGGACAATGCAGATATAAGACTCAGAAAAATCGGTCATGAAATCGGCCTGGTAAGTGATGAAGAATATGAACATCTTTTAAAGAAGATGGATGATATACAGTCAGAGATCAAACGGCTGGAAAAGACTGTTATAGGTGTGAGTGATCGGGTGCAAATGTTTTTGGAAAAATATGGAAGCACCTTATTGAAGTCCGGAATAACGCTGGCAGAGCTGGTCAAGAGGCCGGAATTGGATTATGTTAAACTGGCAAAACTGGATGAAGGCAGGCCTGAACTTCCTGATGATGTCACAGAACAGGTTAATATTGAGATTAAGTATGAAGGGTATATAAAGCGTCAGATGCAGCAGGTGGCACAGTTTAAGAAGCTGGAGGATAAGAAGCTGCCGGAGGACTTTGACTATTCAGAGGTAAACAGCCTTCGCAGGGAGGCAGTTCAGAAGCTGAACAAAGTGCAGCCGGCAACCATTGGACAGGCATCCCGTATATCAGGTGTATCACCGGCGGACATATCTGTTCTGTTGGTGCATTTTACAAGAAAGCAGTGAGAGGGTCTGATATGACAGATACATTTAGACAGCAGATGGACCGGGAGCTTGGCCTTCTGGGGATAAAATTAAGTGAGAAGCAATTGGAGCAGTTTTTTACTTATTATGAAATGCTGGTGGAAAAGAATAAGGTTATGAACCTGACAGCCATAACAGATGAGGCAGACGTAGTATCCAAACACTTTAGTGACAGTGTGTCACTATTCAGAGTGTTGAAACAAGTGACAGATTCCGGTGATGGATATGACGGCAGAAGAGTGTATGAGGAAGAATTGTTGGAGGGAAAGTCGGTTATAGACGTAGGTACAGGCGCAGGATTTCCCGGTATACCACTTAAAATAGTTTTTCCAGGAATAAAACTTACCTTGCTGGATTCCTTGAATAAGAGAGTTAAATTTCTGGAGGAAGTCTGTGATTCCTTGGGATTAAAGAACGTGGAATTTATTCATGGGAGAGCTGAGGATATAGGAAGGCAGAAAGAGTACAGGGAAATGTATGATTTGTGCGTGTCCAGGGCTGTGGCAAATTTGGCTTCTCTGTCTGAGTATTGTATGCCCTTTGTGAAGATTGGCGGTTTCTTTGTTCCTTATAAATCCGGAGAGATAGAAGATGAGCTGAAGTCTGCCGGCAAGGCGGTTGGAATATTGGGGGGAGAACTGGAATTTGTAGATAAATTCATGCTGCCTGGTACAGATGCTTCCAGATCTTTGGTGGTAATAAAGAAGGTGAAAGGGATTTCTAAAAAATATCCAAGGAAGGCAGGAATGCCAACTAAGGAGCCTTTGGGATAGAAGTGGATGTGGGAATGTTTCACGTGAAACATTCCCTTTTTTCTTGACTGAATTTATTATTGATATAAGCTTGTATTTAAGCTTGTATTGATTTAGGTGTTTTTAATTTTAAATGTGATAAGAACGCATAGAGATTTTTTTGTTATTATATAGGGGATTAAAAATTGATGAGATGGAAGAGCGTGTATGATGTAATAGGATTTATTAAGTTATACGATGCATTAAATTATATAATTCATTAGGTGACAAAATGTGAGAGGGAGTTTAATGCGTTAGATAATATAATAGGAGTTAGTTAAAATAATGAGTTATTCAGTATAATGGCCTAGTCAGAATAGTGAGTTATTCAGTATCATAGACTAGTCAGAACGATGGGTTAGTTAGTATAATTGTATAGTTAAAATAATGCATTAATCTATATGAGTGGTTCGACATCACAAAGAGTTATTGAGTATAATATATTGCGTAATATATAATGGAACAGTCGACATAATACATTATTCATTATAATAAGTTATTCAGTATAATGCGTTAAGCATGTAATGAGTTATTCAGTATAATGCATTGGGCATATAATAGGTTATTAAACATAATGCATTATCTCGCATAATGGGTTAGTCAATACTATATATTATGCGATAAAATGTATTAGTTAATAAAATACATTAGTCAGCATAATACCGTAATTAATATAAATGTATCATCAAACTTATAATAGGTAATAAACATCTAATAATATTTAATATGCATATAAAACTGTTAAATATAATTAAATATAAAAATAAGAAGACAAAGTATTAACTTATGCCTTCTTATTACTTCATTTATACTTGTACATGAAGAAGTCACGCACTCAAGATATCTGATTAACTAGAGTTAATCTGCCGCCTCACGCATCATTTGTATTTCATGTGCATATCCATCCAAATCATTAGGAGTCTCTAAATAGAATGGAAGATGTCTCAATTCAGGATGTGTGACAATTCGCTTAAATGTGTCTAATCCTATATATCCTTCACCTAATTTTGCATGTCTGTCTTTATGTGCGCCTATTGGGTTCTGGCTGTCGTTTAAGTGTATGGCCTTTAAACGTTTTAACCCAATTTTATTATCAAATTCTGTCAGTATATCGTCTAAGTGATTGACTATATCATATCCCCCGTCCCATATATGACAGGTATCAAGACAAACACCCATATGGCTTTCTAACTCAACTAAATCAAGAATCTGCCGCAATTCTTCAAAAGTCCTACCTACTTCGCTGCCTTTTCCTGCCATTGTTTCCAGCAAAACAGTAGTGGTCTGTGCCGGAGAAAGAATTTCATTAAGCATTTCTGCAATAAATTGTATGCCGATTTCAGTTCCTTGTTTTACATGGCTTCCCGGATGAAAATTATACATATTTCCAGGTGTATACTCCATCCTAACTAAATCATCCGCCATGGTTCGTTTGGCAAAGTCTCTCAATTTAGGATCAGCTGAGCAGGCATTTAGTGTATAAGGAGCATGGGCTAATATTGGTGCAATGTCCAGAGACCGGGCTTCCGCTAAAAAATCTTTTACATCGTTTTCATCTATGGCTTTGGCATTTCCTCCGCGTGGATTACGGGTAAAGAACTGAAATGTATTTGCATTTATCTTTTTTGCATCTTTTGCCATAGCTCGATATCCCTTTGATGAGGATAGATGACAACCAATTCGCAGCATATTGTATTTTCCTTTCTTACTATATTACAGTTAAATAATTTGTTTTATCCCACAGTGGTGGTAGTAAAAACGGCTCGGAGTAGATGTCCGAACCGTATGTTTCACGTGAAACATTATATGTTTTAGGATAAATAGGTTTGAATCATATCGAATACTTCTGCAGGTTTTTCTAAATGAGGAAGTAACTTTGTGTTGGGGACAACAGCATATTCAACAGCAGGGTTGTATTCTTTGTATTCTTCCATACATTCTCCTATGTCATCTATGGCACCTCCGCCTAACAGATATATGCTGTTATCAATTTTCTTTAAAGCAGCTGCAATATTGCATTTAACATAATTACATTTTAAACTGGCATAGACAGACTTGGGCGATTCGCCTAAATGGGCTGATTCATGATATGCCTCAATTACCCTGGTCTTTACTGAGTAAGGATTATAATAGTAATTAGTTAAAAATTCCTTTGTTATGAACTGTTTGCTGCAGGCAATATTGTATATTAAAGTACCGACAATTGGTAAATCTAAAATTATTTTATAAAGCTTTGCATTCTTACCGGGTACCTGACTGCAGGAAAGGAGGCACTCTGGATTTATGAATAAAAGCTGATTGAATAATTCGGGACTGTTGCTGCAAGCCATGATACCCAACGCAGCAGAGGAACCACTGGCTATCATATCTGTCCTGTGTCCTATCTCTGATTTTATAAAATCAGAGATAAGCTGCACATACAAATAATTGGTATAGGTAAGATTGGGCTTTTCTGAGCGGCCAAAACCAAGCAAGTCAATGGTATATACAGTATAGGTCTCCGAAAGTTTACCAACCAGATTCTTCCATTCAAACCCGCTGGAAGCAGGAGCAAGATCATGTACCAACAGAATCGGTTTACCGGTTCCGGTCTTAGTATAATGTATATTTCCTAAACGCCACTTATAACACAATGCTTCTGGTTCTTCCAATACATTTCGGGACGTGGCCGAAAGTTTTATCGCTTTGTTAATCAGAGCAGTTGCAGCAGCAGCTCCGGATGACAGTATAAGTAAGGTCAGTAATTTATTCCTGGTTTTCATTCAATAGTCTCCTGAAATTACATATTATATAACCGGTTTTTTGATTCTTCTCCATTATAATACAAGCTGGGGGCTATTACAACGGTTAGAGAATTAAATTATTATTAAGACAACACAGGATTAGGATGCCCAATTTTCTGCCTTAAAAATGTTTCACGTGAAACATTTTTTTGTATAAAACATGAAAATTCTCCTTTTCTCCTAATTTTCCGTAGGAAAAGAATAGGACTTGTGTTATAATCGTAAAAGTAATCGAAGAAAGGTTTGTTTTTTCGAGAAAGGAATTTATACATATGGGACGAATCATAACAATAGCCAATCAGAAGGGTGGAGTAGGTAAGACTACTACAGCCATTAATCTTTCCGCCTGTTTGGCTGAAGCAGGACAACATGTTATGCTGGTGGATTTTGATCCCCAGGGAAATGCAAGCAGCGGTTTGGGGCTGGAACAGGAAGATTTTGATAAAACCGTTTATGATATGATGATTGAAGAAGCATCTGTGGATGAATGCATTATTAAGGAAATACAGCCAAATCTGGATGTGCTTCCTTCTGATATGAACCTGGCAGGAGCGGAGATTGAATTTCAGGAAGTCGAGGATAAGGAAAAACTTCTGAGCAGCTGTCTAAATCAAGTTCGTGATACATATGATTTCATCATCATTGATTGTCCCCCATCTCTTAATATATTGACCATTAACGCATTGACGGCAGCAGATACTGTACTGGTTCCTATACAGTGTGAGTACTATGCCTTGGAGGGACTTAACCAGGTATTAAAAACAGTGGACCTGGTTAAAAGAAAGTTAAATCCGGAGTTGGAATTGGAAGGCGTGGTATTTACCATGTATGATGCAAGGACAAATCTGTCACTGGAAGTAGTGGAAAGTGTTAAGAGCAGTTTGAACAGAACAATTTATAAAACCATTATACCGAGAAACGTACGTCTGGCTGAGGCACCCAGCCACGGTATGTCTATTAATCTTTACGATTCCAGATCAACGGGGGCTGAGAGCTACAGGATGCTTGCGGCAGAAGTAATGAGCAGAGGAGAAGAGTTGTAATGGCTAAAAAAGGATTGGGTAAAGGATTGGGAGCCATCTTTGGAGAAGATGTTATAAAGGAAAGTGAAGAGGAGATTGCAAAAGCAAAAGCGGCTGTGACTGATAACAGGGATGGCAAAAGCGGTGAATTGATGGTAAAAATGGCATTGATTGAACCCAATAGAGAACAGCCCAGAAAAGATTTTAATGAGGAACAGCTGGCTGAGCTGGCTGATTCCATCAAACGATACGGTATTTTGCAGCCCCTTTTAGTTCAGAAAAAGGGGACATTTTATGAGATTATTGCCGGAGAGCGCAGATGGCGTGCCGCCAAAATAGCCGGATTAAAGGAAATACCTGTTGTGTTACGGGAGTACAATAAGCAGGAAAGCATGGAGATAGCACTGATTGAAAATGTGCAGAGAGCTGACCTGAATCCCATTGAAGAGGCACTGGCTTATCAGCGTCTGGTAACAGAATTCAAGTTGACTCAGGAGGAAATAGCAGCCAGGGTATCAAAAAACAGGGCTACCATTACCAATTCCATGCGTCTTTTAAAATTGGACGGACAGATACAGGAAATGCTGATTCAAAATCTTATTTCCAGCGGTCATGCAAGAGCTTTATTGTCTTTAGAGGATAAAGGACTTCAGCTGAAGGCAGCAAAGATGATATTGGACGAGTCGCTCAGTGTCAGAGAAACAGAGCGCCTTGTAAAGCGACTTGCAAAAGAAGGGGAGAACGGGGAAGAGAAGAAAGATAAAAATAAGGATGAAGCCCTGGCTTTGATATATCAGAGTTTGGAAGAACGTATGAAAAGCGTCATGGGTACAAAGGTCAGTATCCACAACAAGGATAAAAATAAAGGACGCATTGAAATTGAATATTATTCAGAAGCAGAATTAGAGCGGATTGTAGAAATGATAGAATCAATTCGCTAGGTACAAAGGAGAGATGGATATTATATGGAGAACAGCATCTTAAATCAAATTCCCTTTGATCCTGCATACATAATAGCGGGATTATTGATATTAGTGGTTCTGTTGCTGATATTGACGATTACAACAATGACAAAAGTGAGAAGGCTGGATCGCCAATATGATTATTTTATGAGAGGAAAAGATGCAGAAACTCTGGAAGATGTCATTCTGGACCAGATTGAAGAAATCAGGGATTTAAGGGCCGAAGACAGGTCAAATAAAGATTCCATCCGAACATTGAACCGGAATCAGAGAGCCTCATTCCAAAAATATGGGCTTGTCAAGTATAATGCCTTTAAAGGAATGGGAGGAAACTTAAGTTTTGCATTTGCCATGTTGGATTATACAAACAGCGGATTTGTATTAAACTGTGTCCACAGCAGAGAGGGTTGCTATCTGTATATTAAGGTGGTGGATATGGGACAGACTGATATTGTTCTGGGGAATGAGGAACAGGAAGCATTAGAACAGGCTCTTGGTTATATTAAGAAGAATTAAATCCATAACAATTGTAAAAGACTGGAAATTATCCGGTCTTTTATTTATTTTGAGAAATAAGCGGAAAGTTGGCGCATAATGGATTAGGCCTGCATATGATATTGGTAAGAGAAAATTGGAAAAGGGAGAGTAGATGCAGGACATTGAATACCTGAAAAGCATGTATCCGTCAGGAATAAGAATTCTACAGGGGTATGTGGCAGAAGCTTGTGACAGATTGGATTATAAAAACAGCCCCATGTATGATGAGTATCCAGACCATATGATGATTAACCGGCTTTGTGATACAATTTGTGACACGGTGATTGCATCTGAAGGCGCGGAAAAGGTCAGAGGCATGTGGAACATATCAGAGCAGGATAAAGCTGTTATGGAAATGGCAGAGCTCAAAAAAGATATGAAACGGCTGGACGTAGATTTCCTTACAGAGGATGATGACCCGGTGATGGAGCAGGAGCAGGATTTAGAGAATGCTGCGGCTGAAAACATAAGTGATGCTGAGGACTTAACCACAGAAGACTCACTGGAGGAACAGGCTGTTTCCAATATCCAGAATGATTTCCAGGGGTATAGGGAATCAGTGGTGAACCCGTCCGGAATTATAATGGAGACTCAGGAAATGAGAGGGAGAGAACCTGGATTTCCGGGAAATGGAAGAATGGGTGGACGACCTAATATGGGTCCGGGCCCAGGAAGACCACCCATGGGAAATAATCCAGGCAGGCCGCCTATGGGTCCAGGGCCGGTGAGACCACCGTCAGGACCTAATCAGGACAGACCACCAGTGGGAGGACCCGGACCAGTGAGACCGCCGCAGCCACCGAGGCCAACGCCGCCTCCACCGAGACCGCCGCAGCCACCGAGGCCAACTCCGCCTCCACCGAGACCGCCGCAGCCGCCGAGGCCAACGCCGCCTCCACCGAGACCGCCGCAGCCACCGAGGCCAACGCCGCCGCCTCCGCCCAGACCGCCGCAGCCACCAAGGCCAACGCCGCCTCCACCGAGACCGCCGCAGCCACCCAGGCCAACGCCGCCTCCACCGAGACCGCCGCAGCCGCCAAGGCCAACGCCGCCTCCACCGCCGAGACCGCCGAGGCCACAGCCGCCCAGACCGCCAATGCCGCCCAGACCGGTTCCGCCACCTAAACCTGGAAACAGGCCATCCTGGCTTAGAGACATGGTCAAGGTACTTCTGCTGAATGAAATGTTCCACAGAAGGTGTGCCAGAGGTCTGTGCGCCTTATAGGAGCAGCAAAGATATTATTAATAAAATTCCGAAAAGATTAAGTTGTAGTTTTACTGGATATTATATAAAATAGAAATGATACAGAGCAACCAGTATAAAGGATATAATCACATATGAAAAAAATATTGCAAAAAGCAGGGATTTTGTTCCTGATATTTATAGGAGCGCTGGTAGTTTATTTTATCAGTGCCAGAAACACTATGGAAAAAGAATCAGCTGTATATACATCTATGGAAGAACCGTCTTTGCCTGTGGTTTATACCCAGCTGGGCGGTCAGGAAATCAATTGTCTGCATGGATACATGCAGGATATGGGGAATCAGGCAGCCAGGGAGAGTATCTCTGTGCTGCCTGAAGACCGTGGGCTGCATATCCGGATTGAAGAGTATGGAAATACCATTACAGGCATCAGTTATGAAGTGAGAAATCTTACTCTGGACAGGCTGGTGGAGAGGACAGAAGTGGAAGACTGGGAAAATGGGGACGGAAGCGTCAGCGCAGTGCTTCCGATTCAAAACCTGCTGGCCAGAAATGAGACATATCTCCTGTCACTTACCGTGTCCACGGGAGAGAAGGAACTGCATTATTATACCAGAATCATGTGGCCGGACAATACCTATGCGTCAGATATGGTCAGGCTGGCCCAGGAGTTTACCAGGAAGAGTCTGGACTATAATCAGGCAAGAGATTTGGTATCCTATCTGGAAACCAATGACACAGAGGATAACAGTTCACTGGGGCATGTTACCATCAGGGCCAGCTTCAGCCATTTAACATGGGACGGTCTGGATGTGGAGATGGTGGGAGAGCCTCAGGTGACACTCCAGGAGTTTGACGGTATTATGGGACAAATCCAGATTCGGTATCAGGTTGCCGTCAATGAGGAAGACGGCACACGCTCCATAGTTGACGCAGAAGATAATTTTACCATGAAATGGAATGAACAGAGAATCTACCTGATGAATTACGAACGCAATGCCAATGAAGTGTTTGACGGAGGTCATCAGTCTTTTTCAGGCAAAAAGATTCTTCTTGGAATTACAAATGACAACAAGGTAAGAACCATGAAGAGTCCAAAATCCAAGTATGTGGCATTTAAAACAGGAGGAGATCTGTGGTGCTATGACTATGATGATAAGCAGGCGGTGTGCGTATTTTCGTTCAGAAGCAATTCGGACGACGGTGTGAGAAGCAATTATGACAGACACGACATAAAGATATTGTCCATGCAGGATGACGGCTCTATGGATTTTCTGGTGTATGGATATATGAACCGGGGGAAGTACGAAGGACGGATGGGAGTGGTATATTACCACTATGATAAGGAACAGGATACGGTACAGGAAAAGTTCTTCCTGCCTGCATCTGAATCCTATGATATGGTGAAAGCAGACATTGATAAACTGTCCTATCTCAGCGAAAATGACATGATGTATATTATGCTTCAGGGTACTGTGTACGGTATCGATCTTAAGAGCAATGAATCCCTGGTAGTGGCCCAGGGGCTGACAGAGGGAAGCTATGCTGTCAGCGGCGATGCCAGCCGGTTTGCATGGCAGGAAGGCCAAAACCTCTATGAATCCGAAAAGGTCCATGTTATGGATTTTAACACTTCCCAGAAACAGGAAATCGTAGGGGAGGTAAATGATTATGTCAGAGTATTGGGATTTGTTGGAAATGATTTGATATATGGACTGAGCAGTTCCAAGGATAAGTGGATTGTCAATGGCCGCATGAAGGGTATGCCTATGTATGCAATGTACATTGTCGATACGCAGATGCAGGTGGAGAGTGAATACAGAAAGGACGGTATTTATATAACGGATGTAGTTGCACAGGATGGGAGGATTCATCTGAAACGTCTGGTTCCATTGGGAGAGAACCAGTATCTGTATCAGAATGAGGATACCATTGTATGCAACCAGAGGGTTGAGAAGGACCCCTTGGAGGGAATTGGCTGGTTTGCCTCCCAGGATAAGGGAAAGGTTTATTTTGTACAGGCAGATTCAGAAATACACGGAAATGAGGTCCGTACATCTGCGCCAAAGGCATTTTCTTATGAATATACAAGTGTTCTGGATACGGGAAGCAGTGCTTCCGCATCATCTGATAACAGCATGATATTCAGGGCATACGGGGGAGGACATTATATAGGTTCCTCCAGAACCTTCAGTCAGGCAGTGGAGATGGCCTATGGGCAGATGGGATATGTGACGGACAGCAGCCAGCATATTGTGTGGGACAGAATCAACAGGCAGCCCATACGCAATATTAAATCCCCGGTGGATGAGGTCAGGAAGGTGACAAAGTATCTGGATTCATTTGACGGAAGCCGCGTTTATGAGGATGGACTTATTCTCATTGACGCAGGAGGATGCAGCCTGAGCCAGATATTGTATTATATTGACAAGGGTGTTCCTGTGATTGCCTATGTGGAATCAGGCCAGTACGTGCTTTTATCCGGCTACGACCAGTACAATGTGACGCTCTATGACCCTCAGACCCAGGAGACACAGAAGATGGGGCTGAATGATGCCACAGAGTATTTCAAGAACCTGCAGAATGATTTCCTGTGTGCTTTGACAGTGGAATAGACAGTGTACTTTAGGGTGTGCATTTTCGTTTTACTTTACAAATCTGATTCTTATGGTATAATCCCAAGTTTGACAGTTTAGAATGTTAAAAACCCTTAGAAACGTCGTATTTATGCCGTTTCTGAGGGCTTTTCTTTTTGAAAAAAGGGAGTAATGGATTCTTATTCTTTTGAATGTCTGCAGATACCCTTTATGGTACGTTTCTTTATCAATTCATAGTCAGTACGGAACCCGGCGTACTCATGCAACGCATCCGTAAGCCTTGTACGTGTGTAAGATGGGACATATCCTTCGTTTCCTATGCTTGTTACCCTCATTTTTCTGAGTGTCGAAATAATCTCATCACAAGTGAACTGGCTGTCTAGTTTGCGTTCCAGAATCCGGTAGATTAAAAGCGCGATAAAACATGTCGTAAAGTGAGCTTTGATCCTGTCATCCCGTTTTAGGTAAACCGGCCTGGCCTCGAATTCTGATTTCATGATCCGGAAAGATTCTTCGATTTCCCACCGCCCTTGATTTACTGCTGCGATTTCGGAAGGGTCATCGTCGAGATTCGTATAGACGGCATAGAAGCCGTCATATTGGGCTTCTTCCTGTACGGCGTCCTGATCAATTTCGTAAATTTTATTTGCAGCGCATTCACCATCTGCGGTGATCGATGTTTTCTTTATGAATCTGCGGTAATCATTCTGGCTATGCTTATCAATCCTTTTCGGCTCGGTATCAATTGCTTTCATCGCTCTTGAAATCTGCTGATTTCGGATCTGTTGTTGATAGTTCCTGTATTTCAGGGAATAGGTCACGATCAGAGTCTGATCGAAATCAATATCACGTTTCCCGTCATTTCCTTCCACATACAGCTGCTTGTAGAACAGCCTGCTGCGGTTTTTAGCGGTGTCTTCGAGCCTGCTGATATCATAGGTATCCAGGCTGTCTTTCAGATGCCATCCGGTGGGCTCCAGACACCATTGGCGCAAATCTTTTTTGAGCTTTTTAATGGACTGCGTTGTTATGAAACAGCGGCCGCCAAAGTTGTTGAATTTCCGGTTGCGTTCAGAAGACAGTCCAGCATCCGTACAGACGATAAATTTTGAAAGCGAGAAATCTCTCAGGATCTGTTCTTCCAATGGGATCAGAGTAGTCTGTTCATTGGTATTGCCTGGATGGATACAAAAGGCAAGGGGGATCCCACTTCGATCAATGAAAAGTCCCATCTCGACGATAGGGCTCGGGCGATGTTCCTTGCTCGGACCGTATTGTTTCAGGCCTTCCTGACATTCCGTTTCAAAAAAGTAATTGGTACAGTCATAGTACAGGACTCCGGTCTGCCGTTTGACCAGCCGCCGGCTTGCTTCATACAGTTCCGCCTGGATGGAATCGGATTCGTTTGCAATGACAGACAGGGCACGATAAATCTGATGCAGTTCAAAAGCCGGTGGTTCGAGCAAATCGGAGGACTGCTCATAGCAGGAGAGTTTTGAAGACGGATTGAGGATCCTCTCATACACAAGACGTGAAAGGATGGAATCAAGGTCATAGGAAAACGAATATTCTTTTGAAATCTTTCTACAGATGTTTGGCAGGCGAAGATCATAGTAGATCTTCTGAAGGAAAAGGTAACCAACGTTATAGGAATTCTGCTTATCGAAAGGAATGAGAATATCCGTCCGCAGCGGAACAAGGACTTTATGCTGCTTTTCAGCTTCGGCCTGATTGAGCTCGTCCAGATGCGCCTTAGCCCATTTATTGGCATCTGTACAATGATATTTTTCCATGATTTCCCGTTCAGTTCCAAGGCGTTCCACAACTTCTGAGGAGCGTTTGCCGTCGCGGCGGACAGAGCGGATGATGTAGTAGCTTATTCCATTTTTGGTTTTATTTGTAGTCAATCGCATGGCAGACTCCTTAAGAGAGATGGTATAATCGGATTATATCATATATTACGCTATTACGCACTAAAAACTTTCTGAATTTGACAAAAAAATAAGCAGCCATAAGGCTTGCAAGATTTTCAGGTGTCAAACTCCCGGCGCCGATTTCACTGCCGCCGCTGCCGTACTGTCTGCCAATGGTCACAATGAGT
>ENA-ORTP01002951-ORTP01002951.1-human-gut-metagenome-genome-assembly--contig:-NODE-2951-length-12875-cov-3.506318_pt1 | contig 12875 bp, 14 predicted proteins | sample MGYA00241913_ERZ509190 | MGnify/ENA primary metagenome ERZ509190 (study PRJEB26280, sample SAMEA2338839) | human gut metagenome | biome: human gut; feature: human-associated habitat; material: faeces...
TATAGATATAGCAAAACTCCACAAAAAAAATATCAGAAAATATTCTATAGATTTTTCTGTAAAAAATTCTATATTTAAAAAATCCGATACATAATTAGGGAGCATACTTTTATTTGTTATGCCAAAAAAATAAGATACAATAAGAAATTGAAAAGAAAGAAGTACAAAAAAACACGATATCTCATTTCCAGAAATAGAAAATGCAGCACTTTCTTTATCGTTACTGTTGCTTTGATTCATATATTACTCCTCAATCATGGATATAATGATTTTTATATCATATAGTAACCTCCTGCAATATACTCCTATGCATTTCTGCACCTTTCCTGTGCCTTGATACCACTTCCCCCTGCGTAATGGTTCCCGCATCCGGATGATCGTGGCTGGCGAGCACGTCCAGAGCCGCCAGCACTTCATCACAGAAGCCCAGAAACTCCCCGAAAACGGACGTCCCGCCGGACTCTTTCCCCGCCTTGAAACCAATGGTCGAGCCTGAGTTGATCGTCACCTGCGCCGCCGTGATGGTTTTCGCGCCGCCGATCGTTTCCGCGACACTTCCCGCGACGTTCGCCGTGCGCTTCCCTCCCACATCTTCGGAAAAATCCCCGCCCGTGGTGTCCGTGCGCGTCTTTCCCGTGGTGGTCGTCATATGCGCCCCGGCTGTCGTGTTGATGTTGCCGAGGGACGCCAGATCAGTCTGCGCCCCGCCCAGCGTCATGTGTGTTTCAATCCACCGGACGGTCACGCGATGGAACGCCTTTTTGCCCCCGGCCCGGTATCCGTTCCTGACGAGCAGCTTTGCCTGTTTGCGCGTTGCCGGGGCGTTGTAGTCGGGCGTCCCCCGCTGGCGGCGGATACCGGATCGGGATCAAACAGACGATCGAACACCTGCCCGAAAAAAGGTTCCGGACTGCGCCCGGCATCGTGTTCCGCCTTGGCCCATTCGAGCGTCCTGAGCGCGACGAGCAAGGGCACCGACGACTTGAAACGGTCGGGAAGCCGCTGCCCGTGCTCCATGCACCAGCCAGCAAGATCAAGGGCGCGCTCGATGAACCCGCAGTCGAACAGCCAGACAAGGGCATAGCCCAGCAGGTCGTGCGTCTGTTCGGAGTCACGGAACCGGTTGACGTACTCGGCATACTTGGGCAGGAGCGTATCGCGCTTGAATACGGCCTTCCGCTCGAACGAGGCGATGCTGTGCAGGGCCTCCAAGTCTTCGGCAAGGCTTGCGGATACAAGCGCCGCCGTCTGGTTCGCGGCGAGAAGCCCGGCCTTTCCGCTGGCGATGACGGACGGGGAAACCACAGTTTCACCCTCGCCGTTCCCGGCTTTCGCGGCCCGCTGTCGGGCAAGCATCAGGCTCATTTCTAGGCCCCCCCGCCGGACGCGGCCTTCCATGTCTTTTCGCCATAGAACACCACGGCTGCGGGTTCGATGCCCACGAACTTTTCCGGGACTTCAACGACATATCCTTCGTTGCGGGAGTTGAAGTCTTCCACGCGGTCTTTCTTGGGGTTGTCGAGGATATGACGCCGCCAGCTTCCGTCCTGCACATAGATCGACAAGTTGTCGTAACTGGTGACGACAAGGCCACGGGCCGGGAAGTTCGAGGGGCTTTCCCACGGCAGGCCGCCGAACGAAACCAAGGCGGAATTGATCGCCGCCTTTTCCGTGGGCGTGCGGCCCATCTGGGCAAGCAGAGCGGCCTTTTCGCGGGCAATGAGTTCCGTCCCGATGAGCGCGACAAGCCCCGTCCGCATATACGTGGGGATGCCTTGCACCAAGTCGTTGACGGCGACGTCAAGGTTCGTCCAGTCCGCTCCGTCTTCGGAACCGATCCGGAGTTCCCCGGTCGTCTCGCCTTCGGCAAGGATGTTCTGGGGGATGGCGTCACGGATGTACTGGAGCCAGCCCTTGTTGACGTCCTGCAACAACGGGTTCGACGACAAATCCGTGGTGTCAGCAGCGCTCGTGCCGTACCAGCCGACAAGCTCCCTGTCGTTTGCAATCCGCGCCTGCACATACCGGGCGTAGCGTTCAGCCATATCGGGGAACTTGGCCCATGCGTCCATCGTCGCGTAGCGCATGAACACATCGGAGTTCGTCTGCCTGAGCTGGTACTTGTATGAGACAAGCCCCAGCACGTCGCGGGGGACGCGCTCGACACTGTCCTTCGTGGTGTCGGAACGTCCGGACACGGGGCCGGACGCGCTGCCGAGCACGTTTTCCCCGGCGAGTTCATCCACCGGCACGATGTTGATCTTGGGGAGGAACGTGGACTGTTCGACAATCTTGTCCTGCAAACGCTGTTGCAGGGTCGGTTCGACCGCGAACTGGACATTCATGGAAGGCACGCCGTAGCTGGCGGCGAGCTTGTCACACATCTGATTGAATTTCAGGCGGGTATTCTGTCTCATGGAACCTCCTAAAGCAGCTCCGCTTCGGGGGCGGGGGCCGTGGTTTCAGGCGCGGGGGTGCCGGGCTTGGCCTGTTCCATGCGCGACCGGAGCGCGTCGAACTTTTGGGAGAGTTCGGAAACGGAATCCCGCAACGCGGCGAACTCGCCCTGCACGGGCTGTTCCGGGCCGGATTCCGGCTTGTCTTCCTTCTGCCGCTGCGTCATCAGGGCGTCGAACTTTTCAGACAGGCCCGTCACGGCATTGAACAACGCGGCATACTCTTCTTTCGTCATGTCTTCCTCATCATGCGCCGGGGATTCCCCCGAACGGAAAAAATGAATGATCTTCCGGACAAGTCCGTATTCCTCAGCCGAAAGAGCCGGATTGTCGGGGGAAAGGGAAAACGCGAGGCCGGGCAGGACATGGCATCCGCCTCCCTGCCCGGAAAACCGCATCATGGACGTACCGAGGCTTGCCGGGCTGTCAGTCACGCCGAGGCCGGTCAGGTAGGCTTTCCCGGTCTGGGCAAAATTTTCCGTGACTTCGATGCTGAAAAAGAGGCCCTGATTCCGGGTGTTCTCATAGATGTACTGGTCGTTCGGGCAGAGCCTCCCGGACAGCGTGACGACGCCGTCGGCGTCTTCGGCCCTGAGTTCCAGAACATGACCGAAGTTCCCCGCCCAGCGCCGGTGCTCAGGCCAGAGCAACGCCGTGTAGGTGTCGGGGTTGTAGGTTTCCGCCATCTGGGTCAGCCATTCGGGTTTGATTTCCCGACCGTCGACGCAGGGGCCGGACTGCGCGATACGCACAAAATCGGTGGAAAGGTTCGGTTTGCTCATGGGCAGAGCATAGCTGACGGGCCGGTTCATGCAAGAAAATCAATTTCGATTTCAATGAGATAGGAATTTTTGGGCATGGCAAGAGAGGGGCGTATGTGTATGCTTTCCCCATGAAATCCACACCTAGATCATGGCCCGAAGAAGTCAGGCAGGCGGCCCGTTCCCTCTACCTGCGCCGCTCTACCGTGGGGGAAATGTCCACCACGCTCGGCGTCCCTGTCCGGACGCTCTACAACTGGGTCGAGGCCGGGCGCTGGGATGACCTCCTTTCCCATGAGGGCGCGGAGGAGGCCACGGCCCGGCGGCTGGCGGTACTGATTGAGCGGGAGGCGAAACAGGCGGACGACCTCAGAGAGATCGACACGTTGGTGACGACCCTCGAACGGCTCCAGCGTCTCAGGCTGCGGGAACGGGGACTGGAAGGCGTGGCGGAACGGGAAGAGGGCAAGGAAAAGGCGGGCGGGAAGCGGAAAAAGAAGCCCAAAAACGATGTGTCGCATCTGTCCGAGGACGACTTCACCGAGGCGTTCCATAAGCGATTCTTTCCATACCAGCGCGAGCTGCTGGAAACCCGCAAGCACCGGAACCGCTTTTTCCTCAAGTCCAGACAGCTCGGCTTTACATGGTATTTCGCACAGGAAGCCTTTGAAGACGCCTGCCTCACGGGTGACAATCAGATTTTCTTGTCGGCAACCCGCGCCCAGTCCGAGGTTTTCAGGTCGTACATCGTCGACCTTGCGAAAGAGGCTTTCGGCATTGAGCTGAAAGGGAACCCGCTGGTGCTGCACACGGCGCACGGAACAGCTACCCTCTACTTCCTCAGCAACAACAGCCAGAGCGCCCAGAGCTATCATGGACACGTCTACATTGACGAGGCGTTCTGGGTGCAGGGCTTCAACAAGCTGTACAAGGTCGCCACGGGCATGGCGGCACACAAGAAATGGCGGCGCACGCTCCTTTCGACGCCCAGCGCCGTCACGCACGAAGCCTATGACCTGTGGACCGGCGACCGCTTCCAGAAGCGGTTCAAAACCAAACGGGCCGTGTTCCCCTCCCCCAAAGCCTTACGGAAAGGCGCGGTCTGTCCCGATACCTTCTATCGGAAAATCATCACGCTGGAAGACGCGATCGCGGGCGGCTGCAACCTCTTCGACATTGACACCCTGCGCCTTGAATACTCCGGGGACGAGTTCCGGAACCTCTTCATGTGCGAGTTCGTTGACGACACCCAATCCGTGTTCAAGCTGTCCGATCTCGAAAAGTGTTATGCGGACACGGAAACATGGACGGACTTTGACCCGAACGCGGAGCGGCCTCTCGGCAACATGCCGGTCTGGGGAGGCTATGACCCGTCCCGGAGCCGTGACGACGCCAGCTTCGTCATCGTAGCCCCTCCGCTCAAGGAAGGCGGCGCATACAGGCTGATCGCACGCTACAAATGGCTCGACAAGTCCTACCTCTGGCAATCCGAACGCATCCGGGAACTTGTGGGCCGCTACAACTTCCAACACATCGGCGTCGACGTGACCGGCCCCGGCATCGGCGTTTTCGAGCAAATCCGCTCTTTCTTCCCGCAGGCAACGCCGATCCTTTACTCCGTCCAAACCAAGGCACAGCTCGTCCTGCGGGCAAAAGAGCTTATCGAAGAACACCGGCTCCAGTGGGATGCCTCACAGAACGACATTGCCCACGCTTTCCTTACCATCCGTCAGGGAACCACGGACTCAGGGCAAATCACCTATTCGGCGTCCCGGACAAGCTCGACCGGACACGCGGACGTGGCATGGGCCATTATGCACGCGCTTGAGGCGAAGCCTTTGGGCAGACAAAGGGGCGGCTGCGTCATTGCCGTCTGACAAGAGGAAACATGAAGAGACAGAAAGCGGAACCAAAGAAAACGGAAGCGACGGCCTTTAGCTCCGGAGTCTATAGGACTGGTTTTCTTTGTGTTTCTATGGATTTCTATTTAACTCTTTATCACTCTGTTTTTATGTGATAAAGAGACACTACATTTTCTCTCATTTTCTGTCAATTTCTATTTTGTTTGTTCTTGCGTGCGGGGAATGGTGCGGGGAAGGATGGACAAGAGGGGGGCAAGGTGGCAACAGCCAAAAGGGAAAAGACACGCTACGCGGGCGTGACTTTTCGGATGGTGGTACGGTTGGATGGATATGGTGAAGAACGAATGTATTACATCCGGTATCGCCGGGGCGGGCGTGGTTCAAAAGAGATAGAGGAACCCGTAGGCCGCGAGTCAGAAAGCATGACCGCTTCCAAGGCAAACCGCATTCGAGCCATGCGCGCCGTTGGAGTCGAACAAGCCAACACGGAACGACGCAAGGCGGAAGAGGCCGCACGGCTGGCGGATGAAAGCAGGTTGACGATAGCAAGCCTTTGGAGACGGTACGAGGAAGCCAACGCGGAAAAACCGTCTATCGTACCAGACCGGAGCTATTACAAGTACCTTTCTGGGGTGACGGACAGGGAACCCGCCAGTCTGAGAACCGAAGACGTGGATGCCTTGCGCCGTAGGCTTGCCGGAACCAAAAGCCCACGCCTGAAGGACGGGAAGTCTGTGCCACTGGCAGCACAGACCCAAAAGCACGTGTTGGGCCTGTTGCGGCGTTTGGTGCATTTTGGCGTGAAGCGTGACTTCTTCCCTATGCCGCAATACCTCCATTTTGAAATGCCCCGTGTGGACAACGAGAAAACGGAAGTGCTTACGGATGAGCAACTTTCCCGCTACCTGCGGGCGCTTGCCGAGGAACCAGACCAGAACGCCGCCGCCCTCCTACGGTTGGCCTTGGTGACAGGGATGCGGAAAGGGGCGCTCTTGGCTCTCCGGTGGGATGATTGCGACTTTGAACGGGCACGCATCACCTTGCGGGGGGAAGCCGCCAAGAAACGGAAAACGGAACATATCCCTATGAGCGCCGCCGCTCGTGCCGTGTTGGATGCCGTGAAGCGTACGGAAAGCCCGTACATTTTTCCCGGCAAGGATGGAGGCAAGCGTACAGACTTCCGCCGTATGGCCCGCCGCGTAAAGGAAAAGGCCGGATTGCCCGGCGATTTCCGCCCGCTTCACGGCTTACGCCATAATTTTGCGTCCCGTTTAGCCTCAAGTGGGCAGGTAGATATGTATACCCTGCAACGCCTCCTTACCCATGAATCACCACAAATGACACAACGATACGCCCACTTGCATGATGATGCTCTAATGCGCGCCGCCAGCGTTGCGGATGGTATGCTTGAGGTAGTCACCTCGCCAGACGACGAAAAATGATTTCTTCCTTTTAGGGTTGCCCGACATCATGTCGGGCAAGTCGGGCATGTCGGGCACCCCACCAGTACGAGCAAGGCGCATCAACGCTTTTCCCCGCCCGACATGGCTTTTTCTATGTCGGGCGCATGTCGGGCATGTCGGGCGCGCCCGACTTCACGGGGCATCATGCCGGACGGATGGGAGGGCATGGGCCGAATGCGGCCCGTGGGAGGCATGGGGAGGCGCACGCCGCGCCGGGCGGCTTTTGTGGGCTTGCGATGGGGAGAGGGTAGCGGATAGTCTGCACAAAAAGGAGGGCTTCCCATGATGAAGAAACTGGCGCGCCAGCTTCCGGCCTATGCCGTAGGCGTTTATCTGGCAACGGGCCTCATGGATGGAATATGGAATCCGCTGCACTGGGGCGGGCAACAGTGGGCGGCGGCTGTGTTGGCTGGCGTTATCGTATTGATTGGCTCGTGGGCGTGGAACCGATGGAAAGCGAAACGGGGATAGTGCGCGGTAGTGGCCTTGCCATGAGAGGCGCGGCTGTGTAGTGTTCCCGGCGTGGGGTACGCTCTCCGGAAGGAGGTTATCCCCATGAAGCAATTCCTCCGGGACGTAGTGACCTACGTAGTCGCTGACGTTCTTGCGGCACTGGTTCGCAACTTGTTGAACCTGTAACGCAAGTTGCCCCGTAGGAATTGCAGTTCCTACGGGGCGCTCAACTTGAGAAGTCTATTCTCGGGGGACGTGCCCCACGGGGCGGCGGGTGTTGCCAGCACTTGCCGCCCTTCTTTTTTAGGATAGGCATTAACCGCCCCCTTTGCAAGTCGAAAGGGCGGGTTTTCCCTTTCTGTCTTCTACCTATTTCTACCAAACAATACCCTCTTTCGATTCCGTAAGCCGTTTTTTCCCCATGCCGGGAAAAGCGCTTTCGATAGCGTAAAAATGGGGGTACTCATAATTTTCTTTTCGATAGGACAATGGAATTTATGCCCGTGATAGCTTGAATATCAACAGTATCCGGGGAAAGCCGAAAAGAGCCGTTTTTGTCCCTTAAGTGGTGTTACGTAAACTTTAAAAAGTTTTTATATACGTAGATAAACTTTAATACTTGACGTTAGGCATATGGTAAAGTATTTTCCTGAAAAAAGGAGGTACATAGGGTGACTCCGCTTACGGAAAACGAAAAGGCCATGCGACCGCTTGATCTGCTAGAGGCTGCTGAGTTCCTCAAGATAAGCCGCTCAACCATGTTGAAGCTGTTAACGAACGGGGAAGTCAAAGCGAAAAAGGTAGGTAGACAGTGGCGCATAACGATTGATGCGCTCAATGAATATCTAACCAAGTCGGATAACTAATAAAACAGCCCGGCAGGGGAACACGACTCCCCCAAACCGGGCCTAACCAACACTCACATGCGAGGTGTGAATCATGGCTGCAATCAGTCTGTCTTATCTCACGTCCGCCGTCAATGCGCGGACGTTCCTCCGGTTCCTTCTCTCCTCCCGCGCTACGCGCATCCGCTACCGTCTGGCCTCCACCCTCACCCGTTGCGGCGTCTTCGCTTGCCGGGCCGCGCTGGTGGCCTTCCTTGGCCTCATACTGGCCTTTTCCCTCGCCTCCGAACTCTTCTTTGCCGGGGGTGTGAGATGAGCAAGGATACTCTTGAAGACCGCTTGGATAATTTTGTTTCCCGTGCCTTTTGGCCTGTAAAAGCCTTTGCCAGCGTTTTAGAAGCGGCAGGAAAAGATACAGAATCGTTTGCGGCAGTCGATGACATAGCAATGGTTTGCGCCACTTTGACCCGGTACGCGCAAGACCGCATAGAAGAGGCCGTTGACCTACTTCAAGAGCATTACGGAGAATTTCGCGTTCATGAAGAGCGCTTTTCAGAAAAAATTGTCGCGGTAAAAAGAAGTGACGAAAAATGATGGCCTATTTATTTCAAATCAGACACATGCTCATTCTCAACTTGAGTGACAAACTTTGAACTTCAATGCCAAACTGGTTCAGTACTGAACCAAGTACTGAACCAGATTTGTCCATGAACTACTAAGAAAAACAGACAAAAAACGTTTGCACTTAACTTGAAAAATTTTTCAGTCAAGATGAGAATTGGAAAAACATAGACATTATTACTTTTTTTCTGATACAACACCCAGCAAATGTTATTGCAGTATGGTGCACTCTTAAAAAGGCTGTCAGAAATGAACGTGAAAAGTATACCCCAGTGTGTTGCCTTGACCTCGGAAAATCCAACCATTGAACTCCTTACCGAAGGACAAGCCGCCGCTGTTTTGGGCCTGAAAAAAGCCACTCTCCAGCAACGCCGCTGGCAGAAACAGCCGCCCGCCTATGTGAAAATAGGGCGGTTCGTGCGTTACCGCATGGAGGATATTGCCGCCTACCTCGATTCGTGCGTCGTGCATCCAGCCGTAGACAAATAGCCCTCTCAAACCTCCCCAATCGCCTTTGACCGTACAGACACGAGGGTTTTGATATGCCAGCAACCGACCTTTACCCCCTCTTTCTAGACAAGCTCAGGGAAGCCGGGCTTGTACTTGACCACATGGAAACAGACGGCCTTCTCTACCGTTGCGGGACTTCCGCCAAGCCCAAGGGGAAAGACGGGGCCTATTCCGCCCATATGGACGCGCCCGCGTCTCTCTGGTGGCAGAACTGGCATACCGGGGAGGACGGCACATATTGTCCGGTCAAAAAAGCGGACATGACCGCCGCAGAACGGGAAACGCTGAAAAGGCGGATTGCGGAAGCCCGTGCCCGGCGTGAGGCGGAAGAGGAACGGCGGCACGCGGAGGCCGCCAACACCGCCGCAACGCGCTGGGACGGTGCGCCTACGGCTCTGGATACCCACCCTTACTTGCTGAAAAAGGGCGTGCCCTCCTTTGGGTTGCGCCTGTGGGAAAATCAGTTGCTGGTTCCTGTCTATGACGATGCGGACAAGCTGGCCTCCCTCCAATCGATAGACCCGGACGGGGAAAAGCGTTTCCTGTCTGGCGGCAAGATGAAGGGCGGAACGTTCTTCATTCCGGCACGGGATGGAAAGACGGATACCGTGCTTCTTGCCGAGGGGTATGCAACGGCGGCTTCCGCGTGCATGGCGTCCGGCTATGCGGCGTTTGTGGCCTTCAATGCGGGAAACCTTATGGCGGCGGCACTGCGGGCGCGGCGGCTGTTCCCGGAAGCCAAGCTGATTATGGTGGCTGACGACGATTGGGAACTTGAACAGAAAACGGGGAAAAATACCGGGCTGGTTGCGGCGGAAGATGCCGCCCGGCGCGTGGGCGGCTGGCTTGCCGTGCCAAATGTGCGGGATTTGCCCGGCGCAACGGACATAAACGACCTGCACCGGGAAGGTGGGCTTGATGCCGTATGGCGTTGCCTTGCCGCCGCCCGCATTCCAGACGACGAACAAACAGGAAAAGAACCCATGACCACGCCTGAAAACTCAGGGGAGCACAGCACCCCTTCACCCGCCGCAACCGGGAACGGCCTTGCCGTTTCCACCATGCCGGACGGGTATTTCATGGTTCCGGAAGGCCCACGCGCCGGGCTGTACTATTCGGAACGCCGGAGAGGGAAGGAACACGAGGTACGCTTGGGGCCTCCTATCCGGCTCTTGGGGCGCACCTGTGATGAGCACAACATAGCGTGGGGGTTTCTCCTTGAATGGAAAGACCCGAAAGGGACACTGCACAGGTGGGCCTTGCCCGGCGGTATGCTCCAACAGTCCAACCGTGAATGGGCTTGGATACTGGCGGACGGCGGCTATGACATTGCCAGCGGGCAGACGGGACGCTTCATAGATTTTCTGCAAAAGTCCGTTACTGCAAATTTTATCACCTGCGTGCCGCGTGTGGGCTGGCACAATGACGCCTTTGTCCTGCCTGACCGGGCATACGGGGACGGTGGGGATCCCATCGTGCTCCAGTCGCTCAATCATGGGGACATGTATCAGGCGGGCGGTACGCGGGAAGCATGGAATCAGATTGCCGCCCTGTCCGCTGGCAATACCCGGCTTGAGTTCGCTTTGAGTACCGCCTTTGCCGGGCCGCTTCTCCGGCTTGCCGATGTGGAAGGCGGCGGGTTCAGCTTTGAAGGCGGTTCCTCGTGCGGCAAGACAACCTGTCTGGAAGTTGCGGCGTCCGTGTGGGGCGGGGCTTCCCATGTCCGGCCTTGGCGTACAACCGACAACGGCTTGGAAAGCATTGCCGCGCTCCACAATGACGGCTTGTTGATACTGGATGAAGTCGGGCAGGTGTCCGCCAAGGTGCTTTCGGAATCGGCCTATATGCTGGCGAACGGACAGGGCAAGACGCGCTCAGGAAAGGACGGCAACACCAGAAAGTCTACCCCGTGGCGGTTGCTCTTCCTGTCTTCCGGAGAAGTCGGGCTTGCCGAAAAATTGCAGGAAGGAGGCATTAAGGCAAAGGCCGGGCAGGAAGTCCGTTTTGTTGGGATTCCCACAGAAAAGGAGATGCTCTCCAACCTGCACGGGCTTTCTGACTCCGGGGCCGTATCCAATCGGCTCAAAGAGCTTTCCGGGCGGCACTACGGGCACGCCGGACGCGAGTTTCTGCAATGGCTGACCGAACATCGGGCAGAGGTGGTTTTAGGCATCGGGGCATGGCTTGACGATGGTGTGAAGTGTCTTTGCCCCGCTAATGCAGGGGAACAGGTGCGGCGTGTGGCGCGGCGGTTTGCCCTTGTTGCCTATGCCGGGGAGCTTGCCAAGTCAGCCGGGGTATTTCCTGCGGAGATGGACGTTTGGGCGGCGGTGGCCTCATGCTTCAATGACTGGCTGTCCGCACGCGGCAGTGTGGGCGCGTCAGAGGATGCGGAAGTTGAAGCCGCCGTTCAGCGCTTCATAGAACAGCATGGCGCAAGCCGTTTTGAGAACATCGAGACGCCGGGCGTGCAACGCATCCCCAACCGTGTGGGATTCGTCAAAATGACCAAAGACGGGGCAGAGTATTACGTTCTTCCGGAAAGCTTCAAGACGGAAGTACTGGCGGGAATCAGCTTCAAGCGGGCAATACGGATACTGACAGACAAGGGCTGGCTGGTACGCGGAAGCGGAACAGGAAGAGATGCTACGGTAAAGAAGAACCTTCCCGGCATGGGGCGGGTACGTTGCTACCAGATAGTCCCGCCAAGAGAAGACCTTGAACCGGACGGTGGCGATGAATAGCCAGATTGATAGAATCGTATTCCTGACAGAAAAAGGTTGGCACCCCTATGAAGGAAGTATTGCCGAAACCGTATACGACCGCTTGGGATGCAAGACGCCTTTTTTCGGGAAATGGCTTTACGATGGACGGACAGGACGAAAGGCAACCTGTATAGGGTGTGCAAAATATTGCGTAACGGATTCTATGGAGGGGTTTACCCCCATTCCGACAACGCTCATGGCAACCCACAAGCGTGGAAACTATTTTTCCCTTTCGCCTGTGGAAATGGCTAATCGACTCCATTTACTAACTGTGAAACAGGCCGCCTACTGCCTGAATGTTTCAATCCGGACGGTTTACAGCTATATAGATATGTCGAAACTTGCCGTCTTGCGTGAAAAGCCTATCAGGATAAAGGCAGAGGATGTCCGTAAAATGATGAATGATTTTGATGAATAAGGGAGAAATTATGAAGCGGCCTAAGGAGACTCTGACTTCAAGAGAGATTATCGAAAAACTAACACCCGCCCTAGAAAAGTCTGCAAAAGAATTTATTGACGATTTTCTAACTATTTTCGCATGTTATGCAAAATTTTCATACCCACAACATGAACGGATATGCAGAAACCCTTATTTTACCTATGAAGATGGTGCGGGGTTCTACAGTAGTGGAAGTTCCATAGGATGCCGTGAAGAGATTGTTTTGGGACACGAATTTACAACGGCACTTTATGCGTGGGGACTATGGGGAGAAAACAGAATCACATACGATGGAAACTCGCCACGCACTACGGAAGAGCAAAAAGACTTTCATGCAGAATATAATCTCTTTCAACGTGCTGGAATCCGTTTCTGTGAATGCGTACTTGAACTTTTCCCACAGTGTGAGGCTGTTCTTACTGACGATGATGAACGGATAGAAGAGGGGAATGGTTGGAAATATCTTGAAATCGTTCGCTCTCCCAATGGGGGCTTTGAACATATCCATCTTTCAGACGAAGAATACACGGCGCGATGGATATAAAAAAAGAGGCTTTCCACAAGGGAAAGCCCACAAGCTCAGGTGCTCCGGGCACTCTGACTTGGAAAAAATTGCCTTGAATACTCCCAAAAGTCAAGACACTACTCTCATTCTCCGCCGCAACCATCCCGCATGAGGCCCACAGGCAGGGCAGGAAGC
>ENA-ORTP01002955-ORTP01002955.1-human-gut-metagenome-genome-assembly--contig:-NODE-2955-length-12855-cov-4.189609_pt1 | contig 12855 bp, 8 predicted proteins | sample MGYA00241913_ERZ509190 | MGnify/ENA primary metagenome ERZ509190 (study PRJEB26280, sample SAMEA2338839) | human gut metagenome | biome: human gut; feature: human-associated habitat; material: faeces...
TTCTCTCTTGTCTGCCCCAATTGTTCGGTTATTATGCAGAAGCTCATAAACCATATTACCTGGAATGATTCGTTCAGGAGCATGAACCAGATGAATATCTTCACCAATAGTAAACCCATTTTCCTCTATTACCGGTCGGACATACTTATCTATAGTACCTGGTGAAATAGTCGATTCAATAACAACTATTGCCCCCTTGGGACAAACCGTCATAACACTCTTAACTGCAGATACCACATAGCAGGCATCCACTTTTTTACTGAATTTGTCATATGGAGTCGGGACAGATACAATATAAGTATCCGTAACCTGATATTCCGTACTGAATTTGATTTCTGCATCCAACGCAGCCTGAAACAGTTCATCCAGCCCCTCCTCCACCTTTTTAAGGATCTCCTCCACATCCGCATCATCATCCAGATAGAAGCTTACTTTGGCAATGCCCTCGTCCGGCGGAAGCTCCGGAAGGATATCGATGAACATTCCCTTTGTCTCTTTTTCTGTAAGCGGAATATTATCCTCGATCTCAATTCCTTCGATCCCGATGTCATCAAACATACTGCTGACCAGATCTACGGCCTCTGTGGTAGTTGTAAGTGTAAATTTCTTCCATTTCATAAGCATTTCTCCTGATTCAAATAAGGTTTTCAGTTACAGTTTTCCGGCCTTCCTCTTTATGCTCCGGCAATGATCTTAAGGAACAAAATTCCTAACACAACAAGTACCATGGGGCGGACAATCTTCTGGCCGTCATGGACCACCAGTCCTGCTCCCAGATAATGGCCTGCTACCGAACAGACGGAAGCGGCTGCTCCCAATGTATAATACACATTTCCCGTAAGGATAAATGTGACAAGTGCGGAGATATTGGACGACAGATTGATCACCTTGGTCTGGGCTGCGGCTGTGCGCATATCCATCCGGGCTGCTCCCGTAAGCACCAGGATCAGAAAGGTTCCCGTACCTGGGCCGTAAAAGCCGTCATAGGTTCCGATCACAAAGGAGGCTGCCAGTGAGATCACACAGACGCGCCTTTTGGAAATGGTTCCCGTCCGTTCACTGTCTCCCATATTTTTATTGCGAAGCACATAGTAGGCTACAATGGGAAGGATCACGATCATCATGCTCCGGATCACCGAATCCGGTACCCGGAGGGCAATCTGCGCTCCCAGCACAGAGCCTGTCATGGCAAACACAGCCGAAACAGCGGCAACAGCAATCTTTCCTTTCAGATATCCGTGCTTTAAAAGACGGGCTGTGGAAACCAGAGTACCAATGGTAGAGCTCATCTTATTCGTTCCCAGAGCCATGTGGGCCGGCACCCCTGCGATCATATAGCCGGGCAGGGAGATCAGTCCGCCTCCCCCTGCAATGGAGTCTACCAGACCTGCTAAAAATACCAGGGGGCAGACAATTAAATACTGCATCACGTTTTTATTCCTCTTTTCCTGCAATAAAGCAACCTATATATTAGCACAGAAACATAGGACTGGCAATAAGAGGCAAATTTTTTTTGCAATAAAACAGGCTGCCTGTGCATTAACCTTATGAACGGATGAAACAGAAGAAAAACCATTCCCCTGCTGCGTTACCCGGCAGAGAAATCACAAAACAAAGTATGAAATTCCCTGATTGCATTACACTCCATCACACATACAGGCCCTGCGGGGCCACGGGGATGGCAGAGGGGAAAGGTGAGATACAAAAGAGCCGCAGCCTGTAGGATTCCCATCGGAATCGCTTACAGGCTGCGGCATTTTTTATAAGTCTCTGCTCGAAACAGCTAGTTTTTAAATATGAAATGTGGCTCCCTGCCTTGCATTTCCCACCATTGCTGCATATCTTCCAAGAAGGCCCTTTTCTTTTTTCTTTTCTCCATGCTCCCATGCATTGCGGCGCGAAATCAGCTCTTCGTCAGAAACATCCAAATGAATCATTCCCTTATATAAATCCACCTGAATCCTGTCACCATTCTTTACAAGAGCGATTGGACCTCCTTCCTCTGCCTCCGGACAGAGATAGCCGATGCTTAAGCCTCCGCTCGCTCCGGAAAAACGTCCGTCCGTGATCACAGCTGTCCGGGGGATTCCCTTTATAATCTCCGTAATTCGATGCAGTTCCTTCATTCCAGGGCCTCCCTTGGGGCCCTCATAACGCACGATCACCGCATCTCCCTCATGGATAGCATGATCTCTGAATGCAGCATAACAGGCATCCTCTCCATCAAAGACCTTCGCAGTGCCTTCAAATCCCCTTACATTTTCAGGCACAGCCGATGTTTTTACCAAAGCTCCCTGAGGCGCCAGATTTCCATATAAAACCTGGATTCCATTTGCCTTTTCCAAGGGTTCTCCGGCCGTATGGATCACGGTTCTGTCTCCGTCCTTGGTCTGCTCCAGAATCTCTCCTAAGGACAGGCCGCACACATTCAGGCACTCCCCGTGAAGTTTGTCCCGCAGTTCCTTCATAACAGCTGGTATTCCTCCTGCATAGTGAAGATCTACAGCTGTCAGATTCCCATTTGGGACGATTCCGCAAAGCACCGGTGTTTTGGAAGTGATCTTTGCTATATCATCCCAATCCAGCTCCAGCCCCAGTTCTGCTGCCAGAGCCGGAAGATGAATCATGGCATTTAAGGATCCGCCGATTGCGCTTAAAAGCGTCACGGTGTTTTCCAGAGCTTCTTTTGTTATAATCTGTGAAGGACGTATCTGCTGTTCTACCAGCTTCATAACCGTACTTCCTGATTCTCTGGCTGAAAATCTTCTCATGCTGGTACTGGATGGAATCAGGCTGCTTCCGGGAAGCATCATTCCCAGAGATTCACACAGAGCCCCCATTGTATTGGCAGTTCCCAGGAATGGGCAGACTCCCGGCCCTGTATAATATTTCAGCGTTCCCTCGATGAGCTGGCGTTCCGTAATCTCTCCCCTTAAGAAGCGCTGTCTTAATTCCTTTGACTCATTGGGTTTTATTTGAGCAAAACAGGGGCCTGCGGTAACGATCACGGACGGAAGATCAATACGTGCCGCTGCATTCAGCATGGCTGGTATGATTTTGTCACAGGACGCCATGTAAACAACACCGTCAAACACTCCTTCTCCTACTACCATTGCTTCAATGGAATCTGTAACAATCTCTCTGTGGGGCAGACAGTAACGCATCCCTGAATGTCCCTGCGCAATCCCGTCGCACATCGCAATTGTATTAAATTCTACAGGCTCTCCCCCAGCCTCTAAAATCCCTTTTTTTACCTCTTCTGCCAGCTTCTTTAATGGTTCATGTCCCGGACAGATCTCATTCCAGCTGTTTGCAATGGCAATCAGCGGTTTCTTTTCCAGCGCATCAACAGAAACACCGGCTGCTGCTAAATGTGCTTTTGATATGGCCCGCTGAAATGGCTCTAATCGGTCAATGGCTCTCTGCATTACTTATTTCCTCCCTGTTTTTATTGTGATATTCAGGCCTGTTCTCCCTGTGCTGCCATCTCTGCTTTCTTTTTATTGATACGGCTCATAACCATCCAGGTACCTCCCACAACAAGCACAAGAAGAGGAACACTGATATACAAATTGCTGATAAATGCTTTGTAGACAAGAAAGCTTACAGTCAGGCTGGTTGCAGCAAAGGACGTAATCAGTCCTTCTCCAAGATCAAGTCCCACGCTGAGAGCCAGCTCAGTTAAAACCGGTGCAGTTGCTGTTCCTGCAAGCAGGATAGCTCCCGTACAGACAAGGCCCATAATGATATTTTTGAAAAGATTTCCTCTTGTGACAGCTACAACAAGGGCTACACGGAATGTCACCACAGCCAGATCCGCAAAAGGAAGAACACGGTTGCCCGGAAGAACGGCTGCCATTAAAATAGTCATCGGAATCACGATTAAGGAAGTTGTAATTACATCCGGATTTCCTACTACAACAGCAGCATCCAGACCAATGAGGAACTTTCTTCCCTTAAATTTCTTCTGCGTAAAGTTTTTGGCTGCCGCTGAAATCGGCATAAGTCCTTCCATAAACAGAGAAGTCATCTTTGGAATGAGAACCATAACAGCCGCCATATTTACGCCCAGAGAAAGGATGGAGGCAAGATTATATTTTGCAAGTACACCGATGATACAGCCTAAAATCAGGCCCATCATGGTTGGCTCACCGAAAAAGCCAAGGTATTTCTGGGCGTCCTTAATCTCAAAATCAATTTTATTGATTCCGGGAATCCGGTCTAAAATCCAGTTTAACGGTGCTGCAATTACGATGGATGACAATGCAGACATAGTTGGAAGGGACACTCCGGGAATCCCGAAATATTCTTCTACTAAAGGTGCAGTCCAGTCGGACATTTTAAATGTGACGATAGCCATTACAACGGTAGCAGCAATTCCCAAAGCCACATTTTTTGTCACAAAATAAACCATGATTCCCACAATCGCCATGTGGTGGTAGTTCCAGATATCTACATCCAACGTATCTGTAGCCTTTAATGCCAGCATAATGATATTGGTAGCCAGAATACAGAAAATTAAAATTGCAATAATCGGAGAAGACCATGTAACTGCCGCGATCGCTCCCCATCCCACATCCAGGATATCCAGCTTAATGCCGAAATTTTCTACCATTGCCTGAGCAGCAGGACCCAGATTGCTTTTTAGCATATTGATAACCAGATTGATGCCTGCAAAACCAATTCCGATTGTCAAACCGGAACGGAACGCTTTTGATAATTTTACCTGAAAAATCAGTCCTACGATTGTGATGATAATCGGCAGCATTACAACCGCCCCTGCATCCAGAATCACATTAAATATATTGTAAATAATCTGCATAACTGCATTCCTCTTTTTCTATCTGTAATACTCCCCAGTATGTTTTTTATCGAACATAGTCAAGAATTTGATCCAGAGTTTCCTCTTCTCCGATTCCCGTTAATAAAGAAATAGCGCCTACAACGGGAATATTTACATTTCCTCCTGTGAACTTTCCTGTTGTTACTAAAAGGTCAAAATTATCTGCCTTGGCATTTACCTCTAAAAGCTTACACTGTGTGACTGTAACAGCAATGCCGTTTTCCTCACATTTCTCACGGATCTTTGTTGCTACTACGGTTGATGTTGCGATCCCATTTCCACATGCCACTAATATTCTCTTCATCTCTTAATTCTCCTTTTCCTCTAATAAAAATCTGCTGATCAACTCTCCTGCTTTTTCTGAATCATCTGTTTCTGTAATCTCTTTTACTGCTGCCTGATCCTGAATCAGGCCAACGATCTTCTGAAGCATTTCAATATGTCCGTGAGCTTCTGTAAGAGCCAGCATAATAACCAGCTTTACCGGAACATCATAATCCGGCTCATCCATTGCATGAAAGGCTGCGGGCTCCTTTAAAATACCGACGCAGATTGCCGCTTTATTTACATGGCTGATATCTGCATGAGGAATTGCCACGTTAATTCCCCCTGTATTAAGCCCTGTTGGAAACTCCTGTTCCCGGTCTAAAATTGCCTTTTTATATGTTTCTTTTACAATTCCCCTTTTGCAGAGATTATCGGCCATAGCCGATAATACCTCTGTATTCGTTAAATGGGTGTCGAATCTTAAAATAAACGATTCATCAAATATAATTGCACTCATTTCATTCCTCCTGTGCTTCCCTTAACTGCCTGATTTTCTTTTCTGCTTCCCTGATTGATGTTCTTAAGTGTTCTTCTCTCTGCTCAATGATATCCTGACGGTTAAAAATACCGGAAGCGATTCCCGCAAATGATGCTCCTGCATTAAAAAATTCTTCCAGATTTTCCACATTTACTCCTCCTACTGCCATCAGAGGCAGTCTGCCAAGAGGTGCCTGGATATCTGAAAAGAACCTGCTTCCCAGTCGTCCTGCCGGGAATACCTTTACGATATCTGCTCCATCCTGAATGCTTTTCCATATTTCCGATGGTGAGAATGCTCCCGGAACTGATATAACACCTCTTTCTCTGCACAAATCCAGTATTTCCTTATCAAATACAGTTGGAGAAAGTAAAAAGGCTGCACCTGCATCAATTGCCTGCTGCGCTTCCGTGTATGTAAGAACCGTTCCAGCTCCTACCAGAATGGAATCTCCAAATTCCTCACGGATTTTCCGAATCGTTTCCAAAGCTCCAGGCGTGTTCATGGTAATTTCAACCGCCTTAAGCTCTGTCCCTATCAGATTTTTTACAACGGTATGTATTTGATCGTAGGTATAGCCTCTTAAGATAACAGTTACTTTGGGAAAATCATTTACTTTCATTTAATCAGCTCCTTTCCTGCTCGTTATACCTTATATATGAGCAAGAATGATGCCAACTTATTTGACTGTTTTTGTATAATTACACAAAATTCCATATATCTCATCTGGGGTATGACATGAGCGTATTCTGGAAACCATGATTTCATCAGAAATAACCTGATAAAACTGCTCAAAATATTTTGTCGATTTTTCATTTAAAGCCAGAACACATACAAGATCTACCGTATTAAATCCATCCCAGACAATGGGTTTGTCCAATTTTGTAATGCATATGACTGGTTTTGTAACCAGATTTCCCGCACCGTGGGGAATTGCGATCCCTCCCTTCAAAAATGTAGGCATCATGCCCTCTCTTTTATAAACGCTTAAAAGAAACTCCGACTGAACCAATCCCTTTTCAGCCATTGCTTCCACACACTGATCTAAAATCTGCTCCTTGTAAGCAAAATCTTCCTGTATAAAAATGAGATCTCTAAAAATCACATCCTGAAGGCAATTCTGCTCTTTGAAGAAATGGCGTTTCAAAATCTGACGCAGTGTCCTGATTCCCTCTTTTGCATAAATTTCTGAAACCGATAAAAACGGGTACTGCGTCTGCTTTGGGTCAATGGTTCCCGCAATGGCTAAAATTTCATATTCTTCTTCGGATGCGCGGATCAGCTCTGTAATATCCGTATTTTCAATATATCCTTTTGTAATGATCCTCACGTTCCCCAGAGTGCTTTTTAAACGCTCTTCCAGATAGCTCTTTAACATTCTGGCAGCTCCCTCGCCCGTAATACACAAACAGAGAACTGCTTTTTCTCTGGGTTTACGCGTCTGACGCTTTGCAGGTGAGAACTGCTTCCAGTCAAGTACCTTTGCAATTGTTTCCAAGCTTTCATCTGTCCAGTAGGTTCTTCGGATTGCTTCAATAACCATCATTGTATCCGTTCTTCCTACAATTTTTACAGTAATTCCTGTTTCCTTTTTCACCTTTTCTTCCATATCTAAAAGGGAACCCATATCCGCCAGAATCAAAACGCCTTTTCCCTGGTCGATCCGGCGCACGGCTTCCATTGTTCGTTCCGCCATCTGAACCGGCGTATCTTTGATCCCCATATCCACTCCTACCGCATGACTGACTCCCATAATAGAGTTGGCTACCTCTGCCATGGCGCTGGCTACAGGTCCATGGGAAACTACCGCAACACCCACACAGCCTTCCTTCCTGTGCTTTTCCTGAAAGCGGTGAAAATACATTGCTAAAAATCCGGCTTCTTCTTTGTAAAAACAAACATAGTATTTTTTGCAGATATAATTCAGGATTTCTTTTGCAGCCTCATATTCATCCCTGTAAAGTTCTCCCAGATTCTTAATTCCCTTCTCTACGATCCGCTCCTGCTGTTTTAACCGTTCACAGGCCATTTTCAGATGGATTGCCAGCGGAATAATCATCTCCCGCTTCAGATACGGAAGCCTTTGACTGGCCAGTTCATACACTTCTTTTGCCATCTCCATTACGTCGCTTCCTGTAATGTGAGAAAGTTCTTCCAGGCTTAAGCTCGCTTCCTCCACCTGGCGGATATGGAGCTGAAAACTGCTCTCAATTTCTCTCAAAAGCTTTTCTTCAATTTCATTTTCTTTTAATCCCTCTTTTGTCAAAGCACTGTAGCGTTCCTCCAGATCACGGTAAATATCCCAGCCATTATCCGTTTCAGCTGTCGTAACTGCCGGCATATCCGGTGTAAATATCTCATCTTCCGGTACCAGCTCCGCCAGACGGGAATGTTCTCCAGAAGATATAGGCTCCGTTTTGTTTCCAGAAAGAGCCTCCATTCCCACAATCATCTTTGATCTTCTTTTTGTTCTGCCGTCCAGAAAGGCTCTTGCACAGCAGACTTGTATATCTGCCTTTAACTGCCCCACATTTCCCTGGTATTCCTCATCTGCCATATAGCGGATCACTTCTGCCCGAACCAGCACAGGCGCATTCAAACGTCTCGATTCTATCCAGAAAAACAGACGGATAAACTGCAGCTTTTCCTTTAATGGCCGTTCTTTCAGGGATGGAATTTCAATCATCATGGGAATACGTCTCCTGAATGTAAGAAGCAGGGAGCTTCTTGGATCTTCCGTTGTTGCTGCAATAATCATCAGATGACTTTCCCGCTGTGCCTCTGTCTCTCCCAGGCGGCGGAATTTCCCCTTATCCATCAAATAAAACAAAATTTCCTGTCCTTCTGGGGGAAGCCGGTGAACCTCATCCAAAAAGAGGATTCCCCCGTCACACTGTTCCACGATTCCTTTTTTATTCTCAGATGCACCTGTAAAGGCACCTTTGGAATAACCGAACAGCTGTGACAAAAGAAGCTGGGGATTGTCTGCATAATCTGCACAGTTAAATGCAAAATATGGGGCATCCGAAGCAAAATTGTCCGTTGTCACTGCATATTCATGCATGATTTCTGCCAGATAGCTCTTTCCTACGCCGGAAGGACCGTAAAGAAGACAATGAAGACCTTTAGGCGGATACAAGATTGCTGCCTGTACCTGCTTGATCTGGCTTTTCATACTTCCCGCATAACCGATCACCTTTGAAAAAAAGCGGCTCCCATCCTGAATTTCTTCTCCTGTTTTCCCATATTCCGGTTCAGGCTGCCACTCCTTTAAAAGCTCTTCCTTTAATTTTCCCACTGCGTATTTTCCAATTACATACCCCCGTTCAGCCAAACATCGTGTTAATCCCCGCTCTGTAAGATCCGGATCCATATTGAGAAGCTCCTTCATATCCTGAAACACTGCCGCTTTTCTTCGTTCCCTTGAATCTCCCAGTCCTGCCTCTTTTCTTATATTTGTAACTGTTTCTCTAAAAATTCCCAAAGTCTCCGCTATTTCCTCATCTGTCATGGGATTTCTGCTGTCTTCTGATGCAATCAGATGAATGATCTTGTCTTTCATATTGGAACTCTCCACTTCTGTAATTTATGCTGTCACTATCGCCCTTTGTACGCCTGTCTTTTATAAAAGTATACCATATCCCCTGTCTTTTTCACATTAGATTTCATTTATGCTTTCATATATTTCCTTACTTTCCCAAATAATCTTGACCTTTCCCATCCTCAGCCTTACAATAGTTGTATATGCAACTATTGCTATTACCCATAAACAGGAGGCTTACGATTTATGAAAGAATTTATGTCTTATCTGCGCCCTTACCGCCGGGATGGGATTCTGGCTGCATTCTGCATTGTCACAGAAACCATTTTTGAGCTGGTGATCCCTCTTGTAATGGCTTCGATCGTGGATGTAGGCGTGGCGAACGGAGACCGGCGTTATATTCTGGCAAAAGGCGCACAGATGATCCTTTTTGCTCTGATCGCCCTGATCCTGGGCCAGGGTTCTGCCATTTTTTCCGCCCGGTTCGGCCATGGGCTGGGAGCCGAACTGCGCCGGGCGGAGTTTGCCCATCTGCAGGAATTTTCCTTTGCAAACACCGACCATTTTACCACCTCTTCTCTGGTGACCCGCCTTACGGGCGATGTGACTGCCATCCAGAACTCGGTCGCTACAGGACTGAGGCCGGGACTGCGCTCCCCTATCATGATGCTCACAGCCATGACCGCTTCCTTTCTGATCAATCCCAGGCTGGCTATGGTCTTTTTAGTGGCTGCCCCTATTTTGGGCATTATGCTGTTTTTCATCATCAGCCATGTACGGCCGCTCTACTCCCGGATGCAGGGTGCCATGGATCAGGTCAACCGGATCATCCAGGAAAATCTGACTGCCATCCGGGTAGTAAAATCCTATGTACGCGGAGATTACGAAACCGCCAAATTCGAGCAGGTAAACACCGAGCTCCGGACCGCCTCTGAACAGGCCTTCCGGCTGGCAGCCTTAAATATGCCTGCCATGCAGTTTGTAATGTACGGCACCATTCTTTCCATCCTGTGGTTCGGTGGAAATATCCTTACCATCGGAGGCATCGGCGTTGGCGAACTGACCGGGTTTTTAAGCTACGTGCTTCAGGTTTTAAATTCCCTGATGATGTTCTCCAATGTGTTCCTGATGACCACCAGGGCCCTGGCTTCCTGGAAGCGTATCTCGCAGGTCATGGATGAGGAAATCGACATCAGGGAGGATGCGTCCAGCACCCTGGAAGTAAAGCACGGTGATATCCGGTTTGAGAATGTGTACTTTAAATACAATCAGGAGGCTGCCGAATATGTGCTCTCAGACATTTCCTTCCATATAAAGCCGGGGCAGACCGTGGGCATCATCGGCCAGACAGGCGCTGCCAAGAGTACGCTGGTGCAGCTGATTCCCAGGCTCTATGATGTCACCAAAGGCACTGTTTATATAGACGGCCGCCCGGTCCGGGAATACTCCCTTAAAGGGCTGAGGGATTCCATTGCCATGGTGCTCCAGAAAAACACCCTGTTTTCCGGGACAGTAAAGGATAACCTGCGCTGGGGCAGGGAAACAGCCACGGACCAGGAAATCGAGGAGGCCTGCCGCATTGCCTGCGTGGATGAATTCATCGACCGCCTGGAGCGGGGATATGAAACAGAGCTGGGCCAGGGAGGCGTCAATGTATCGGGCGGACAGAAGCAGAGACTCTGCATTGCCAGGGCCATCCTAAAGTCTCCCAGGGTGCTGATTCTGGATGATTCCACCAGCGCGGTTGATACGGCCACAGAGGCCAAAATCCGGGACGGACTGGCAAAGAGCATGCCGGATACAACTAAAATCATCATTGCCCAGCGCATATCCTCCGTTGCCCACGCAGACCAAATCATCATACTGGAGGACGGACGGGTGAACGCGGTCGGCAGCCACGAAACCTTGCTGGCTTCCAACCAGATTTATCAGGACATCTATCATTCTCAGCAGGAAGGGGCGAATCTGTAATGGCAAGAATAGCAAATTATAACCGTCCCAAGGATACCGGACGGACCTTAAAGCAGATGTTCGGCTACCTGGGCCGGCACAAGTGGTATATGTTGGTCATCGCCCTCCTGGTGGCAGTCAGCGCCCTGTCCAGCATTTCAGGAACATACATGTTAAAACCAGTCATCAACCGTTTCATTCTCCCGGGCGACATACCGGGGCTTGTGAACATGCTGCTGGTCATGGGAGGGCTGTACCTGTGCGGCGCACTCTCCTGTTATGCCTACAATCAGATGATGGTCCATATTTCCCAGAAGGTGGTGAGCGAAATCCGCTCCGACCTGTTCCGGCACACCCAGCGCCTTCCCCTGACCTACTTTGACGCCCATACCCACGGGGAGCTGATGAGCCGTTTTACCAACGATGTGGATACCATCAGCGAAGCCCTTAACAACAGCTTTGCCATGATGATACAGAGCTTCATAACCATAACAGGGACCATCACCATGCTGCTGGTGCTGGACTGGCGCCTTTCCCTCATTGTCATGGTTTTTCTGCTTCTCATGGTTTTGTTCATCCGTTATAATGGAAAAAGGAGCAGGAAGTATTTTATCCAGCAGCAGAAGTATCTGGGAAGCATCAACGGCTTTGTGGAGGAGATGGTGGCCGGCCAGAAGGTGGAAAAGGTGTTTAACCATGAAGCGCAGGACTACGAGGAATTCTGCCGCCGCAACGAGGCGTTCCGGACAGCGGCCACCAGGGCCCTGACCTATTCCGGCATGACGGTTCCCACCATTGTGGCCCTGTCTTATGTAAACTATGCCCTGTCAGCCTGTGTGGGCGGCCTGTTTGCCCTGTCAGGCCTTACGGATTTGGGGACACTGGCATCCTATCTGGTGTATGTGCGCCAGAGTGCCATGCCCATGAACCAGTTTACACAGCAGATAAACTTTCTTTTGGCCGCCCTGTCGGGAGCCGAGCGAATTTTTGATATGATGAACGAGACCCAGGAACTGGATGAAGGCACAGTGACACTGTGTAATGTGCGAAAGAATGACAATGGCGGCTGGGAAGAATGCAGGGAATTTACCCACTGTTTCGCCTGGAAGGTGCCGGATGAGGATTCGGTTGATACGGCGCAGACCCATACCGGCTCCCAATCCGGCTTCCGTCTCATTCCCCTTGAGGGGGATGTGCGTTTCAACCAGGTTGTGTTCGGATACACGCCGGAGAAAACCATCCTGAACGGCATCAGCCTTTATGCCAAGCCCGGACAGAAAATCGCGTTTGTAGGTTCCACCGGCGCAGGAAAAACCACCATCATCAATCTGGTGAACCGTTTCTATGAAATACAGCAGGGAAGCATAACCTATGACGGCATTGACATAAGAACCATAAAAAAGGACGATTTGCGCCGTTCCCTTTCCATGGTCATACAGGATACCCACCTGTTCACAGGAACCATAGCGGACAACATACGTTACGGACGGCTGGACGCCACAGACGAGGACGTGGTAAATGCAGCCAGGGTAGCCAATGCGCACTCCTTCATCCGCCGTCTGCCCCAGGGTTATGATACGCCCCTTCACAGCGACGGCGCCAACCTGTCCCAGGGGCAGCGCCAGCTTCTGGCTATTGCGCGGGCAGCCATCTCCCGCCCTCCTGTGCTGATTCTGGATGAGGCCACCAGCTCCATTGACACCCGGACGGAAAAAC
>ENA-ORTP01002956-ORTP01002956.1-human-gut-metagenome-genome-assembly--contig:-NODE-2956-length-12847-cov-11.118981_pt1 | contig 12847 bp, 9 predicted proteins | sample MGYA00241913_ERZ509190 | MGnify/ENA primary metagenome ERZ509190 (study PRJEB26280, sample SAMEA2338839) | human gut metagenome | biome: human gut; feature: human-associated habitat; material: faeces...
TATAAACTCCAAACAAATTGAAGAAAAAAAAGATATAAACATGAATAATCGTAAGGAAACCGTGCCTTAAAATCTTATTTTATCACTTATTAGTTTCAGATAAAACCATTCGGACGCTTTCAGAGGAAGGTATTAATCAATTACAAAGCACTTAATAATCTGAAAATTACCGGGACGCTTCCCCCTCTCGAAGCAAAATATTCGTATCTTTGCACACTGTAAAGACAAAAACAGTATTTACCAATAGAAATAACAAAATTAATGGAAACAGTAGAAAACAAGTACATCACCTTAGCATATAAGTTGTACACAATCGAAAACGGAGAAAAAGAATTCACAGAAGAAGCTCCTGCAGAACATCCGTTCCAATTCATCTCCGGTTTAGGCCTGACATTGGAGTCTTTCGAGAACCAAGTGAAAGATTTGAAGAAAGGCGACAAGTTCGACTTTACAATCAAAGCCGAAGAGGCTTACGGCGAATATGACGACGAGCACGTTATCGATCTCCCGAAGAATATTTTCGAGATAGAAGGTAAGTTCGATAGCGAACGTGTAGTAGAAGGCGCTGTAATTCCTTTGATGACCTCAGAAGGTCAACGCATCAACGGAAGTGTAGTAGAAGTAAAAGACGATGTAGTAGTAATGGACATGAATCATCCCTTGGCAGGTTGCGACTTGAACTTTGTAGGTGAAATCACAGAAAACCGTCCGGCTACCAACGATGAATTGTCAGAAATGGCACGCATGATGAGTGGCGGCGGATGCAGTGGCGGATGCGACTGTGGAGACTGCGGCGGCGGATGCGGCGACCATGAATGTGGAGACGGATGCTGCCATTGATAAATTGAGAATTGAGAATTAAAAATTGAGAAATACTATGCAGCATATAGCGCAGCATTTATTTCTCAATTTTTAATTCTCAATTCTCAATTTTTATTCGTCATTATCTCTAGTACCAGTCTATCCGTTTCATCCATTCCTTTAGAACCTATCTTTGTCAGGTTACGGATACTTTGGTCTACATCTTCATCAATAATTCCTTCAACGGAAGTGACACAACGATTTTCCATTGCCATGATGGCGGAAAGAACGGCGGTAGAAACACCGGTAGTTACTTTCAAAGCGCAACTGGGCTTGGCGCCGTCACAAATCATTCCGGTAAGGTTGGCAATCATATTCTGAACAGCAAAGGCTACCTGTTCGTAAGTACCGCCCATCAGCCAGGTAATACCGCAACTGGAGCCTGTGGCAGCTACCACGCAACCGCACAGGGCGGACAGGCGTCCCAGACTTTGTTTGATATAAATCACGGTCAGATGACTAAGCATCAGGGCGCGAATCAGTTCTTCTTCCGATTTACCGTTCTCCTCGGCATAGACAAGAACGGGTAATGTAGCGGAGATACCCTGATTTCCACTTCCCGAATTACTCATTACCGGTATCATGGCACCTGCCATACGGGCATCGCATGCACCGGACGTATACGAGAGGATATGGGAGAACACGCTATCACCCAATATCTTATGTTCATAAGTGCCACGCAGCATCCTGCCCAGTCCGTGACCGTAATTCCCGTCGAAAGACCGTTCGGCAGCGGCTTTATTCAAACGGGCAGTCTCGAGAATGAAACGAATTTCGTCCAATGGAGCATTCATGGCAAAGTCGTACACTTTTCTCAAGGTCAAATCTACGGTTTGCTCTTCCGTCTCTCTGCAACTTGTATTTTGCTTATTTAAAAAGACATCATCGTTACGGGCTATATATATAAAGGTGGTATGACCTCCGGCTATAATGGCGGTAGCCTTGTTTCCCGCTGCCTCGCAACAGACTTCGATATAGAGTTTCTCCGTGATATCCTCTTTCAGGGATATATTGATACGCTTTTCACCGATAAACCGCTTTCCCTCGTTCACGGCATCAGGGTTACTGTCTTTCAGCACTTCCAGTTGATATTCCGATTTACCGATTAACGCTCCCAAAGCTACGGCAATAGGTAACCCGATCATGCCCGTACCGGGAATCCCGACACCCATTGCGTTTTTCAGGATATTGGCGCTCAACAGGACTTCTATCTTTTCCGGCTTTGCGCCCAAGGTTTCGGTTGCTTTTGCCACACATAAAGCAACGGCGATAGGTTCCGTACATCCAATGGCAGGAACTACTTCACGCTGCACCAAGGCAATAATCTGTTTCCTTTCTGTTTCAGTCATATTATAGACATATATTTTATTCGATATTTATGCAAAGATAGACGGAATAACAAATAAATAACAGACTTTATCGCACTTTTTTCATCTTGAATCTGTTATTACAAAATAATAGCGTATTTTTGCAACTCACTAAACTATATCAAATTATCAACTTTCAAAAAAGAAGTATATGAACTTTAAGAAGTGGACTACTGCCCTCATGCTTGCCTTAGCCGTCTCGTCCTGTATACAGGATGAAGCGCTTAACTCCGAAGCAGCCATTGATGCCTGTACGGGCGCGGATGTACAATTAGCTCACATCAACAGTGACTCGAAAGAAATAAATATATATGTGCACAAAGGAGCGAATTTATCGAAACAACAACTGTCGTTTACATTGCCTGCCGGTGCGACGCTCAGCGCAGACCAACATTATCCGGACGACATAATGAATACCTATGACTTCAGCAACGAGTCGCGCTCACGTACCTTTACCGTAACTTCCGAAGACGGCGAATGGCACTCTACTTATACCGTAAAGATTATACCGACCGAGGTTCCCGATTCTTTTCATTTTGAGGAATTACTTCCATCGAACAATACCGAATACGATATTCTTTATGAGTTCGAACCCGGAACTTCAACCAGCGTGTCACGCGTTCTGCAATGGTCAAGCGGCAACCCCGGTTTCAAGCTAACCAGCATGGCCGACGGCCGTACCGGTTATCCTACCCAGCAAATCACCGACGGCTATCGTGGCAAAGGATTAAAGCTGACAACCTGCGACACCGGCAGTTTCGGTGCCATGGTGAAAATGTATATTGCGGCAGGGAACCTGTTTATCGGTTCTTTCGACCTGGCGAATGCTTTAAAAGACCCGTTACGCGCCACTAAATTCGGTATACAATATTATAAGCGTCCCGTATCTTTAAAAGGCTACTATAAGTTCAAAGCCGGAGAGGTTTATACCGATGAAGGCGTCGTCCAGAAAGACAAAAAAGACCGTTTCGATATTTATGCCATACTATATGAAGCTGATGATAACACTTTCATGCTGGATGGCGGTAATAGCTTAGATTTGACTTCCGGCAAACTTGTGTCTATCGCCCGTATCAAAGAAGCAGATGCTAAAGAAACCGATACATGGACAGCATTCGACTTGCCTTTTGAAGCGGTAAACGGTAAAAGTATCGATACCGGCAAATTGCAGAATGGTAAATACAAATTAAGTATTGTCCTTTCTTCCAGCGTAGACGGCGCTTACTTCAAAGGAGCTGTTGGCAGTACATTGTATGTAGACGAATTAGAACTTATAAGCCAAGACAACTAATATAAAGTATGAAAAAGTATCATTTTATTTGCATCATAGCCGTTCTGCTGGCAATGGTTACCGGCGTACAGGCACAAGAAGAAAGAAACAAAAGTCTTATCAACTCCTATCTGCATGGTTGGGAATACGGTATAAAGGCCGGATTCAACATCGGCGGTACATCCCCCATCCCTCTGCCTAAAGAGATACGTAAAATAGACAGTTACGCACCGGGTATAGCCATTGCCATCGAGGGTAATGCCACCAAGTGGTTTGACAAAGACAAGAAGTGGGGACTTACATTAGGCCTGCGGTTAGAGAATAAAAATATGACTACCGAAGCCACCGTAAAGAACTACGGTATGAAAATCATCAACACCAACGGTGGAGAATTGGCAGGTCTTTGGACAGGCGGTGTCAAGACCAAAGTGAAAAACTCTTATCTGACGATTCCTATTCTGGCAAACTACCATATCAGCAAACGCTGGATATTGTCCGCCGGCCCCTATTTCTCCTATCTGCTGGAAGGTAACTTCTCCGGACACGTTTACGAAGGACATTTACGTACTCCCGACCAGACAGGTTCAAAAGTGGAATTCACAGGTGAAAGTATTGCGACTTATGACTTCTCCAATGATTTAAGAAAATTCCAATGGGGCTTACAACTCGGTGGAGAATGGAAAGCATTCAAACACCTTACCGTCCATGCCGACCTGACATGGGGACTGAATAATATCTTCCAGAAAGATTTTGATACGATAACGTTTAACATGTACCCCATTTATCTGAATTTAGGATTCGGATATGCGTTCTAAACAAGAATTTCTTATTTTTATCGTCACTCGTCACTTTTCACCTCAATGCATTAAGGATAAAACAGTTATCGAGTAACGACAAGGTATATGAGCAGTGGCGACCCAATATTGGTCGTCACTTTCTGTATCATCCTAAATCACACTAATTGATTATTCTGTCATTCAGGGCGAAGTGAAGAATCGCTTCTCTTTATATAAGTAAGAAAGTAGAGCGCAAGTTCTAATACACCCTTCAAAAGATAAAATCTGTATTGGTTATGATAAGTACCATCAATTGGTACTTAAAATACCAACAGTTGGTACCTGAAATACCAATAATTGGTACTTGGAATACCAACGTTTGGTACTCACTGTACCAAAGAGTGGTATCCATGTGGTACTTGTACCATATTGTTTTATAGCTCGTTATAAAGATACTTCCTTCCCGAATTCCATAGTAATCGTTTACTCTTCAAGAAAGTACTCCTACATTTGCTCTATCGGATTTCAAAGATAAGCATAGATATTACTTCTATAATACAAAAAAACAGATTACCTATTTTCACTAATAGATAATCTGTTCTCATTATAACTTATAGGTTACTTTTCAATATAATTATTTGTTATCTCAAAAAAGCAACTATACTATATTTAAGTTATTCTCCTATAATTTCAAGTTCATCAACTATTAAAGTACTATTAGCTGCACCATTGAAATTAGCACCATCTTTACTTGAAGAACATACAATCGCCAACTTATAAGTTTTTGTAACATCATAAGTAACACCATCTTTCCACTTAAATTCAAGATTAAAAGCAGTCCAATCAGCTTTAGCTGTTCCATCTTCTAATCGTGCTCTTGCTACAATCCTCTCATCCTCACTATCAATATTAGTACCATCTAAAGTTTCTGTCTCTAAGGTTACGACGTAAAGAACAGCCTGAATACCACACTCATCAATATCATCAGTCTTTTCAATCTTTACACTACCATCTTCTTTTTTCCCTTTTTTAATAAAAGGACTACCTGGAATATATTTATAAACACCTTTAAAGAATAACGGCTTCTTATCATAGATGACACCAAAATGAGTCATTTCAAGAGGATTACCAAACATACTTGTAAATTTAAACTCTCCAGTAAATAAAGAACCGGCAGTAATAGGAGCTATATTTTTAGCAATAGTATTGGTAGCATCTCTTGTTATAAGCTTTGCCGCTTTTCCTTCATAACCATTTTCTTCCATAATTACTGGATAACCTATCGGATTAGCACTACCATTCAACAATTTTGCACCTGCATTAGGAGTAGCTAACAAATTCGAAGGAAGTGGTTCTTCATATGGTAAATTTGACGACCATTCTTCAAAAGAGAACTTCATCAAAGAATTCTTAGTCGGAGCTTTCACTATATATTCCGCTATCGTTCCATCTTCTGCCGTCACAGTAATAGTTACATCCTGTGAAAGATTCATAGCCTTACCACTTTCAACAGAAGCAGTTGCTTTATCAGAAACAATGAAAGTAGGAACTAAAGTTTTCAATACATTCGCATCAGCTTCTACCGCAGCCTCATCTACTCTAAATGTAATTGTATTATCATCATTAATGACAGGTTGTTCAATAACAATCGCATTTGCTTCATTAGACATATCAAAAGAGAAAGTTTTAATCTTAGCCTCACTGCTTTCAGAACCTGTCAAGCGAGTACCTTCGTATACAACTTTTACACTCTGCTTCAAACCGCCTACAGTAGCATCAATATCCATATCAACCTTTACAGCACCGTTTGTAACGGTACCTTTGGCATTAATTGTACAAGACAAGGCATCAACCTTTAATTCCTGAGTACCGGTAAATGTATAAGTATCACCATTTTGAGACAAAGCGCAATTCTTCAATTCCACATCTCCGATAGTAATTCCCATAAAGCTAAAATCAGCCAAAGAAAGATTTATAGCGGAAGGACTTGCCTTTTCAATCTTAATCTTTTGGGGCTCGGAGGGCATCGTAGTTCCCTCTACTGTCACAGTAAGGGAGCCTTTATAATTACCTGCTATTTCGCTTTCGATGACTTTAGAGTAATCCGGTGCGTCATCATCGTCGCTACAAGCAGTAAACAAACTCATTGAACAGATCAATGCAAATAAATAAAACAAATTTTTCTTCATACTAAGTACTTGTTTAGTTAATAAATTCCCCATATAGTTAGGGGATACATAATACTCTCTTTTTTATCAAGGGCACAAAATAACAGTTTTTAAAACCTTTAAACAAGGTCTTTTCTATAAAATAGATGTTCCTTTTTTCAGATAGGAACAATTATAAAGTTTCTTCACATTCTTAAATACTTCTATGTATTTTAAGGCGGAATCCATGCTTTGAACCGATAATCGGCGTAACAAAAGCCCGGAAATAAAAGATTTATTGTCATTTTTGAAACGTTTTACAAAAAAAATTGTTACCTTTAAAAAGTCAAAGCCTCTTATAACAAGGCAAATTGGCGCATTAACCTCATTATAAACTCTTAAAGCAATTGATATGTTCAACTCATTCGGCAATATTCTCCGTCTTACCAGTTTCGGAGAATCACATGGTAAAGGCATAGGCGGCGTAATAGATGGATTCCCCGCAGGAATTACCATCGATATGGACTTCGTGCAATCGGAGCTCGACCGTCGCCGTCCGGGACAATCACGTATCACTACCTCACGAAAAGAATCTGATAAAGTAGAATTCCTTTCCGGCATTTTCGAAGGTAAATCTACCGGATGTCCCATCGGATTCATCGTATGGAACGAGAATCAGCACTCTAACGATTATAACAATCTGAAAGAAGTATACCGTCCCTCGCACGCCGACTATACATATAATGTAAAATACGGAATACGCGACCACCGTGGCGGCGGACGTTCATCGGCGCGCGAGACCATTTCGCGTGTTGTAGCGGGAGCTTTGGCCAAGTTGGCTTTGAAACAGCTTGGCATCCGCATCACAGCATATACTTCACAGGTAGGCCCCATCAAGCTGGAAGAAAACTATACCGCTTACGATCTCGACCTGATTGAAACCAATCCGGTACGCTGCCCCGACCCGGAGAAAGCGAAAGAAATGGAAGAGCTTATCTTCAAGATAAAGGGCGAAGGCGATACCATTGGCGGCGTGGTGACTTGCGTAATCAAAGGATGCCCCATCGGACTGGGACAACCCATTTACGGTAAACTGCAATCAGCCCTTGCTGCCGGCATGCTCAGTATCAATGCCGCAAAGGCATTTGAATACGGCGAAGGATTCAAGGGTTTGAAGATGAAAGGTTCCGAACAAAACGACGTGTTCTTTAATAACAACGGACGCATCGAAACGCATACCAACCACTCCGGCGGTATTCAAGGCGGCATCAGTAACGGACAGGACATCTACTTCCGCGTAGCTTTCAAACCTGTGGCCACCGTACTCATGGAGCAGCATACCGTAAATATGAACGGCATAGACACCACACTCAAAGCCCGCGGACGCCACGACCCCTGTGTACTGCCCCGTGCCGTGCCTATCGTAGAAGCCATGGCCGCCATGACCCTGCTCGATTTCTACTTGATTGACCGTACTACGCAATTATAACAAATACCGCTTTACATTATATGGAAATAAAGAAATATATTGCAGAGAACGAGTCCAGGATGTTGGAAGACCTGTTCAGCCTTATCCGTATTCCCAGTATCAGTGCCAAACCCGAACATCACGACGATATGCTGGCATGCGCAGAACGCTGGGCCCAACTGCTGCTCGCAGCGGGCGCGGACGAAGCGTTGGTAATGCCTTCTGCGGGCAATCCTATCGTATTCGGACAGAAGATTGTAGACCCGGAAGCTAAAACAGTATTAATATACGCACATTACGACGTGATGCCCGCCGAACCGCTGGAGCTTTGGAAAAGCAACCCCTTTGAACCGGAAGTACGTGACGGCCATATCTGGGCACGTGGCGCGGACGATGATAAAGGACAGTCTTTCATTCAGGTAAAAGCGTTTGAATATCTGGTAAGGAACAACCTGCTGACACACAACGTAAAGTTTATCTTTGAAGGAGAGGAAGAGATTGGTTCACCCAGCCTCGAGGGCTTCTGCCAAGAGCATAAAGAGCTGTTGAAAGCCGATGTAATCCTCGTTTCCGACACCAGCATGCTGGGCGCAGACCTCCCCTCACTGACTACCGGCCTGCGCGGACTTGCCTATTGGGAAATAGAAGTGACCGGCCCGAACCGCGACCTGCACTCCGGACACTTCGGCGGTGCGGTAGCCAATCCCATCAACGTACTCTGCCGGATGATAAGCAAAGTAACGGACGCCGACGGACGCATCACCGTTCCCGGCTTCTACGATGATGTGGAAGAAGTACCGCAGGCAGAACGTGAAATGATAGCGCGCATCCCGTTCGACGAGGAGAAATACAAAAAAGCCATCGGCGTAAACGCCCTTTTCGGAGAAAAAGGGTACAGCACGCTGGAGCGTAACAGTTGCCGTCCGTCTTTCGATGTATGCGGCATCTGGGGCGGCTATACGGGCGAAGGTTCCAAAACCGTACTCCCTTCCAAAGCCTATGCCAAAGTATCGTGCCGGCTGGTTCCGCATCAGGATCACCATAAGATTTCGCAACTGTTTGCCGATTATATCATGGCTATCGCTCCCGATACCGTACAGGTAAAAGTCACTCCCATGCATGGCGGACAAGGCTATGTATGCCCCATCACGCTCCCCGCATACCAGGCGGCGGAGAAAGGCTTCACCAAAGCTTTCGGCAAGAAACCGTTGGCAGTACGTCGCGGCGGCAGTATTCCTATCATCTCCACATTCGAGCAGGTATTGGGAATTAAAACCATACTGATGGGCTTCGGCCTGGAATCCAACGCCATTCACTCTCCCAACGAAAATATCCCGTTGGATATTCTGCGCAAAGGCATTGAAGCAGTTGTTGAATTTCATCTGAACTATTGATATGGACGACTTTCAGATACAAGCTATCGGTCTTATGTCCGGCACGTCGCTCGACGGGCTGGACGTTTGCTGCTGTACCTTCCGCCGTAAAGCGGGCAAATGGTCATTTCACATCGACTGCGCCAAAGGTTACGGCTATCCGGAAGAACTGAAATATAAACTAGGTACAGGCGCGCAAAATATGAGCGCGCTTGAATTCATCACCTTTCACAGCGCCTATGGCTCATTTCTCGGGAAGCGCGTCAACGAGTTCATGCAGGAGTTCGGCGTACGGCCGGACATCATCGCATCGCACGGGCATACCATCTTCCACGAACCGCAAAGGAAAATCATGTACCAGATTGGAGACGGTGCGGCCATTGCCGCCGAAACCCGTATTCCCACGGTATCCGACTTCCGCAGGCTGGACATCATGCTGGGCGGACAAGGCGCCCCGCTCGTACCCATCGGCGACCGCCTGCTCTTCGCCGACTATGACTACTGCCTGAACATCGGAGGATTTTCCAATATCTCGTTCGAGCAAGACGGCAAACGTATCGCTTTCGACATAAGCCCGGTGAATTACGTAATCAACCACTATTGCCGCCAAATCGGTCTGGAGTTCGACCGTGACGGAGAGATTGCCCACCGTGGCGCTATCTGCCGACCGCTGCTGGACGAACTGAACGGAATGGAATTCTACCACCAGTCCGGCCCTAAATCATTGGGACGTGAGTGGGTGGAAACACAAGTCTACCCCATGCTGGAACGATACGGACTGAGTTTGGAAGACAAGCTGCGTACTTTCTACGAGCACGCCGCTTTCCAGATATTCCGCATCATCAACGCCAATCCGTTTTCAGCGGGTAATGGCAAACTGCTGATTACAGGCGGCGGAGCATTCAATAAATTCCTCGTAGAACGGATTGAAGCCTTATGCCCCTGCCAAATCGTAATCCCCGGCCGACAGATTATAGAATATAAAGAAGCATTGATATTCGCCTTTCTCGGTGCGCTCTACATGGCAGACGAACCCGGCTGCCTTGCATCCGTCACCGGAGCGTCGATGGACAATATAGGCGGAATGTTATTCAAAGTATAAAAATCATGAAACCTATGAACGATTCCGACAGCCCCTGGGAAATCATTTCCAGCGAGTACCTGCATAAAGCCCCGTGGCTCACCGTACGCAAAGACCATGTAGTCTTGCCGAACGGTAATCATATCCCTTCCTATTACATATTGGAATATCCCGATTGGGTAAATACCATCGCCATCACGCGCGACGGGCAATTCGTTTTTATCCGCCAGTACCGACATGGCCTGCAAGAGACATCCTATGAACTTTGTGCCGGCGTATGTGAGGAAGAAGATGCCTCTCCGCTGATTTCCGCACAGCGGGAGCTGCTTGAAGAAACCGGCTACGGCAACGGTACGTGGCAGGAATACATGCAAATCTCCCCCAACCCGAGTACCCATACCAATATTACGTATTGCTTTTTGGCTACCGATGTGGAAAAGATTTCGGAGCAGCATTTGGAAGATACGGAAAGCCTCAGCGTACATCTGCTTACGCTTGCAGAAGTAAAGGAACTGCTGCAAAAAGGAGAGATAAAGCAAGCGCTGATGGCCGCTCCATTGTGGAAATATATAGCCGAGAAAGGACTATAATCCGGCTACCGCTCTACTCAAACGGCTTGCGGAATGTACAGCCGCCTTTCCATTCGGAACAGCCGTAAGCCGTTTTTCCTTTAATAATCGTTCCTTTTCCGCAAAGCGGACAAGGTGTGCCAACCAATGTATCGGCAGGCTGATTCTCACCGGCCGTTTGCTCCGTTTTCTTTGCCGCGGACTTTCGCGGCGCTCTTTTCTTTGGCTCTTTTTTCGGTTTACCGGCAGCGGAAGCCGATGCGGCAGATGTCTTCTCGCCCTTTTCCGACGCAGGGGCTTGTATGGTGATATGACGGTTGCTGTTATCGGAAAGGACTCTCATCACAATCTCCGATACCATTTGCTTCAGTTCTTCCAGAAACTGCGAAGCGTTGTAGGTACGCCTTTCTATTTCACGCAATTTCTTTTCCCACATACCGGTCAGTTCGGCAGATTTCAACAGTTCCTCGTGAATAATCTGAATCAGCTCCACACCCGTAGGGGTGGCTATCAGGTTCTTTTTCTCCTTACGGATATAGTTACGCTTGAAGAGCGTTTCGATAATGGCGGCACGCGTGGAAGGACGGCCGATGCCGTTTTCTTTCAAAGCGTCGCGCAGTTCGTCATTATCCACCAGTTTACCGGCGGTTTCCATGGCGCGCAGCAAGGTAGCCTCGGTATAAGGGCGTGGCGGTTGCGTCCACTTTTCGTACAAATCCGGCAGATGAGGACCGCTCTCTCCCACCACAAACGCAGGGAGCACGTTTTCATCTTCTCCGCCTTTCTCCTCTTTTTCTTCTTGCGACCGTTCCGAGAGCGTACCGAACACCACACGCCAGCCGGGCTCCAATATCTGCTTACCCGAAACTTTGAACTCGATCTGTTCCACCTCACCTATTACGGCAGTTGTCGCAAACAGGCAGTCCGGATAGAATACGGCAATGAAACGGCGTGCAATCAGGTCGAATACGCGACGTTCCATATCCGTCAGGTTCTGAGGGGGCTGGCCGGTAGGAATGATGGCATGGTGGTCTGTAACCTTCGAATTGTCGAACACTTTCTTCGACTTCGGCAGCGTAGCTCCATCCAGCAGGGCGGTCAATGTCTGATAATCACGCAAACCTTTCAGTATGCCGGGGCATTTGGGATAGATGTCGTCACTGAGGAAAGTAGTATCGACACGCGGGTAGGTCGTTACTTTCTTCTCGTAAAGCGACTGTATGGTTTTCAACGTTTCGTCGGCGGAGAAAGCAAACTTCTTGTTGCACTCCACCTGCAGGGACGTCAGGTCGAACAAACGGGGCGGAGCCTCTTTGCCGTTCTTGCGGGTGACGTTCGTTATGGCAAAAGGAGAATCCTTTATCTGCTCCAGCAGAGCCATTCCGCGCTCCCGGTCGGTGATGGGTTCTATCCCCCGGTTTTCTTCGAGTTTTGCGGCTTTGGCGACGGTTCCCTCTTTCTGCTTTTCCGCTTCCAATACCAGTTCTTCATCACTTTTGCGGAGAATGGCGGAGAAAGTGGTATCCCGATACACTGTCTTCAGCTCCCAGTATTGTTTGGGAACAAAGTTCTGTATTTCGAGCTGACGGTTTACGATTAGCGCAAGCGTAGGCGTCTGTACACGTCCGATAGAAAGCACCTGCCGGTTCTGACCGTACTTCATGGTGTACAGGCGGGTGGCATTCATACCCAGCAGCCAGTCGCCGATAGCACGCGAAAGCCCTGCCTCGTACAGCGGCTGGAAATCGGACGCATCCCTCAGCTTGGCAAATCCCTCGCGGATGGCTTCTTCCGTCAGCGAGGAAATCCACAGACGCTTCACCGGGCAACGCGCACCGGCTTTCTGCATCACCCAACGCTGAATCAGCTCTCCCTCTTGTCCGGCATCACCGCAGTTTATAATCATGTCGGCATGCTGCATGAGGTTCTCAATCA
>ENA-ORTP01002957-ORTP01002957.1-human-gut-metagenome-genome-assembly--contig:-NODE-2957-length-12846-cov-2.315691_pt1 | contig 12846 bp, 13 predicted proteins | sample MGYA00241913_ERZ509190 | MGnify/ENA primary metagenome ERZ509190 (study PRJEB26280, sample SAMEA2338839) | human gut metagenome | biome: human gut; feature: human-associated habitat; material: faeces...
AAGGAGCAGCGACAGAACGAGCGCGCGCGAGATTTTCATTTTTTGTGCCTCCCCTTTAATATTTCATCGTGTGCCAGCCCGGCGAGCCGCCGTAGGCGACGTCGAGGTGCGCGACGGCGTCGTTCCAGATGCGGCGCAGCTCGGTCAGGCTTTTGCGCAGGCGGCGCGTGTAGACGGGACCGCCGCCGCTGGTGACGGAATCTCCCGTATTGAAGGCGGTTGTGGCGACGTTCTTCCAGGTGCGCAGGCTGCCGCCGATTGTGTCGCCTTTGTTCAGGTATTCGATGATCGTCAGCGCTCCGTCGAGCAGATCGAAAGTGTGGAGCAGGATCTTTTCGTCGGCGTCGACGAGGTGCTGGATCTCGGCGTAACCGGGCAGTTTCAGCACGGCTTCTTTCGCCTGGTTGAACGCGGCGTGAGCTTTCTCCCATTCTTTCTTGAGCGCTTCGAACATGCTTTTCTGCTCGTTCAGTTTCGAATCGCTGCAGGCGACAATCTGCGCGTCGAGGACGCGGATCTCGTTCTCGAAGTAAGGCTGGGCGCGCAGATTTTTATGCGCGTATTCGTTCAGGCCGGCGTAGATGACGACGTCGGCGAAATCGACGTTCCAGGGATAGGGACCGCTCGCTTTCACGCCCTTCAGATCGACGTTGTTCTTCAGCTTTTGGGCGGCTTCGACGAACTTGCGGTAGGCGGCGTCGTAGCCGTTCATGTGCCCTTTGTAGGTCGGCCCCATCTCTTCGAACCACTGGAAGGAGTCGTCCAGTTTCTTGGCGCGGATGACGGCCGAATTGGCGAGGAGGATGACGAACATGTCGCGGAACGTGGTGCGGCGGAGGGCGGTATCGTTGTAGCGCTGAAAAGCGTCGGCCGTCTCCCGGCAACGTTGGATCTCCGCCGGCGTGCCGATGAAATTCAGCGCGGGCGAGAGCGTCGTCGGCGAATACATGTAACTCACGTACTGTTTCAGCTTGGCGACGCGATCGGGGTAGAGAAAGGCGTCGCCCTTGACGAGCATGGCGCGGACGCTGAGTTCCTGCGCGATGGAGTTTTTGCAGAACGCGAAGTCATATACGACCGGTTTTTCTTCGCCCGTTCCCGTCGCCGGTTCCTGCGCGGCGGCGGGCAGCGCGGCGCTCAGGCAGAAGATCAGAACGGCGGTCAGCCTTTTTGCGGAAGGAAACATTTTTCTTCAGCTCCTCTCGGGGATTAAAAGCGCGGCTGGTAATCGTAAACGTACCAGCGCCCGCCGCCTGAGCGGCGCAGACGGTGCGGATGCGGCGAGCCGACGACTTTGCCGTTTTCGTTCCAGGCGCGGGTCTCGACGACGGCTTCTTCGATCTTCGTGCCGCTGACTTTGTTCAGGGTTTCTTTCTGACCGGCGTCGAGGAAGAAGTTCTCCAGGTCGTTTTTGTCGTCGAAGCCTTTCAGCACGCTGATCTTCGCCTGGCCGAAGGTGACGTGCACGTACTCGCCGTGAAAGCGCCCCTGATGCAGGTCCCAGTGGTAGCGAAGCAGTTCTTGGCCGGTGTCTTCCTTGTAGCAGTCGGGATAGATGCACTCGCGGTAAAGGTCGTAGTTCTTTTCCTTGATGGCGGTGACGTAGATCTCCATCAGCCGTTCGGGGGAGACGTCCGCGGGAACGGCCGTGACGCTGTACCAGCTTTCCTTCCTCTTCGCCACGATGTCCTCGCCGGCGAACGCGCCGCTTGCCTCGCCGTCCGGCGTATGATAGGCCATGACGTGGTCGGGAACGTACAGGGCCACGGGCGTGACCACCCAGCCGTACTGGAAGCCGCCGACTTTTTTCTCGCCGGCTTCGGGGATCTCGGCGGTGATGTCGGTGATTTTGCCGAGCACGGTCCAGCTTTTCGCCTCTTCGAGTTCGGTGTCCACCTGGCGGCGGAAGCGTTTGGCGGCCTCGTAAGGCCCGAGCCAGGCGCGGCTGCCGATGTCGACGAAGTAGTAGCCGGCGGACGGTTTGCCGGTGAAAACGTACTCGCCGGTCGCGCCATAGAACTGGTGCTGCGGATACTGCACGTCGTCGAGCACGACGTATTTGCCTTCTAGGTCGCTGACGGCGGTCTGCTTGGCGTCGGGCGCGGGGAAGGGCTTGTCGATCAGCGTGTCGCGATATTCGGCGAGCTTTTCGTCCCACGCTTTTTTACCCAGAGCGGCGATCTCGCGGCGCAGTTTTTCTTCCGTCTGCAGGTAAGCCGTCATCTCGGGGGTGATTTCCATGAAGTCCCCCTTGCTCTTCATCAGCGCGCTTTTGGCGCGCTGGAACAGCTCTTCGATCTGGGGATCGTCGGGGTACTGGAGCTTGAGCGCCTGCACGCGGCTGAGCGCGTCCTGTTTGCCGCGCCAGACCATCTTTTCGCCGCCGCGCTGGCGTTCCACCTCTTTCTCGAACTCGCGCACGTAGTATTCGGCCTGTCCGATCAGGTGCTCCTTGCTGGTCGCGCCCGCGGGCGCGGCGCTCAGCGCGCCCACGCAGACGGCCGCGGCGGTGAAGAGCAGCAGCGATTTCCTTTTCGTGTTCATTCGCCGTGAGACCTCCTCGTAATGGATTGGATAAATGTCAAGATTTATAATCTTAACAAATTTTGTGCTAAATATGTTATCATGAACGAATTGAAAAATCACCCTGCATAAATTTTTGAACTCTGATAAAATAGCTTTCAGAGAAGCGATTCGATTTTTTCCGTCGCGTTGTGTCACAAGACGCAACGGGCGCCGCGGCGTGCGGCGCGGCGGGGAAAATGACGGACGCGGGCGGAGGCGAGGAAGATGACCCGGATCATGATCGTCGAGGATCAGACCATGGTGCGCGACGCGCTGAGAAACAGCCTGGACGGCATCGAGGATTTCAGCGTCATCGCCGCCATTGCCGACGCGGCGCTGGCGGAACTGTACTGCGAGAAGACGTCTCCCGATCTGGTGCTGATGGACGTGTGCACGGAGAACGATTCCAGCGGGCTGGACGCGGCGGCGGCGATCAAAAAACGCTTCCCGCGGGTGCGCGTGGTGATGATGACGGGGCTGCCGGAGGTGACGTTCGTCGAACGGGCCCGCGAGGCGGGAGCCGACAGCTTCGTCTACAAGGATCTGGACGTGAACGGCCTGGCCGGCGTGATCCGCGACACCTGCGCGGGCAAAAGCGTCTATCCGGGACGACGCGACGAAGCGCTCAACTTCGGCGAGCTGACGCGGCGCGAACGGGAAGTGCTGACGCTGATCTGCGACGGGCTGTCGCGCCGGGAGATCGCCGAAAGGCTGAACATCACGATCAACTCGGTGAAGACGCATTTCTCGAACATCCTCTCGAAAACGGGCTACGAGAGCGTCGCCAAGCTGGCGATCTTCGCCGTGTCCAACGGTTTCATCAACACGAAAATATAGGACGGAAGCTCCGGAACGGCCGGAGCTTCTTTTTTTATGCCTCGCGCTCTTCCGGCGGCAGTTTTACGGTCACGGTGAAGCGCGGCGAAGTTGCGATCTCCAGCGTGCCTTCCGCTTCGGCGGCGAGGCGGCGCATGCCGGCGAGCCCCTGGTTTTCCCGCAGCGGAGCGGCGGCGTCGTAGGCCGTTCCGTCGTTGACGACGCGCATGACCAGCCCCCGCGCGTTCCGTTCGAGGCGCGCGGCGACGCGGGCGGCTCCCGCGTGCTTGACGGCGTTGGTCGACGCTTCGCGCAGGATCTTGATCAGTACCGCGGCCTGCCGCTCGTCGCAGGGAAGTCGGCCTTCCACGGTCAGCTCGACGCCGATGAAGCCGAACGACCGCTGCAGGTCGGCCAGCAGCCGCGCGGCGGGCGCCGTGACGTCGGCGCGCAGGTCGTCGATCAGGCCGGAGATGAGCGGCAGAAAGCGTCCGAGATCGCGGAGATTCTCGCCGCCGCGCTGCAGGTACTGCTGCATCAGATAGATGCGGTGCCCCGCCATGTCGTGGATGCGGCTCTGCAGGCGCGCCAGCTCCTGCTCCCGCTTGACGGCGGCGAGCGCCGCTCCGGCTTCGCGCAGCTCTTCGGCGCGCGCGGCCAATTCTTCGTGAAGCTTTTGCAGCTCGCGCGTGAGCCGGTCGGTCTCGGTCACGTCGGCGGCGAAGATCGCGCTGAACGCGCGCCCTTTCACGTCGAGCAGGCGGCGCGAAAATTCCCACGACTGGCCGCCGGCGCGGAACAGCAGCGCGTCCGCGAGCGTGATCCGCTCGACGCCCTCGCGAAGAGCGCCGCCGTTCAGCGCCTGCCAGAACGCCTCGCCGTCGCGCAGCGGCCGGGCCGTGAGCGTCTCGGCGAGAAGCATCATCTGCCGGTTGGCCAGCACGGGGCGTCCGGCGGGATCGCTGAACAAAATCCCGTCCGGCAGCCGGTCGAGGGCTTCCTTGATCGACGCGCGCGTGACGGAACGGCGGCGTTCGCGCCGCTCGCGCGCGTCGCGCCATGCGGCTCGCAGCGCGAAGAACAGCAGCCCGAGGACGAACAGCGGCGCGAAAAAGCGCGCGCGGTCGAAGCAGGGCAGCGAAGCCGCCGCGAAAAACGCCCCGGACAGACCGGCCGGCCGCCGCGAGACGGCGCCGAGGAAGACGAGCGGGACCGCGGCCAGCCACCGCCACGGCGCCAGCGGAGCAACGGCCTCCATCCCCGCGTAGCCGCGGCAGTGGACGGCAAGCAGCAGCGCGAACGCACCCAGCAGGTACAAACCGGCCAAGAACTCTGCGAAGCGGGCGGCGCGCAGGCCGGGGCGTTCCCGCTGCAGGCCCAGCTCCAGCGACAGAAAAACTTCGAACAGCAGCGCCAGGGCGGCCAGCCCCATCAAGGCGATGCGGAAAAAAGCGCCGGACGCCAGCAGCTCGTTCATGGGCGCGCCTCCTTCCCGTCGTCAGGCAGACGGCAGGTCGCGTACAGGCTGCCCTCGTCGCGTTCGAGACGGTATTCCCCATTCAAACGGCGCAGAGTTTCCCGCAGCGGCGACGGCAGCAGCGTCGCTTCGTCGGGCGGCTGTGCGCTTTCGATCACGAGGCGCAGTTCCAACTCGCCGCCGGCGCGCCGCAGCCGCATCAGCAGCGACGCGGGAGCGGCCGTCAGGCAGCTTTCCAGCGCCTCTTCGAACAGATCGTAGACGAACATGCCCGTCCGCGCTGGCACGCTGCCGCTTTCGGCGCAGAACGGGGCGCAGTCCACGCCAGCCTGGGCGGCGCAGCGGGCCGATTCCATGGCGGCCTGCACGATCTCGGCCAGCGGCAGCCGGTTCGACTGTTTGCTTTTCAGGAACAGATGGCTCTTGCGCTTGACGGCGCAGATCAACACGCCCAGACGGACGAGGGCGCGGCGGACCGTTTCGCGTTCGGCTTCGGCGGGGCGTTCGGGAATGGCCGCGAGAATCCGGCGCGCCGCTTCGATCTTGTCCTGCATGCGCCGTTCGACTTCGGCGCAGAGGCGATTCTGCCAGCGCAGTTCCAGCAGTCGGCCGCGGATCTTGTTGCGCTGCGCCAGCAGGCGGTTGCCGCGCTCGCGTTCGCGCGTCAGTTCGCGCAGTTTTTCCTGAAGCGCGAGGAGCCCGCTCACGTCTTCCTCCCACAGCACCGAGCCGCCGCGCAGCGGCCACGAGCGGCGCTGCGTCCCCGGCGGTGCGGCCGCGCCCGGACGGGGCGGAGCGAGGCGGGCGCGGTAGACGGGCGTTCCCCGTTCGTCCTCAATCCACATCCGCGCCGGGGCGAGCGCGAACAGTTCCTCGTAGCGGCTGTTGCAGGGAAGCATGCCGCTGCGCAGACAGCTTTCCCAGAAGATAAAGACCGCGACGGCCGCGGCGAAAATAAAGCCGCCGCCCGGCAGCCACGCCGGCCGTTTGACGAAATACAGCCAGACGTAGAGCGCGAAAGCGACGAGGATCGCGATCGGCGCGGCGGCGCGGCGAGCGCGTGCCGGCGAGGCGGCGTTTTTGATCAGCCCGGCGGCGAAGCACAGCGTCGAGAGCGCGATCCAGCCGACGAGGATTTTTTTCGCCCCCGCGGCCAGCGGCAGAACCGCCGCCAGCCACAGCGCCAGCGAAACCGTCAGATGGAGCGTCAGCGCCCGATCCGGCGACGGCGCGTCGAGCGGCTGCGAGGAAACGCGCAGGATCAGCAGATCGAGCCACGGCAGCAGCGCGAAGATCAGCCAGCTCAAGGCGTTCATGCCGCGCAGTGCCGCCGTCTGCATGAGGCGGTATGCCTGCCACCGGTCGCGGGCCATGGGCAGATTGAACGCCGCCAAAAACTGCAGCGCCCGCAGCGCGATCCAGAAAAACAGCAGCAGCGCCGTTCCCTGCATGGCGCTGCGCAGCGCCGGGTGGACGACGCGGCGCTGCAGCGACCAGCTCCATCCGCACAGAACCGCCAGAAAAAACAGGTAGCCCAGCCCCCAGCCGACGCCGTCTCCCAATGCCGTCATGGTCGTCTCACCTCCGTCCGGCGGAAATTTTTTTCTGGATCTTATCCTATCATGGCGCCGCGGAAAAGCATCACCCGAAGAGGTGAAGTTTTGAATTTTTCAAAGGCTGGACGCCGCGAAATAAATACGGGCAATTTTTATGCGCGATGCAATATTCCGCGCGTGAATATTCAAGCCAAGTGCAACGAATTGACATAAAAGATCTCAGAAGGCGTTTTCTATTGAAGACATTTACGTTGTCGAGCCGCGTCAATTCGTGCGCGGATAGCGTGAGTCCCATTCGTGATCATTCCTGATCTGCGAGTCGGTAAGCATGAAGTAGTCGCGGATGATCTCCTCCGACGAGTCGGGCAGGGGGTCGTCGAACGTCACGTCAACGTGACGCCAGCGTCCGCCGAGGCGAACCATGTTCCATGCGTGCGGTTCGGCAGGCGTGCCGCCCTTTCCGTGCACAAGAATGCATTCTACGCCTGACAGCCGACACATCAGCTGAAAAGCGGAGGCGTAGCTTTCACAGATACCTTCTTTGTCGACCAGAACGGAATGGGCTTCGCGGTCGGGCGTCTGATGATAGTCGTCGAGTTTTGCGCCTTTGGTGCGGTAGCGCGGACGATCGCTGTAGCGCGCCGAGGCGACGAGAAAATCGTGAAAGCCTTTGATCAGCGTGAGCTGGTCACGGTCGCCGCCGGAACTTGCGAGCGTATCAATCAGAGCCCAGGCGGCCATGATCGTTTCCCGGTCGCGTTCGCTCAGCTCGGACCCCACTTCCGGATTCTGCGCGCCGCGCCAGCAGCGGTACCAGTCATAATAGACGAGCCGCAGGCTGAGCTTTTCGTCATCGTAATCAAAATGATAACTTTTGATGATCCAGTCGAACATGAGCTCTCCAAGATATTTCTCGATGGCGCTCTCGTGAAGATTGGCGCTGACGGGAATGGTGATTTCCCCCTCCAGCATGCGGACGTGGGGTTCCAGCGCGGCTTTCAGCTGAACGTAGTTGCCTGGGGGCGCGTTTTTGACGCGACGATCCTGTTTTTGTGACAGGTCTTCGGCGGTGGGGGCGAGAGGATTGTCGAGCAGCTGAGTCAGCCAGGAAATATGGGGCGCCGGCGGTGTTTTTCGCTCGGCCGTTTTCGTTGTTCCCCGGGCGCGGAACCATGAAGGCAGCAGCAGGCTTTCCGTGTCGTGCCGCGGCTTGGCCGATGTGTACCAGTCCGGCAGCCCGCCGCTCAGTTTGGCGCGTTTTTCGGGCGGTGGCGTGGGGATGGCAAGTTTTTTGTCCTGCCGCCAGATATTGCCGATGGATCTCGCAAATTCGGCGACGTCGAGTTCCGGCGGCTTGGCACGCTCTTTGGCAAACCACGGGGGCAGCACTGCCTTGAGGGGCAGCGCTGCCGTTTCTTCGCCGAAATAGTCGCGCATCAGTGAGTCCGTATGCTCTTCCAGAAACCAGCGCGGAGCGATGGCGATCGTTTCAAGATCACTCTGTTTCTGGGCGAACCACGCGGGCAGTACGGGCTTGATTTCCAGCGCCGACGCAGAAGTGACCAGACCGAAAAAAAGAGTCGAAAGACAGAGAGATTTTTTCATGGCGTTCGCCTATCGTCTCAGCGTCAGTGTGTACTCTTCGCTATCGCCGACATCGAGCGGGCGGAAGACGACGACGCGCCGGTTGTTGCCCGGGCAGGCTTGGTCTTCGCTGTAGGCGAAGCCCTCGGCGCGGACGAAGCGCACTTGGGCGCCTGCCATATCCTCTCCGTCCCAGGTGTGCTTCATGCCGGTTTCTTCGGCATAATAGAAAATTACGTCGATGCTGCTTTTCAGGTTGTAAACGGCGCTTTTGCCGGGGTCGATAGCCGCCCAGCCCATGGTTTTCCAGCGGGCGCTCGGATCGTCGTACCATGAGATAGCGACAAAAATCGGGGCCGGATTTTTATTGACGACGGTAAACTTTTCCAGCGCCGCGGCCTGCCGCGGCAGGACGAGCGGGCAGAAAAGCGTCAGGGCGAGGAAAAAGCGGAGATTCTTTTTCATGGCGCGGATCCCGCCCGGTTATTTCATCTGAATCGAATCAAAAACCGCCGCTGCGGAGTCGCTCTGTTCTCCCCAGATGGTGATCACGGCGCACTCTCCTTCTTCGCCGGTGCCGTAAATCTGGACGTACAGCGGAGCGCCGTCGACTTCGGCGGCGTAATCGTAACTTTCGTCGCCGAGATCTTCAAAGTCCTCGCCTTCCATTTCCTTACAGGCGGCTTCGGCTATTTCCCTGACGCTGCGCCCTTCGGTCGGGGCTTTCGCGACGGTGACGATCGTGTCGCGCTTAGGCGAGGCGAGAATGACCGCAGGGGCCTGCTTTTTCATGGTCCAGCCCGAGGGGATGTCGGCGACGAAAAAGCCTCCGTCAACTTCCTTGGCGCAGACGGCCGGAACCAGAAGCATAAAGAAAAGAACGGCAGTGGATAGTTTTTTCATAAAAGAGCCTCCTTAGGAAAGAAATGCGGTGGTCGCTGAAAACGTTTTTTCAAATAAAAACCGTACATATCTTAGCACATTTGCGGGCGGCCGCCTGAAGCCGCGCGTATTGAAAAGGACCACCCGCCGGGAGGTCCTAACTGTTTTTCTATTTGAACGCAATGGAATTGAACACGTCGGTGGCGACGTCGCTCTCGTGGTCGCCGACGATGGTGATGCAGCCGTACACGCCGCCGCCGAGGTCGAAAACCTGAGCGTACAAAGGCTGGCCGTCGGCCGCGCCGGTGTATTCCCAAGCTTCCCCCTCGCCTTCCATCCTGACGAGGTCCTGCGAGCCGTGAGCCTCGGCCATGCGGGCGGCGGCGTCTTTCAGCGGCGTGCCCGCCGCGGGCATCTTCGTCACCGTGAAGACGATCGCTTTGTCGGGCGAGACGAGCGCGGCGGAGTTTTCGCCGTCCGCCCGCATCGTCCAGCCTTCGGACGGCGCCTCGGCGGTGAAAAATCCGCCGTCGATCGTGGCGGCGGACGCCATCGCGGCCATCGCCAGCGTCGCCGCGAGCGCGAGAATTTTTTTCATGTAAAGATCCCTCCTCGAAAAGTCACGACGTTCCGGCCGCGCGGCCGGAGTTTTCGGATCCCTGATCTGCGGCTGTAATCATACCACGCCGGCGCGCCTGACGAAAAGACGCGGGAGGCGGAAAAATCACCTTTTCAGGTGAGGCCGCGCGCCGTTTTTCTGGTAAGATAAGGGAACGGAAAAACGATTTTCATCAACGTCCGGCCGTCGAAAAACGCCGGACGGAATCGGGAAAGGCGTGAGATCGATGAAGGCAGGGAAACTGATCGTGGGAGCGTTTGCGGCGCTGGCGGCGTTTTCGCCGGCTTTCGCCGCGCCGGCGAAAACGTGGGAACTTTACGCGGCGGATCCTGGCGAAGGCAGGGTGTACAAGCTGGAGTCGGGGCGAAGGACCGAACTCGGCTTCGAACTTCACGAGGTCAAAGCGGGCGGCGAAACGCGGTATTACTGGGCGACGCTCGAACCGAACGCTACGGACGAAGCGCTTCCCGAGTCCGGCGTGGCGTTTTTCGCGCCGGACGGGCGCCAGAGCGCGCTGCTGCCTTTGCAGGACGGGCTCGACGGCGCCTGCGTGGCCGCTTCGCCCGGCGCGACGAAATTCGCGCTTTCCGTCCCCGACGGCGAGGCCGAGCGCGTCAACCGCGTCTACGACTTTGCGCAGATGAAGCCGCTGACCTCGGTGCGCGGTTCCATCGTGGACTGGGGCGGCCCCGTCTGGGTGGACGAACGCCGCTTCGTTTACACGGCGTACGACGACGCGAAGATGAAGAAGCCGGGCCTTGAAGGCGCGGAAGCCGGCTACCTTTCCGTGCGCCTTTTCGACGCGGACAGCCGCCGTTCGCAGACGCTCAAAGCCGCCACGCCGACCGACGAGTACGCGGTGATGGGGTACTGCGACGGCTTCGTCAACATGGCGCATTATTACGTCGGCGAAGTATCGCAATGGGCGGCCGGCGGCCCCGAGGAAAACGGGGCGCTGCGCTCGGAGCGCACGTACTGCTGGCTGCCGGGCTGGAAGCCGGGCGAGTGGTGGCGGACGCCGAAAGCCGTTTTCGGCGTCGACGCCGAAAACGGGCGCGTGTTCGCCGGCGAGGGGCGCGACCGCAGGGAATATGCCGTCGAGCTTCGTCGGGGAGAGTTCCCCGATAATTTCTCGCCGTTCGACGACGAAGCGGTGATTGTGGATTACTATTGGTTCGTCGCCGGCGGCGAAGGCGATCCGGCCGGCGAGATCCCCGTGCTCTACGTCTTCACGCTCTCGCAGGACAACGCCGAGGCCGACGACCCGGCGCTGACGGCGGCCTTTTACGTGGGCGAGCCGGAGCGGATCCGCGGCGTCGGCATTTCTCCCAAGGGCGAGCGCCTGATCGTGGCCGTCGGCGAAGAGGGGTCGCAGGTCCGCGACCTCGAACTGTATCGGCTGAGCTATTACGAGCACGAAGATTTCCGCCACCTGGCGACGCTGCGTCCTGCCTACGGGGCGTTTTACTGGTTCGATCCCTGGCGCGTGGTCTATTCGGCGCTGAACCTCGAGGCCGACCTGCAGAGCGGCCGCGAGCCGGGCTACGCTCTGGACGTGCACGTGTACGACAGTTCCGTGGGCGAGGATTATCGGCTCACGGAGAGCTCGACGCTCGACAGCTACCAGGCCGCGGGGCTGACCGAGGATGGGGACGTCGAAATGGACCGGATCACCGTTCCCGATTTCGCGGACTGGAAAGACCCGCGCAAAGAGCGGCGCACGCGCCTGAAGGGGCGGATGCCTGCCGCCGGTTAGGGGCGGGCGGCGGAAAAATTCCCGTCGCGCTTCGCGGCGGACGGAAGCGCGACGGGAATTTTTCCCGCGAGGGAAAACGGCGTTATTCGTAACGCGGCGGCGCGTGGCGCTTGGCGTCGGCGTCGCGTTCCTCCAGACCGTGGATCTCCTTGCCCAGCGAGACGCTGAGCACGACGCGGATGATCACGATGGCAGCGAGCACGCTGACCGTTTGCAGGTCGGGGTTGCAGATCGTCAGGATGATGTCGGCGGCGACGAGGAACTGCAGCCCGAGCAGCATGATCTCGCCGAAGGTGCGGCGCAGCCGCAGCCAGCCGCCGCGCATATCGACGTCGACGCGGTAGTTTTCCAGCGCCAGCGCCACGATGCGGTACAGGGCCAGCAGCACGCCCCAGGCGATGATGAAGATGCTGATAAATTCGATCACGGTCGCGACCCAGCGGGCGATTTCCACGATGCTCACAGTGTTTCCTCCTTAACGAACTGAAAACGGTAAAATTATATTTAACAATGCGTTGGTATAATAGCTTATTTTCGTACCGTTGAAAAGAAGCAGTTTCGCGCGCGGCGAAAAATTCCGGCTGGGCGGCGGCGCTTCTTTCCTTTATAATGCGCGGGAGAAACGGCGATTTTTTTCGCGAAAGACGCCGAAGCGGAGGAAAAACGATGATCAGGATGATCGCAACCGATCTCGACGGCACGCTGCTGGCCCCCGGCGGCCTGTCCATGCCGGAGCGCAACCGCGCGGCGCTGGCAAAAGCGGCCTCTCTGGGCGTGCGCGTGGTGATCTGCACGGGGCGTCTGTTCGCGGGCGGGCGCAAATACGCTTTGACGGCGCCGGGCGACCAGCCGGTGATCTGCGTCAACGGCGCGGTCGTGCGCATGAGCCGGTCGGGCGCGTACCTGCGCCGCGTCGGCCTCGGACCGGAACTGGCGCGCGAGGCGCTGGACCATTTTCGCGCGGCGGGGGCGAAGCCGTGGTTTTACGTCGGCGACGCCTGCTTCGCCGAGGAAGGTTCCGACGCGCTCGAGGCCCTGAAGCGGCGTACGGGCGCGCGCGTGGAGATCGTCCCCGACCTGGCGGCGAAATGCGGCGAACGGCCGGAAAAACTTCTCGCGCTTCTGCCGCCCCAACAGGTCCGGGCGCTGCACGGCGAACTGACGGCGCGCTTCGGCCCCCGGCTGTACGTGACGCGTTCCAGCGAGCGCCAGATCGAGGCGCTCGCCCCGCGGGCGAACAAGGGGCTGGCGCTGGCGATGGTGGCGCGCCGCTTCGGCGTCGCCCGCGAGGAGATCGCGGCGTTCGGCGACAACTACAACGACCTCGAGCTGTTCCGGGCCGCGGGCGTCCGCGTGGCGATGGAAAATGGCGAACAGGCCCTCAAGGACCAGGCGGACGTCATCGCCCCGCCGAACGGCGAGGGCGGCGTCGGGCAGGTCGTCGAGCGCCTGCTGGCGCAGAGCCGGTGATTTCGCGGCAAACGCTGGCGAACGGCGTTTCCGATGATGTTTTTTCATTGAAGATCAATATCGAAAACGGTCCGCCCGTTTCGCTCGCGCGAGCGAAACGGGCGGACCGTTTTTTTGCCGG
>ENA-ORTP01002972-ORTP01002972.1-human-gut-metagenome-genome-assembly--contig:-NODE-2972-length-12777-cov-2.597155_pt1 | contig 12777 bp, 15 predicted proteins | sample MGYA00241913_ERZ509190 | MGnify/ENA primary metagenome ERZ509190 (study PRJEB26280, sample SAMEA2338839) | human gut metagenome | biome: human gut; feature: human-associated habitat; material: faeces...
TTTCCTCTTTCTTTATTTTCTGTGCGGCTTCTCTATTCCGGCTGCCGACTGTCCGGCGATCCATCCGCTGGACCATGCAAACTGCAGATTATATCCGCCGCAGATCCCGTCTACATCCAGAAGCTCTCCGGCCAGATAAAGCCCCGTCCTTATTCTGGACTCCATGGTATCCGGATCCACCTCTCTTGTATCAACTCCTCCGCAGCACACCTGAGCATTGGAAAATGGATTTACGGACATAACAATGGCCTCATAGCTTTTAAGCTGATACAGGATCCGTTCCAGCTGGCGGTTTCCAAGACGTTCACAGAGAGCAGATGGATCGATACCGGACAGTTTGATCAGCACCTGCGCAAGTTTTCTGTTTAACATTCCCGTAAAAAGCTCTCCCACTGGCTTTTCCTTCAGCATGACTGCCCGTTTTTTAAGAAGACGGAACGCCTCATCTTCCTTCCAGGATGGCATAAAGTCAATACTGGCTCTTACTCTGGAACCCTTGTCCAATGCCCTTGAAGCGTAACGGCTGATCTGAAATACCGGAATCCCGGACAGGCCGTAATCGGTCAGCTGCAGCTCCCCTTTATCCTCTGCCATGCATATACCGTCCGCCAGAAGACGGATCCTGGCCTCTGTGCGGATTCCTGCCAGCTGTTTATAAAGCGTTCCCTGGCACCGAAGCTGCACCAGCGCCGGAAGAGGCTTAATTACCTTATGGCCTAAAGCTTTCGCAAGTTCATAACCGCTTCCGTCCGAACCGGTAGAAGGAGCGGCCTTGCTTCCTGCCGCCAGAATCAGGGTATCTGTATGAAGCGTTCCCTGGCTGCTCCGGATCAGAAATCCCCCGTCCCTCTGGGGCTTTATGACAGATACCTGACAGGAAAGAAGCACCCTGATCCCAAGCCGCTCCGTCTCCCACCGAAGGACATCAAGAACAGACGCTGCCTGATCGGAATTAGGATACACATATCCGTTCCTGTCTTTTGGCACGATTCCCAGATACTTAAAAAACTCCAGCGTTTCCTCCACGCCAAAGCCCTGAATTACCTTCATGGGAAAATCCTTCTGGCTGCAGCGGTAGCATTCCGGCTCCATCCTGTAGTTCGTCAGATTGCATCTTCCGTTCCCGGTAGAAAGGATTTTCTTTCCAACCCGGTCCATATGTTCGATTAGAGTCACCTGCGCTCCCGCTCTTGCAGCCGAAATTGCTGCCATCAGCCCGGAAGCCCCTCCTCCTATAATTCCAACTGTTCTGTTTTTCATCTGTTTTGTTTTACTCCTGACTGCAACAGGGGCGGCAGATTCCGCCCGCTGAAACATTTTCTTTTAACTTGTATACGATTCCAGATAATGGTATACATCCATCATAGAGGGAAACCAGATTCCCTCCATCAGCCGCGCTCTCTCCCTTTCCGGAAAATCAGTGACCGGAATATGGGTATACAGACAGATAGTGCTTTTATCGCTGCAGAATACCAGTAAAAATCCTGCCTCAGATACCAGAAAGTATTCCTCCTTCGGCTCTTCCTGTGTCATTTTTGCTGCCGGAAGAACCCCACTCTGATTTACAGCCTCCCGTCCCTCCATATCCCGCACCGTCTCTGTTTCCAGTATGGTATTGGGAATCGGCTCTTCCTGACGGATGCGGTATCTGGTAAGCCCGTAGATAAGAACCAGACACAAAAAAGCGGTTCCCAAAAACAGCAGCGCATAGCAATACATTCGTTTCATGATCCTGACCTCCTGTAAAGCTAGTATCTGCGTTCTGCTGATTTTTAAACACACCTGTCCAGCTCGAAAATCTCTTTCTTTCTACATCAGGCGTACCCGTTTGCACAGGCGTACCAGACGGGTTCCCATAGGCATCTCCTTAAGTTCCTTTTCATCTATTGCCTTAAGCTTCACGAGAAGCACCCCATATACAGCCATAGAAACAGCCACCGGGGGAAATACCAGCACAGCCATTCCCAAACGGCCTCCGCTTAAAAGGGCCGGGCATAAAAAAACAAGTCCTTTATATATGCTCCAGGCGGCTGCTCCCATGAGCAGAGAACAGACAAAAGGAAGGATCACGGTCTTTTTGTATTCCTGGCGATATCCCGCATATCTGGCAATGCTGCGTCCATTTAACAGACACATCATAAATGCAAAAAGGATATTGGCAAATACCACGCTGAAAATCCCCATATGGAATATCATAAGGAACACCTCTACCAATATAATATGAACTGCCAGAGACAAAAACGCATGGCGCACCGGCACATCCAGCCGGTTTAAGCCCTGAAGCACCGCATTCGTCACCGTAGAAAGTGAAAAAAACACCACGGCCAATGCTCCTGCCATGGTAAGCCGGATCAGCAGACTGTTATCCTCTCCTGCAAACAAAAGATTGCTCACCGGCTCTGCCAGCACACCGATCCCCACAGCCGCCGGAATGGCGATCAGCATGGAAAAACGCACGGCAGCAGCGATCCTCTGATTCGTTTCCTCCTGATTTCCGCTGGATACGGCCCGCGTCAGGGATGGGATCAAAGAAGAGGAAAGCGCATTTGAAACCGCCACCGGAATATTAAAAAGAAGCTGGTATTGGCCCAGCGCCCCCCAGAATACTGCAATCTCCTCACCGGTATAACCCAGACGGTCCATCCCCTGTCCGAACAGGAAGTTGTCCACCACATTGGAACAGTTATAGACTGCGCTGCTTACAATGATCGGAAGAACTGTGATCGTCAGCACATACATAAGACGGCCGTAGCTTTCCGCCTTTGCCCTGCCTGAGCCATCCGCGGTGTGCACCGGAACCGTTTCCTCTCCCAGTACTTCCCGCCCTTTTGAAAGAGTCAGCATCACAAAAAAAATAAGGGCCGTAGCTGCTCCTGCTCCTGTTCCTATAGTTCCTCCTGCCGCTCCTAACGCATAGGAATAATTCTGCGCCCCTCTCGCTGCATTCATAGCTGCTCCTGTCTGAAACAAAAGGCCGGCGGCCACTACGCTTACCACTGCATTGACAATCTGTTCCAGAATCTGAGACACCGCCGTTGGCACCATGGTGCCTGTTCCCTGAAAATAACCTCTTAAAACTCCCAGATAGGCCATGATCCAGATCGTCGGCGCCAGGGTTTTTAAGGCATAGCTGGAAAAAGGCGTTTTCATCAGCCCTGCAAATAAATCTGCTCCAAACCACAGTGCACAGCCTGCAATTCCGCCCGCAATGGTGGCATACAAAAGACCCGCCCGCAGGATCCTGCGGCAGTTCTCATACTCTCCCCTTGCAAGGCGTGAAGAAATCATCTTGGAAATAGCCACCGGCATACTGTAGGAAGAAAGGATAAGCAGAATATTGTATACATTATACGCTGAGGTATAATATCCATTTCCCTGCTTTCCAATAATATCATTTAAGGGCATACGGTAAAGCATCCCGATGATCCGCACCAGGATGCCTGCCATAGCCAGAATACTGCCCTGAACCACAAAATCTGCAGCTCTTTTGGCTCCCTTTTTATTCATTGTTTTCATCTGTTTTTGGCTCCTTTTTCGTATCTCCCTTAAGCACGATCCGATCAAAGTCCCTGGTATCTGTGATAGAGACCGTCAGAAGCGTCATAGATAAAACAGGCACATTCCTGCTTTCTGCATCAGCGGGTATACCCCCTGGTTTCCAGGATCGCTCTCTGGCGTTCCTCCATCAGCAGACGTTCCTCTTCCTCCATATGATCGTAACCGCAGAGGTGAAGCATGCTGTGAGCCACTAAAAATGCCAGCTCCCTGGTCTGGGAATGGCCGTACTTTTCAGCCTGCTCTTCTACCTTCTCTACGGAGATCACAATATCTCCCAGCATCAGTTCTCCTGTCTCCGGATTAAAATAATCCTCCACCGCATCCTCTACATGGTCAAAATCTGAAGGAGCCTCATAGTCTACCATAGGAAAGGACAGCACATCCGTAGCCGAATCAATCTGCCTGTGATCCCGGTTGATCTCCCGGATGGTCTCATTATCCGTAAGGATTACATTTACCTCTGCCTCATAAGGGCATTTTTCATAGTCCAGTGACGCTTCCACCACATCCTTTATAATGGTTTCATAGGGAAGCTCCAGCTTCTTTTCTGCCTCATATTCAATGGAAATGGTCATCGTATTTACCTTCCTTTATCTCTGGGAGTCCTCTTTTTAGGCTCCGCTTTCTTCTCATAGTCATCATAAGCCTGTACAATCTTCTGAACCAGCGGATGGCGCACCACATCCGAACTGGTAAGATAGCAAAAGCCGATGTCATCAATGCGTTTTAATACTTTTAAGGCCGTATCCAGTCCGGACACAGCTCCTGACGGCAGATCCTTCTGGGTCTGATCACCTGTGATAATAACCTTGGAGCCGAAGCCGATACGGGTCAGGAACATTTTCATCTGGGCCGGAGTGGTATTTTGGGCTTCATCCAGGATAATATAGGCATTATCCAGGGTACGTCCTCTCATATAAGCTAATGGTGCCACCTCGATCAGCCCCTTTTCTGAATTGTGCAGATAACTCTCCGCTCCCATAATCTGATACAAAGCATCATAAAGAGGCCTCAGATAGGGATCGATCTTGCTCTGAAGATCTCCCGGCAAAAATCCCAGCTTCTCCCCCGCCTCAATCGCCGGACGTGTAAGGATGATCCGCCCAACCTCTCCGTTTTTAAAGGCCTGGATCGCCATAGCCATAGCAAGATACGTCTTTCCCGTTCCCGCCGGGCCGATTCCAAAGACGATCATCTTTTTGCGTATGGCATCCACGTAATGCTTCTGTCCAAGCGTTTTGGGCTTTACCGGCTTTCCCGTAATGGTTCGGCAGATGATATCCTTATCAATCTCCAAAATCTGTCCGTCTTCTTCTGTAAATGATAATGACAGAGCGTAATCTACATTCTGCTCTGTAATGGCATTTTGACGCATGGAAAGCTGGATCAGATTGTTAAATACACTTCTCGCCTGGGATACCGCCTTTTCCGGCCCGATGATCTTAATCTCGCCGTTCCTTGCGATCATCGTCACATGAAGGGTGCGCTCTATTTTCTTTAAGTACGCATCGAACTGACCGCAGACATTCTGTTCATGTTCTGCGGGAATATCGATCATTGTTTCAATTACACTCATTCGGTCCTCTGACTCTTTAGAGATTTCCTCCACCGGCCGGCATTGACTGATAGGCCCTAACGCCACCATCTCCCCCTTGATCCGGTATCCGGATACACTCTTTTCTATTCTATCATTATTTTCAAGAATTTGTACCCCCTTTTCCTCTAATTTTTCCGCTTCCTCCTTTTCTTTTCGTTCAGCCAGAAGAGCCAATTCCTGTTTCGTATAGGCTTTTTCATAGGAAATCATCCGTTTTCCCTCTATCACTCCCAGATAAAGCGGAAGACAGTAATCAGAAAACAGTACTGCCTGGTGCTCCTCCATATAATAATCCCACTCCTCTTTTTTCCCTAAAGCAGGAAAAAGCGCAGCAGCAGACCATGGGCCCGCCTTTACGTAAATCCCCTTTCTCGTCTGTCCGGTGGGAATCCGCAGCATTCTTGAAAATGGGATCTCTTTTTCATACTCAATCACTGTTTCCGCTTCGATATCTGCATCTGCCCGAACCAGATGGGATGTTATCTCATCTCCGTTATCTCCCGTAACAGGAACACGGCCGCTGACTAATATCTGTCCTTTCTCTACCGTATCTCCTACAGATACCTGAGCAATACCGCTTCTGACTACCATAGAGCGAATCACTCCGGACGTCCCTGCCACCAGATCACAGGGTGTTTCATCTATCTGGGGCACAGCGGATAAAACCTGATTTTCCCTGATCTTTACTACCAGACGGGTTCCTGTCACACTGGCCGATACCCAGGTAACCTCTGGAAGATCCGTTCGTATAAATGTCTCCACTTCCTCACAGTTTATCTTCTTCTTTAAAATACCGCAATGCAGATCCATCTTTTCCAGACAGATCCTGAGATTATCCTCTGTGTACCTGTAATTCCCTTCAAATTCAATATCCCAGATAAAAAGAGTCATACCATACAACAGTATGAAAAAAGTTCCCAGTCCGGCTGCATAATACCAGCGTTTCCTGTTTCTGAAAATAAAAAAAGGAAAACCGAAGCGCCCTGTGATCCTTAAGCGGACACCGGATTTTCTCACAAGAGGCTTTACCCTCCTGACATCCGCCACAGTCATATATGCTTCGTATTCTCCCTTATCACGGCAGACGATGTTCCAGATTTTAAACCCTCTTGCACTGCAAAGATTCAAAAAACGTTCCGGCGAGCCGTCTTTTAAACAGATCCGTACATATCCCTTTATGCTGCGAAACAGCCACAAAAGCAAAGGCTCTCCCTCCTTTTATATGTTTCCTACAGGAGCGGTTCAAATTCCATCGATTGGATCTGACCGCATACCCCCATTGCATCCTGATTGTAATACCGGATCCTCAGTTCCCGGCCGTGGAGAGTTACACGGCAGTTTCTTGCCTGGATCCTCACCAAAGTATCTGTATACATAAGGATGCTTCTGTAATTTTCAATACAAACTTCGTGAAAACCGGTAAAACGAACCAGTACATCTCCCAAAACCACATCCTTGGGAAGCCCCAGAGCCGTTGCTGCCATGCGCTTTTTTTCTTCATTCATGCTCTGTTCTCCCTCCTGATCGTTCACTGTAACAGTATATGGCTTTCAGCATCCGAAAATACCTCCGGCAGCCCTTTGCACACCAGGCAGCAGCACAGCATACACTGTAATGAACAATCAACCGGGAGGTATCCATGAATAACCATCCCATTTACCCATACCCTGACACCCTGGTAAGCGCTGCTGAAACCCGTCAGGAACATACACCTGTAACGCCTCTGCCAAATCCCGGCGAGGGAGGCCCGGTTTATGACGGCTCAGAACCAGCCATTCCCCTGCCAAATCCCGGCGAGGGAGGCCCGGTCTTTGATGGCGCAGAGCCTGTTATCCCTTTGCCAAATCCCGGAGAAGGAGGACCGGTCTTTGACGGACCGGGCTGGAATACCAATGGTCATTTCCATACCCATTTCCACCCTCCTGTATTCCGTCCCATCTTTCCTGCTTTCGGCTCCTCCATTACCGTAATTCCCGGCATCAGCTTCCCCTGCTACAACTGTACTGCTTCCGGCAATTTCGGACGGGTGCGGGTACTTAACGCCTCAACCGGATATCAGCCCTTTAATGTATCCCTGGGCGGCTGGATGATCGCAGGACAGCTGGCCAACGGAGATATCACCAGTTACGTTCAGGCAGCCTCCGGACGGCGCACCATGACCATTTCTGGTGCCAACGGATATGTTTATATCCAAAAATCTATTACCATCCGTCCCGGAGCCTCTATGACGGTTGCCATTATCAACACTGCTTCCGGACTGGATCTCAAGGAAATCTCCGATGCTTCCTGCAGCGCACCATCCGGTTCCGCCTGCCTCAGGACCTGCAATCTGTCCCTGAATCTGGGACCCTTTGACGTGACCCTTGAAAACAGCAGCGGCTCTTATACACCATTTACGAATGTTGCTTATAAAAATGTGACCTCATATGCTACCGTTTATCCCAACTGGTACCAAATCTATATCTCCCGTACCGGTTCTTTCCCCGGAAATGCGATAGCAGCTGCTTCTGCCACCCTGGAAGCCAATGTTTCCTATACGCTTTATCTTTTCAATGCTCCTACAGCTACAGAAGGCCTGCGGGCTATGATCGTATCAAACTGACCGCTGAAAGGGCTGCCGCACTTAAATTGGTGTGCAGCCCATACTCCTTTTAATCACCGTAATACCGCCGGCAGCTGATGATAAAAAAAGACCTCCTTTTGTCTGTCAATTACGATAAACAAAAAGAGGTCTTTGCACACCCATCTCGAAGGGTTTAAAAATTTGCCCGTATATCATCACTGATACGGATTTTATGCAATCTCTTATGCATTTTCTTGAATCCCTTACCCTAAAAGCTGGATTTTAAGCCTTTTTCAGGAAATAAGTCATTCGCATAATTATTCATCCCAGTTGTGGTACACCGCCTGAACGTCATCATCCTCATCAAGCAGATCCAGAATACGGTTCATCTTCTTAATGGAATCCTCATCTGTAAGCTCTACCCAGGTCTGAGGGATCATTGTTACATCGGCTTCCATCATGGGGATATTCTGAGCCTCCAGCGCCTCACGGACAGCAGAAAAATCATCCGGGGCTGTAATCACCTCATAACTGTCCTCCTCTTCGGAAAAATCCTCTGCGCCTGCATCCAGAGCAATCATCATCAATTCATCTGGATCCATCTCACATTCTTCCTTATCAATAATGATCTGACCCTTTTTATCAAACATATAGGACACGCTTCCAGGAGTACCTACATTTCCGCTTCCCTTTGTAAAAGCACTTCTTACATTTGCTGCTGTACGATTTTTATTGTCGGTCAGAGTATCTACGATAATTGCAACGCCATTGGGACCATAGCCCTCATAGGTCAGAGTTTCATAGTTTACAGAGTTGGCATCACCGGCAGCCTTTTTGATACCGCGGTCAATGGTATCATTCGGCATATTGTTTGCCTTTGCCTTTGCAATTACATCACGCAGCTTACTGTTATTGGCAGGATCAGGACCGCCTTCCTTTACAGCAACCGCAATTTCACGGCCGATAACTGTAAAGATTTTCCCCTTTGCAGCATCATTGCGCTCCTTTTTATGCTTAATGTTGGCAAATTTTGAATGTCCTGACATTGGTATAACACCCTTTCTTTTATCTTCTTTTTCAGTACTAATATCTTTTCTATCCTATCACGATTCATTTCATCTTGCAAGCAGAAAATTGTGCTCAGATTTTCAATTTCATTCCTCTTTCGTTCTGGCTTTCCTGCAGTCATTGATTTCACTGATCAAAATCAGAATTTCAGATATGAAGATACAGAACAGCCCTGCTCTAATGAGTGTTTTTCCTTCCCCATCGCCCTTTTCCTTTGCCTCCGCAGCAAGGTTTCCAAGCACTCCCATAAGTCCAATATTGGCCAGATGCTGAAAATTTCTTTTAATTTCTCTGTTGTCTCTGTGAATTTGCTGTAGTAATTCTTTGTTTGTCATATCTATCACCTTTCTTTTTTAACCTCTGATCCAATTACTCCTCTAAAATAACCTCACAGATATCTCCAATATCACAATGAAATACCTCACAGATTCGCATCAGCACCCCAAGAGAAACCGGTTCATTTTTATTTAATTTTGTTGCCGCATACGGCGAAAATTCCGCAACTCTCATTAAATCGGATCGTTTCATTTGATTATCTGCCATCAATTTTTGAAGCTTATTATAACTTATCCTCATCTACTGTACCCCTTTTTCATTTTTTGTCCCAATACCAAGCCAAAATAGCATATTTAACATTGTATATAGAAATTGTTAAATTTTCAATGAATATAGCCGATTTATTTCACTTTTTACCATAATATCCGCTGCTATCCGTAAAATGGATAACTCGGGACACAGGCTCTAAGCCCGGCCTTCTTGGCCACACCTCAAAGCGCTAATCCATGCGCTTTTTCCCTTCAGATACCCCATAAAACTCAATATACTTATATCGGCGGGATGCTCACTAACATATGGACATGAGCCAACATCAGCTGCCCTTCTATTATCTCCCCCACCTATACCTACTTTTTCAGTCCTCTCCTTGGAAAAAGGGGGTGAGAAAATGAACCCTGCACAATTTGAATGGCAAACGAGATGTGAGTTTAATGCGTACTATAAGGAAGAAGGGCTGCCGTTCGTCCTCGACTACGACGTCTGGCACCGCAAAGACGCCGCTGCAAACGGGATGTTCGACGACGAGGCCTCACCGGAGAACCGCGACTGGCGAGACGAGCACGATGGTATCATCGCCGACACCATTGCCGGCATCCTCTTCAAGGCGCTGCCGGCACATACCATCCCGCCGAAGCTCAGGTTCAGCTATGAGAACGTACCCGCCCTCGACGCCGAGATTCTAAGCGTATACTGCGGGTTCGAAGCCGCGGGGCTCTCGTTCTCCCTGGATTTCGAGCTCAATACCGGCAGGGGCGGCAACCGAGTTCTCCTCGAGCTGGAGCCTGAACCCTCCGCAGGGAACGTAAGCCTCACCTGCGAGGGAATGGACGACGATTTCACAGCCGCTTGGAATCCCGATACCGCAAAGTGGGACAAGCCCCTCCCCGCCAAGCAACAGGGAAAATAGCCATGGGCGCGTATCTGGGCCTGCGCGACAGCTGGTTTTGGGAAGACGACGCAATCCTCGACGCAATCGAGACGCTTCAGGACCAGGCAGACGGCACGTTCTACCCGGCCGAATACGGGCCGGAGGGCCACACGGACATCGCCTGCCCCAACCTTTGGGGCTATCTGATCCCGCAGGAGGAGTCGGAACCGTTCGAGCGCCTTTTCGCGGCACGCGAAGACGAGCAGGTCGCAAAGCTCTACGGGACCCGCTTCGCCTACGCCCGATGGTACAACGGTGCCGACGGCGAACCCAAGGTGGGCTTTCTCCCCGCGCCCGTCTCCCGTGAGGAGCCCCTTGCGGGAGGCGTCGGCAAGAAGGCGACGTGGGCGCGGTTCTGGACGTGGGGACCTGCCCTCGAGGACAACATAGACATGAGCTGCGATCTGGTCACGGGTTGGTGCGAAATCGAGTACGTCTCCAGGAAACGCGACCTTCCCGCCGCCAGATTCAGGGTTGCCGCGGCCAAGCTCGCGCCCTATGCCACCATCGGCGAAGGCGTCCACTATGGCGAGCGCGGGGAAAGCCCGTGGATGATCTACGACGGTTTCTACTGGAGCTACATCCTCGGGACTGACGATGCCGTCCTGCTTAGGGGGACGAGAAGCGGCTCTTCCGAGAAGAGCTACGAGCCCATTCTTTCTCTGTTCCGCTCGATAAGAAGGTCCGCTCGCGGCGTGACGCGCCGGCTTTGGGGATTCGCCATCTAGCAATGGCGGAGAAGAACCCAGCCTAGCAAGGGAATTCTTGTATTGCAGATGGGTTCCAAAAAAGCAACGCAAAGGCCACCGAGCCTTACGGGGCGTCCTTGCGCATACCTTCGCCGTTCGTCTGCTCCCGCTCAGCCGAATCGCCAACCGCAACAGGCCATGTCCCAACGGATGGGTACCATTTATCCGGGTGCACCTGGGGCAACGGGCCGGCAGGCCCGCGCAAGGTCGCTCGCAGAACACGCAACATCAAACACGACAGAAGAGGCGAACGACAGATGCCGGACCCCGGACGACAGCACCGCGGAAGACGAGCATTCCGACCACAACCGAACAATCTTCGATCCTAGGCAGGCGCCCGCATGGGCGCCTTTTTCTTTTCAGGGACTTAGCTGAGAGCTAAGGCACGTGGCTCATGGCCGTTTCGTGGAGGCCCGACCAGCTCGACCCACCTCGACCCGTCTCCGTTCCCGTCGGGCGCGCAGATCGCCATCAGGCGGTTCAATCGTCGCGCAGACGAAGAGGCACACGGTGTCGCGCGGCGTGCCCGCGCGGTGCCGCACGGGAAGATTGGAGGAACCATGGCACGCGCAGCCGAATGCGCCGCGCCCGAGGGAAGCCAGGACCGCGACGAATGGATGACGGTGATCGAGATGCAGGAGTACATGAGGGCGAGCAGAAACAAGGCGTACGACCTCATCTGGTCGGGAGAGATCGACTCGTACAGGCTCGGAAGGAAGCTCCTGGTTTCGAGGGCGTCCGTGGACGCCTACATCGAATCGAGGAGCGGCAGGAAATGACGGCGGCGACCGCCCCGGGAGCCGCCCGCGGCCGGGCACGCGAGGGAGCCTCGAGACGAAAGGAGCTCGAGGACGACCATGACCAAGAGCACTAGCAGGAGCCAGGTGAGGCTCATCGCATCGACCAACGCGATATTCGGCGCCGACGAGGCGTGCGCGATGCTGCGCATCAGCCGCGACGCCATGTACCGGCTCGCAAAAGACCCCGACGACCCGTTCCCAATCCGCTACATCGGCGGCAAGACGCGCGACGGCATCGTGCTGCACGACGAGCTCGTCGCATGGGTCGAGCGCAACAGCGTCGTCGGCTCGCCCAGAAGGGGCTAGCGCCGATGGCGGCCGCAGGCCCGAGGGGGCGCGACGGCCCCTCCCCGCGCGAGTTCACGACGGTACGGCACTTCATGATGGCGGACCTGGGCCTCTCCGGCCTTCCCCTGCTCGTCTACGCGCGCATCTTCGGCTTCTGCGATGCCGGGTGCGGCTACTTCGAGAGCAAGGGCGGCCTGGCCCGGTTCCTCAACGTGCAGGAGCGCAGCGCATACCGCGCCATCCGCGACCTGCTCGAGCAGGGCCTCATCGAGGAATGCGGCGTGCACGCCCCGGCGCGCGGGCACGCAACCAAGCGGTACCGCATCGTGCGCGAGAGGCTGCCGCCCGGAGCGCTGGCAACCCCTGACGATTCGTCAGGGTTCCCGGCGCGAAAGGGTGACGAGATGACAGGGTTCACCGCGAACAAGGATGACGAACCGTCAGGGTTCGCAGCCCGAACCCCTGACGAGATGACAGGGAAACCCCTGACGATATGCCACCCAATAAGCAAAAGGGACAACAAGGACTTCAGAAGATAAGGAAGGGGCGCCCGATGGACCGAGCGGGACTCATCACCCTGGAGCAGGCCCGTGCGGCCGGGCTCTCCTTCGACGAGCCGGAGCCGAGGGCGTGCCCGCACTGCGGCGCCGCCCTCGATCCGCTCGGCGCGG